>Ga0307421_1002187_pt1 | contig 11162 bp, 11 predicted proteins | sample SalMarWE160270MG_FD_202163 | JGI IMG/M metagenome (GOLD analysis project Ga0307421, IMG submission 202163) | Salt marsh sediment microbial communities from the Plum Island Ecosystem LTER, Massachusetts, United States - WE1602-70 | ecosystem: Environmental > Aquatic > Marine > Intertidal zone >...
GATGGGACCTGAAGACGAAGGAAAATCGTTTATTTGAAGGAGACAAGGGGGCTCAGCTTTTTCCGCATAATCAGTTAGCTTATGACCTGAAAACCTTAAGGTAGTGTTCTTAGAGAAAGCCAAAACGATGCTGAGGCGATTTCTCGCGATTTCTAAGAGCCGAGACATCTCATCCACAGGGCTGTCAACCATTCCAGCCGTCATTGACCCGTCCCATAGGATAATGGTGCCGTACGCCGAACAGGAGATGCCCAGCTGGAGCCAGCGTTCAAGCAGGTTGCCCATTCTGGCTTGTATATTGGTGATGCTTGGGGCTCTGGGGTCTTCTGAGATTTCAAAGTGGTGGTTTCTGAAGAGCTTGTAGATTTCCTTTTTGTTTTGTTCTGTTATGTGGAAGGGGAAGGGTCCTATGCGTTGGTACCTGTATCTGTTTTTCTCTTTCCAGACTATTGCCCCTCTTATTGCACAGAGTATGCCTGTTTCGGTTTCTCCTATTCTTATGCTTGAAACGTCAATCGCAACAACTGGTCTCTCGTCTAAGCTGTGTTCTAGGGGAATCGTCTTTATTGTGGATGGGTGTTGAATCTTCATGATTGGTGTTGCGTCTGCAATATGTTCTGTTGCGGGTTGGTTGAGAGGGGTTTCGTTGGGCTGTAAATACTTGCTTTCTATGTTTTTCATGGAGCTGAGGCTTAGTTCCATGAATGTTGGGGGGAGTTGTAGGTTCTCTATGGAGGGTGGAAAGTTATATGTTGGTGGTGTTGTATAGTTTAATTGTTCAATCAATAAGATTCACCAATATGAATGTGATTTAGGTGGTGCAATATTTAAATGTTGCGCATGCACATCATGCACAATTCAATAAACAATAAGGGAGCAAAATGACAGAAGACACAAACCCTCCAATCCGCCTAAAAATGAAAGTAGGAAACCTAGAATTCGAGATCGAATGCAAAGAAGACCAGCTAGAAGCAGCCGTAAAACGAATCCTGTCAACAGTAACAGCATACTCAAAGGAACCCCTGATCATACCAGAACGCCCCCTCCCCTCGCCAAGGGCAGAAACATGCAAAAGTCTAATACAGAAACTATGGTCAGAAGGATGGTTTGCATCTCCACATGGACTGGGAGAAGTCCACAGCGAAATGGCACGCAGAGGCTTCCACTACGACCGCACAGCAGTAGCCCACGCCCTAGTGGACCTGGTGAAAGACGGCTTACTGACCAGAGAAGGACAACCCCGCCGTTACCGTTATGCCCAAAAAAGACCGCCTAGACGCTAAGACCTTTTTCACGTAATGATTTTCACTCTGTTGAGTAGATCAGAGGAGTTCTTTTATCTCTTTCCACTTCTCCACGAAATCCAGTCCTCTCTTGGATGTCACGTATCTGGTTGAATTGTTGTGGACTTCCAGAAGTCCCCGTGATTGCAGTTCAGAGAGATAATGCTGAAGCATCTTCCATGACAGATTAGTTCCGTACATAACATGCGTCTTGTTCCTCGGCTCTGAACATAAACCAAGAATCTCCGCCATGATTTCTACACGATCTCTCTTACTGCCCATCGCCATCACAAGAAAGTATTCCTTTGTCATTGAAACGTTTTTAATGTATCTGTTTTGTATTTCTGTTGAACAGTATTCTTTGATAAGTAGCCCTGTTTATGTCCTTTCTAGACGTTATAATGACGGCAAACAACAGTTTACCAAAATTAGACACCTTACCCCAAAGTGCATCGCGTTATCGTGGCGCCGAGGGAGGGATTTGAACCCTCGCGACCCAATGGATCACAGGCTCACCGTAGTCGGAGACATTCCAGGCGTTAGCTTCCCTTGTTGGAATCTGCTCCCTACCAGATTTCCCGCAAATGCTCTAGGACACCTCGGCACAACAGTAGAATAGCATTCAACATGTTTTTAGTCTTTTCGAAACGTGAGTACCTACTGGTTACTGCGCCACATTTTAGGATACATGCCACGTGGCATCAGAACCCGTTGAGTTTTCGCTACAAAACCGTGGTCCATCTTCAGCATCTTCTCGGAAGAAACAAAGGCTTTTGACATTGTTACGGCTTCTTCTTTCTGGGTGAAAACCGCAACAGTGTCGCCGATTTTGATTCCAGAATCTAGTGACAGCACTCCTGGAGCGGTCAAGTGGGCTCCGTGGCAAAGCGCGTCTACCGCAGAATCTCGAACATGAATCTTCGGCATCAACTCCAAGGCTTTCTCCATGGGATAAACAAATTTTCTGAGCATTCCTTCATCTTTGGTTTCTTGCCACTGGCTAAACAGGTAAGAAATGTCATGTAAGGTGACTAGACTTTTGTCCTCTACGAAGGGTCCAACTCTTGTTCTGCGTAGCTCCTGCATGTGAGCGCCGCAGCCCAGAACCTCGCCGACGTCGTAGCAGAGTTTCCTTATGTATGTTCCCGCTTCGCACCCAACCTTGAAGAGAACGTTCCGTTCGTCCATCTCAAAGAAGTCTATGTAATAGATTGTTCTTGTTCTGAGTTGTCGTTTAACTGATGATCGTACAGGTGGTCGCTGATATAGTGGTCCTTGGAATTCGTCTAAAACTTTTGTTACTTTGTCTTCTGGAACATCAGAATGGAGCTTCATTACGCAGACGTATTCTTTGCCTGCAAGAAGAAGAGCCTGAATTACTTTGGTGGCATCCTCTATGGCATTAGGTAGAATACCGGTAACTTTGGGATTTCCCCGGCCTAGTTAAGCCTCAAGGGTCCCGCCGTGACCGGCACGTTCAAGACTGAGGATTCGCTTGAGCCATGCTGTAACCTCGTGGCTTGATGGTCCAGCAGGTTTGTCCAAGTTTATTATTCCAAATCGCATGTGCTCTTTGATTGGACGTTCTTCAGGTCTGTGACCGAAGCGCATGTCGGGTTCCTCCTCAGCTTTAACTACCAAGCTTCGCTTGATTTCCCAAGGTTCGTTGGTTCTTTGCATAATTTTTCTCCAGAAAGGAAAAAAGGGTTAGGAAATGTTAAAAGATTTAGGATAGGACGGGCTTCACTGTCTTCGCCATCTCTTCCAGTTTGCCCGCTGTCTTAAGTGCTTCAGTGACTTCTTCGTCGGTTGCGCCTCGGTTTATGTCGATTTTTTCGCGAGTTGGTTCTAGGTGATTGATGTTGGCGCGTCTTCGTTTTATGTCAGAGAGTTTTTTAGGTCCGGTGATGAGAACGAAGTTTTTGTCTACAAGGTCTACGACTATGCATTTCTTTCCTGCTTCTCGCCCTACGATTTTGACGCAGATTCTTCCTACTTCCATTGCAGGCAACTTTAACCCTCGTCACTTTGACTGGGAGTACCCATCTTTATACTTTACTCATACCTGAAAGGGAGTCAGCATCCTACACTTGGCTTATGGCAGAACCGCAACGGATTAATTTCATGCTCAGATATTGAAATCACGATTTTGAAGCGAGAGCCGGCAGGAGAACCCAAAGTTTTATGGGCGCAGCTTAGGTCGTTAAGTCCCTTCTTGTAAAATAAAACATTCTTGTTTGCTCTAGACTCGCCAAGTTTTGAGAACTTGAAATATGTATGGAGAATTCAGAAATGTTTTATTCGTCAGATTCGGAATCTGAATCGAGCGCACGCATCCCTCATAATAGTTGAACCCCAACATCTCCACGAACCATTTTGCCTTTTTGCGTGCGCTCCACACCCCCCGCATTCTGTTAAATGTTAACCGCTTCCCTCATGGAAACTGTGGACTCTAGTTTCTTAGTTTTTCAGGAAAAAGGTTGTTTTCAACAATGAAGTATTATTAGTCTCCTAATATGTTTGGGGTTTCCTAACGTTTTTAAGCTGAAATAGAGTGTTAATACTTCTGCCCTTATTGGGGTCGTGGTCTAGCATGGTCTAAGATTCGCGCCCGGGGCGCGCGAGGTCCGGGGTTCAAATCCCCGCGACCCCACCAGTAAACTGTTATTTTCAGTTTTTACAGGTTGATTTCGAGTCCTTCAGCGACGCGTTGACCGTACTCTGGGTCAGCTTTGAAGAATATTTTTGTCTGCCGGATTTGGATTTCCTTTTTTGCGTTGCAAAGATGAGAAACTATGTTTCCGATTAGGTGGTCCCGGTCTTGATCCGTCATGACTTTTCGATACAGATTTCCAGGTTGCACAAAATCATCGTTGGGATGAGTGTATGGTTGACGAGCGGCTTTGCCGGAAACCTCGTAGGGTGGTTCCGCTGCTTGGATGTCAGGTTCTGGACCCCCAAAGCTGTTTGGATAGTAGTTGGGGGCGCTGCCTCCGTTGGAATCAAACCGCATGTACCCGTCACGCTGATAGTTTTCTGCTTTCACTGCTTTAGGTCGGTTAACTGGCAACAGGTGATAGTTCGGTCCCAACCTGTAGCGATGAGCGTCATGATATGCAAAAAGGCGACCCTGAAGCATCTTGTCCGGTGAAGCCGCAATACCCGGCACAAAGTTTCCTGGAGAAAATGCTGCCTGTTCCACCTCAGCAAAGTAATTTGTTGGGTTTCGATTCAAGACCATTCGACCCACTTCCATTACGGGGTAATCTCCATGGGGCCAAACCTTGGTTACGTCGAAAACGTCAAAACGGTACGTTTCGGCATCCTTTACAGGCATTATTTGCACTTGGAGGGTCCATGAAGGATGGTCTCCCTGTTTAATCGCGTTATGGAGGTCCCTAGTAGCATGATCTGGGTCAACTCCTTTCATGTACTCAGCTTCTTGACGGGTGAAATTCTGTATGCCTTGATCGGTTTTGAAATGGTATTTAATCCAGAAAGATTCGCCGTCTTCGTTGTACCACTTGAAGCTGTGGCTTCCGTATCCGTTCATGTTCCGGAAAGATCTGGGGGTTCCTCTGTCAGAGAACAGAATCGTTACCTGATGAAGAGATTCTGGCGTCAAAGATAGAAAATCCCAGAACATGTCCGCATCTTTGAGATTGGTCTCCGGATCACGTTTCTGAGTGTGAATAAAATCCGGAAATTTTATGGGGTCGCGGATAAAGAACACGGGCGTGTTGTTTCCAACAAGATCATAGTTTCCCTCTTCTGTGTAAAACTTCACTGCGAATCCCCGGGGGTCACGTTCAGCATCTGCTGATCCTTTTTCACCACCAACAGTTGAGAATCTAGCGAAAACCTCGGTGCGTTTACCTACTTCAGAAAGAAACTTTGCCTTCGTATATTTGGTTACGTCGTTTGTAACCTCGAAATATCCTCCTGCCCCGGCTCCTTTGGCATGCACAATTCGTTCAGGTATCCGTTCCCTGTTGAAATGCGCCAATTTTTCGATCAAATGAACATCCTGCAGCAATACTGGACCACGGACTCCAGCCGTAACAGAATTCTGATCGTCATCTACTCGTTTTCCAAAATTTGTGGTTAACCTCTTCTTATTTTCACTCATCTAGAAAACCTGTTAATTTAAACGCGGCATTTCTTTTTAATTTTTCGTTTTTCTAAATTCTAAGCTGAATCTAATCTGAGTAACATCAAAACATGTTATTGCATCAGAAAAACGGGTGATGTCTCCATCTGTATGGGGTTGAAATCCCCGCGACCCCACCACCAAGAATGGAGTTAATTTTTGGGCTTGTGCAGATAACACCCTCTTTTGTGTCTCTGGAATTCATACTCCCGATTCATAATCTATTTAGTAATATAATCTCATAGAAAAACATTAGAAGACTTGGTTTGTGCCACAAATTGCGGAAACCGTTGAAAAACAAGAAAGCGCTAAGTCCAGTGGTAGCGGCGATAATACTGATCGCTGTTACTGTAGCCGTTTCCATCGCCGCCGCTACGTGGATGGGATCAATATCCTTCACGTTCATGAAAGTTGATGAGCTAAAGGTTAGCAGCCACACATGGGCTTCAGGCAATAGCTACATTGACCTCGTCCTCAAAAACTTAGGAACCACCACGATTACCATAAGCAAGGTTCAGGTAGATGATGTAACCGTCACCACTGTGACCTTTCCCTCTGGAAACGCAACATTGGGTGCTGGTGATACCAGAATCCTTAGAGTGATTCACAGCTTCACGTCAGCGGCGAAACATGAGTTTACGATAATTACCGCTTCTGGCACAAAATGCGTATACATTGCTTCAGCGTCTTCGGTTTCACAAATTGATTGGGTTGGTGACGGATCAGACGGACTCTTAATGGTTTCAAGTGTAGATCAAATAGTTAATGATTATGCCTTTTTGACTGGTAACGAGAATGCAGGCGAAACAACAATAACGGTAAGTGGCACCAGCGGTTTTGGTGTGGACGATGAAATACTGCTGATTCAGATACAGAATTCAAGTGGAGGAGAAGCTGGAACTTACGAGTTCAAGCACATAAGCTCAATCATGGGGAACGACATAACCCTAACATCCCCCCTCGATAACAGTTATTACTCTGGAAGTTTTGACAGCGTAGATGCAACCACGTTCCAGATCGTACGTGTGCCTCAATACACCTCGGTCACAGTTGACTCTGGCAGTAGCATAACAGCTCCTGCTTGGGATGGATACACCGGAGGCATAGTTGTGTTTCGGGCAGAAACGGTGACCATCAACAATGGCGGCAGCATAAACGTTTCTGAAAAAGGGTATAGAGGCGGAGCATACGGACCAAGCTATAATCTAGACGGTTATCAAGGCGAAAGTTACCTCGGCAAAGGCATCGGCGGAAGTAGCACTTATGGTGTCGGAAAAATGAATAACGCAGGTGCAGGAGGATCTTTCATCTGTGGAGGCGGAGGCGAATATGGAGGATACGCAACAAACAGTACTCCATGGGATGGAGGCGTAGACACATACGCCAGAAAAGGAGTGGTCTATGGCACAGCAGACCTAACAAAAATATTCTTTGGGTCCGGAGGAGGAGGACAATGGGATGGCGGTGATGACCTTGGACTCCCCTCATATGGTGGTAACGGAGGAGGAATAATCATTATCTATGCAAACTTGATTGTTGCTCCTACAGATAGTTTCTTGGCTATTGGAGAAACAACAAACGGGATTCAAAAGGGCAGATTCACGTATGGGTCTTCCGGAGGAGCGGGAGGAGCCATATTCTTACATTCAACAACAATTCAGGGAGAAACCAATTTCTGTAGAGCCACAGGTGGATCAGGAAACCATTTCCCACTGAGGGAGGGTGGAGATGGCGGAGTTGGCAGAATCCGCCTTGATTATATCACTCTTGATGGGACAACCACACCATCGCCTGGATACACTGGATCAGTTTCATAGAAAAAGGAAGTTTAGAATTGAACAACACCACCACAATGTGCATAATTTTTGGAGCTATCATAGCAATAGTTGTTCTTGCTTTCGCAAGTGTGTTAACTGGCATGCAAAACCAGCTGACAGAAAAAAACGAGCAGATTCAAACGTTGCAGGATCAGATTGTAGGACTTGAAAGCGATTTGGGGACTGTAAAAAAGGGAGCATGGACTGTGGTTGAAACTTTTGGTGATTGTTCAGGATTAGCTACCGATTATTTCTATGTTGCTGGAACTGAATTGAGAATAACTTGGGGTACATACTCTGGTGCTGATGAATCGATTATTTTTGCTATATCCATCTACAAAGAAGGGCAAAGTGAACCTTTAGAGGAGTTTACAAACCTTCAAGATCAAGGAACCGTATTTCTGCAGAACATCGAAAAAGGTAACTATTACTTGGACATATCTGAAGACAAAGTTGATCAGTGGAGCATAACCGTGGAAACATGGATTCCACCTAATTGATAACTCACATGCGCGCAGAATCTTGTAACGTTGTTTATGCTCACGCAAGCGCTTAGAACAAACAGTTATCTGGTTTCAACAAGAAAAAAGTGGAAAGAAGCTGGAGAATTCTTCCAGCAAACAAGTTTACTCCACAAGGGTCATGGGTTGCCCACAGCAAACCAGAGTTCCAGCACCAGATTCTATCACTTTTACTTTGTTTCCACATATCTCACAAAGGTATATTTGTCCTTCTTCAGTCACATTTACACCCCCTTCTATCTATGCTATAAATTGTTTCAGTAGTTTTCGCACCAAACTTCAAAGTAGCTTCTTGTGTGGTCACAGACTGGGCATCTTTCAGGAGCCTCGTTTCCCTCATATACGTGACCGCAGTTTCTGCACTTCCACTTGATAACTTTGTCTTTTTTGAAGACTTTACCTTGCTCAACGTTTGCCAGCAGCTTCCGGTATCTTCGCTCATGCTGCTTCTCTACTTTAGCAACCATACGAAACGTGTTGGCTACCTCTTCAAAGCCCTCTTTCTCCGCTACGTCAGCAAAATCGGGATATAATGTTCCCCATTCCATTTTCTCTCCGTCTGCTGCTTCCTTCAGGTTCTCTGCTGTTGTTCCGATTACTCCTGCAGGGTAAGACGCCGTGATCTCTGTCATTCCGCCTTCGAGAAGCTTGAAAAAGAGTTCAGCGTGTTCCTTTTCGTTGTCAGCTGTCTCTCGGAAAATTGCTGAAATCTGTTCGTAACCTTCCTTCTTTGCTGCACTAGCAAAAAAGGTGTATCTGTTTCTAGCTTGTGACTCCCCAGCAAACGACTTGAGCAAATTCTTCTCAGTTTGACTTTCCCTCAATTCCATGCTCAAAACCTCTTTTAACTAAAAACGCATTCTTCAGCAACCTTCTTAAATTTATCTAAAAGCCTCAGAAACTCTTGGTTACGTACAGTATCTCGTATCCCAGAGTTTATATTGGAAGAGAAAGTCTTGAGATGGTAAATTGTTACAAAAGGTTTCCAAAAGGAGAAAAAATTGAAATGCATAGAACTAAGATTGCGTGCCTAGCGTTACTTTCTGTATTGTTGGTGACTGTTTGTTGCCAAATTGGTTATTCAAGCGATACAGTGTTAACTTTAGATGATTTGCCGGGTTTAGGCGAATCTTTGGTCATCGAATCTGACAGCATATTGACTGTGAATGAGGGAGAAACAGCTGTTATCGGGGGAATCTTAACCCTCCAAGGAACAGCTGACAAGACACCCGAACTTAAAATCATAAACAACGGAAACTTCACCATCAAAAACACGGTTATCTGTAACACAGCTAACTTAACCACCATACAGAACAATGGAAACCTAGCCCTTCAAGACGTTGTTTTCACATTAAACAGCAACGCCACCTTCGCGATTGCCAACGACGGCACATGCACAATAGCTGACGCTTCAATAAGCGTCTACGGAGGCTTCGTCTACTTAACTAACACAGGCTCGTTGACTGCACATAACTGGTACATCAAAGACCAGTTTGACGGCACTTTCATCACAAACTATGGCGACGCCATCCTGTCTGAATGCACTTTCGTTGTAAACGGTGCAGAAGGAAAAATCGAACTTTTCACCAGCGGCGACCTGCAGCTCAGTCACGGCGTATTTGATGTTAACTATGGCGGAAAAGTGAATATCAACAGTTTGACTGGGACCCTAACGATGACTGAATGTAGCATGGATGTTTCAGGGTGGTCTCGGGGAAAACGGAGCGCAGTAAACATTCTGGGCGACAACGCCACATGGGAATCATGCTCCTTCGTCAACAATGGCGGAACGATTAACTACCTAAACACTGGAGAAGTTAGCGTAAATAACTGTACACTCTCCATGCCATCAGTTAACGCGACAACAATTTTGTCAAGTAGCGGTCCAATGGTTTTCGAAAAATTTCTCCTATCAGGTTCTGGCTCCTTCGTGATGACAAACTGGGAGTCTATGACAATGATTGGCAGCAATTACACCTCCAGCGAATCCCTGAATTTGATGAACAATGGGGAGCTAATCGCAGAAAACTGGCTTGTGAAAACCACGTCTAACACCGCAGAAATTGGAGTTTACAATGGTAATAATGGCAGCATCACATTTAACGTTCCATTCATCGAAAACGTCAGCAGCTCAGTTCTAACTTCTATCGGTCCAGAAGGGCAAGAATTTTTGGAATCCTCAGGCGGAACCATCACAGTAACAAACAATGGTTTGATGAATGCGCAAAGCAGCACAAACGGCGGTTCAGACTACTTACTTTACATTCTAGTAATCGTTGCAGCAGTAACCGTGTCATTAATCGTAATCTTGAGGAATCGCAAAAAATCTTCAAAGACAAGTTCTTAGAGATTTTGCTGATTAGAAAATAGCAAAGGTGAAAAGGGAGCACGTTGTCACATAGCTAAAATGGTGGAAGTTATAGTATGAGCGAAACAAATTTAGCGACAATACAGTTGAATGGAGAAAAGCAAGACTTCATTCTAAACAAAAAGAACTTCAAAACCGGAAGCCGAGGCTACCACGCACAAGGAAAAATGCAGATTGGAGACAAACGATACCAGTGCAACATTCTATGCGTGGAAATAGGCTCAAAACCTAAAGACAAGTAAAAATTCGTGGTTGGGAGGCAAGTTCCCACGGCTCCCATCAAAAAAGCACTTTGTAAGTTTCAGGGTTGGATTCAAAAAGACTTGGAATAGCTTTGTCGCTTTAGCGCGCTTCTTTTAGGTCACAGGGAAGGTAAAGCGTTTGATCTGCAAGGAAGGCACCTAGCAACTTACAGTAGAAGCGCCCCTCTAGCTTAGCTAGGTGTTTACACGATTTACATACGCTTTCTGTTCCGGAGAATTTTGCAAGCACAGTTTGGTTAGTCATGCTAAATCTTCTGTTTTTCATCTAGATTAAAATCCTTTCGGAACGTAAGCGCGTAACCCTTCATCATTTCATCTTTCACGTAACTTTTCAGTCTTAGTTCGTAAACTGCCTGAATTTTTAACAACTCATGCCCACAAAAAAGGAAGCGTGAAATGTCTCCATTGTCTGGGGTTCAGATCCCCGCGACCACATCAAAAGCTTATTTTTTCTGTCGTTCTCGTTGTCGCATCTCATTAAGAGGCAATCTTATTCTGATCGTGGTTTTGTTCCCGTATATGCTGTATTTGTGGAGTTTCCTACCTTCCGGAATCCGGTCCACCAAGCCGCATCTTACTAGGGTCTCCAAATTTCTCCAAAGCCCCTTCTTAGCCCCTTTTTTCAACCCCATCTTCTCAAACAGTTCATTCACTGTCATCAGTGAAGCATGTTTTTGGTGATGGGACGCCAATTCAATGAGTATCTGTCTATTCCGTTTCGAGCCTAAAGCATCCAGTGTCTTCTCAGTTAATTCCTCTG
>Ga0307421_1002190_pt1 | contig 11151 bp, 9 predicted proteins | sample SalMarWE160270MG_FD_202163 | JGI IMG/M metagenome (GOLD analysis project Ga0307421, IMG submission 202163) | Salt marsh sediment microbial communities from the Plum Island Ecosystem LTER, Massachusetts, United States - WE1602-70 | ecosystem: Environmental > Aquatic > Marine > Intertidal zone >...
GATTTGCGCGCTCGAAAAAGATGACTCTTCACATCACTAATGGGGATATTCAGAGTTTTTGATATCTCCGAATAACTCAGTTCCTGGAAGTGACGCAATTCGATCACGGCTCGATAGTGTGCTGGCAGCATACCTATTGCCTGACGTAACAATGCATTCCTTTCATGATTCTCCCGAGCGCGCTCAGGGCTGCGTTCCTTTGAGACTGACAGTTCAAACTCGTCATCCAGTGGCAATACATAACGCCGGTTTCGGTTGATATAGTTCAGGCAGAGATTCACCGCAATCCTCCGCACCCATGGGATAAAGGGGCGATCACAATCGTAGGAGTCAAGATGAGAATGCACTCGTATAAAAGTCTCCTGAGTTAAATCCTCCGCATCATGCGTATCTCCCAACATGCGATAGCATACATTGAATACTAAGCCCTGATAGCGTCGGACCAAGTCACCATATGCCTCCAGCTCACCACGCTTCGTGCGGAGCACAAGACTCCGATCGGAGGGATTTTCCATGCCTATACATTACTACACGATTACTTGAGGATATGTTGCAGTTCGTTAACAAAAACACAGCCTGCGGGAGATTTAACGCACGGACATCAAAGCGCAGGCTGCGCTTGCGACCGGAAGCAGAGCCTCCTGACCCCATACAAACCAACACCCCTTTTTTCCAAAAGCCTTAACGCTTTACGGTATAATCGCCGGCATTAGGAGGGTTTCATGATTGAGATTACAGAAAATGCCGAGAAGGTAATCAAGGATTTATTACGGGAGGAGAGTAAATCAGGACTGTCCTTGCGGATGCAGATCGCAGGCCGCGGACCAGGAGGTTTCCAATACGCGGTGAGGTTTGTGCCGGAGGAAGATCAATCTACCGATGATGAAGCAATCCAGTTTGAAGGCTTTAAAGTCCTGGTCGATCTTGAGACCGCACCAAATATTAAGGGCTCCACGCTGGACTATAAAGAAGACGATTTCCAGCGAGGCTTTCTTATCGACAACCCCAATCCTGTTTGGAAGGACTCAGACGCGCAGGCAGTTCAAGAGCTATTGGACACCAAGATCAATCCTGGCCTGGCTTCACACGGGGGTTTTGTGGCTTTGCTTGACTATAAGGACGACACCGCATATATCGCCTTCGGCGGTGGTTGTCAGGGCTGTGGGCTTGTCGATGTGACGCTTAAGGATGGGGTAGAGGTTGCGATTCAAGAAGCCCTGCCTCAGGTGAAAAAAGTCATTGACACAACCGACCATACTTCAGGCAAGAATCCTTTCTACAATAGCGATGGGGAGGGGAATTCAGAGGTCTCTTGAATGCTGCTCAACTCCTCTAGAAACATCGAGAACACGAAAGGGGCTCCGACAATTCTTCGGAGCCCCTTTTATTATCTCGACTTCCAGGGTTCAAACATCCAAATTGCGGACTTCCTTCGCATGTGTTTGGATAAATCGGCGTCGCGGCGGCACGGCGGCGCCCATAAGCATATCAAACGTCCGGTCTGCCGCTGCTGCATCTTCGATTGTAACCTGGAGCAAGATCCGATTGGCGGGATCCATCGTTGTGTCCCAAAGTTGCTCCGGGTTCATTTCACCCAAGCCCTTGTAGCGCGAGAGTGAAACGCGATCTCCGTCGACACCCAACCCCTTGATAACCTGATCCCTTTCAGCTTCGGTATAAGCATAATGGATCTTCTTCTTGTAACTGATACGATAAAGAGGCGGCTGAGCGACGAATAGATGCCCCTCGTCAATCAACTGAGGCATATAGCGGAAGAAGAATGTCAAGAGCAGTGTGCGGATGTGGCTGCCGTCCACGTCCGCATCGGTCATAATAATGATCCGCCCATATCGCAAGCCCTCGACATCAAAAGTCTCTCCGATGCCGGTTCCCAAGGCAGAGATCATCGCCTTGACCTCATTGTTGGAGAGGATCTTATCCAACCTGGCTCGCTCTGTGTTCAGGATCTTGCCCCGAAGCGGTAGGATGGCTTGGAAATGTCGATCACGACCCTGCTTCGCAGTACCACCCGCAGAATTGCCCTCCACAATATAGAGCTCACACTTATTCGGATCTCGTTCAGAGCAATCCGCCAGTTTCCCCGGAAGCGTCATGCTCTCCAGTACACTCTTACGGATAACCAGATCACGCGCTTTCTTCGCTGCATCTCTCGCCCTTGCAGAAGTCAGGCATTTCTGCACGACCGCCTTTGCCGCCCTGGGATTTTCTTCCAGGAATTCATTGAAAGCCTCACCCAACACCTGCTGGACTTGGGTCTGGACCTCCGCGTTCATTAGCTTTACCTTGGTCTGACTTTCAAACTGGGGATCGCGATGCTTGATGCTGACAATCGCCGTAAGCCCCTCGCGGGTATCATCACCGCTAAAATTGGGGTCCGTATCCTTCAGTAAGTTGTTCTTGCGCGAATAATCGTTAATGGTTCGGGTGATTGCGGCCCGGAGCCCTGTCAGATGGGTGCCGCCATCGACAGTGTTGATCGTGTTTGCGAATGAATATACCGACTCAGCGTAGGCGTTTGTATATTGAAGTGCGACCTCGATCCCGGTTCCACCTGTTTCTTTCTCAACATGAACTACGGGGTGGAGGACATCCCTGTTGTGATTTAGATACGCAACGAAGGACTTGATCCCGCCCTCGAAGAAGAAGGTTATCTCTCGGCCATCGCGCTCATCGAGCAGATGGATGGCGACACCCCGAGTGACAAACGCCATCTCTCTGAAACGTTGGATAAGACTCTCATATCGATACTCGAAATCCCCTACGAAGATCGTCCGATCAAACATGAATGTGGTTTTCGTGCCTGTCTCATTTTTCGAGACTTTTCCAATAGCCTTAACCGGGTCCATTGGAGCGCCTCGTTCATAGCGCTGGAAGTAGACCTTTCCGTCCCTCTTGACCTCCACTTCACACCACTCAGAAAGCGCGTTTACAGCCGAGACGCCAACGCCGTGAAGCCCACCGGAGACTTTGTAGCCATCCCCGCCAAACTTGGCGCCGGCATGCAGTATGGTCATTACGATTTCGAGGGCGGATTTTTTCTGCTCTGGGTGCTTATCGACAGGGATGCCGCGCCCATTGTCCTCGACCGATACACTGCAATCGGGATGGATCACTATATCGATTCGATCACAGGCGCCGGCAAGTGCCTCGTCAATTGAATTGTCAACAACTTCATATACCAGGTGATGAAGCGCTTTTATATCCGTGCCACCAACATACATGCCCGGTCGGCGGCGGACAGCCTCTAAGCCCTCCAGAACCTGGATATCTTTTGCTGCATAGCTGCTTACTTTTTTTTGAGACCGCTTGGCCACGTTGCGTTCTCCTTTATCTATTCCCTGTTGATAACCAACAGAGTCGATTTACCGTCTCTCTTCGAGTATTAAGAATTGCTTTACTCATTCGTCCGTAAGCTTAGGTTCTTCCTGATTCAGCACATTCATGATCCGGGCGAGTTGCCACTCGAGCCATTCCTTTCGCCCTTGAAAGAACACATAACTTCCGGCGATCAACATTGTTGCGAGAAAAGCATGGCCCATTATGGCTAACGCGAAAATCCACGAGTCTTCTTGCGCCAGAGACCAGACCTTATAGGTGGATACCCACATGATGAGAAATGCAGTGATCAGATATCCGGTTGACCCAAAAAAATTAAACCGAACTACGCGGATGCTTTGTTTAACCGCGCTCCAGATTCCCAGGCGGTAACGGATAATGCCGTGGGGGGTAAATGCTACGTAAACCCCGGAGACGAAAAGAACAGGCAGGGCGATATAAGTTAGGCCATCGATCCCGGCAACGAGCATGCCGATCGTTAGGACAACTACCGTGAGCAGATACCCTCCTAGTGCCAGAAAGACCAATTTCATCCAATCCCGCCATAGATGGTCAAATTCAGCTTCCGGATCGACCTGCTTGGCCACCAATCGATGAAAGATCACACCCGCGCCGATACCCACCAGCGCCAGAGTGAACCATATTAATACGACAAACATCGGGTCGAGTATCTCCAACTGTGATACCGGTCCAAGTGGGGTAAGCACAGGCATTCGACCCGCCACCAAACTCGGTATGCCCACTGACACGCTCGTGAGTAGGGCGAACAGAAAATTGAAAGGCATCCCCCCGGGAAGCGTGCTGAACGACGCAAGAAGGTTATACCTATCACTAAATAGACCCAGCGTTTCCTGGAAGAAAGCCAGCTGCTCCATCATGACAGGATCTTTACCCACCGGGATACTCAGTCCGGCTGCGGCAGCGTGAAGAAGGGCTGCCATCGCCAGATGCGGACCGAACCAGAGGAACAAATCCAAAAGCACGGACGGTATGATTAGGAGCGGCTTTGCCGCTATTCTATCAAACCCAATCAACAATGCGGATAGTATACTAATCGTCTTGGGTTCAACCTGATTATCAGATAGTTTCACGAAATATGATTCTACCACAGCGGGCATTTTTTCCTTATTTTTCGCCGCTCTCAACTTGCGCTTTTTCCACTTGACAGCACCTGCCCGATGTAAATTTCTGCTTGGTTGACCTGCATTTTTATATCCGCTAGAATCGCTCCACAAGGGAAGAATCTTGACCAAACACATAGCAATCATCACGGACTTCGGCATAGATGACACTTACCTAGGGATGATGAAGGCGGCTATCGCCGGCATCTCTCCGGCTGCGCGCATCATCGACCTTACACACGCAATCCCCGCTGGCGATGTCCAGCGTGCCGCCTTCGAAGCATGGCGTGTACGATCCTACCTCCCGCCGGAAACCATTCTCCTGACGGTCGTTGACCCCGGTGTCGGAACAACCAGGCGGGCGGTAGCAATTAAGCTGCCCGGTTTGTGTTGCGTCGGTCCTGATAACGGTGTCTTCAGTTTCTTGCTCTATTCGGTCGATAAGTACAAAGCGGCGGAATTAAGGAACCCTCATTATCAGCTGCAAACAATCAGTCATACCTTTCACGGGAGAGACGTCTTCGCCCCTGCGGCAGCCTACCTGGCACAAGATATTCCGCTTGAGGAATTCGGTCCGCTAACTCAAGAGCTCGTTCACATACCCGATCCGCTTCTAGAGGATTTGGGAGCGGGATCCATCCAGGGCGAGATCATGCACAGCGACCTTTTTGGCAACCTGATTACGAGCATTGGCAGGTTCGACAATACGGACGCTGACCTTTCCCTCAAGCCCTGGATCCCATCGTTCTCGGCGCGTCCACTCATCGTCCAAGATTACGAGGTGATTCTCCCGCAGGGGAATGTAGTACCATTGGGTCGAACTTTCGGGGACGCCGCGAAGGGCGAGGCGCTGGCCTATATTGGGAGTTCAAGTTTGCTTGAAATCGCGATAAATGGCGGTAACGCAGCGAAGACACTCAACCTCACCCCGGGCGACGAGATTATCTTCAAGTTAAAAGGATGAAACATGCCCGCATTTCTCATTGAAGGTGGATATCCACTTAAAGGGGAAGTCACACCCTCTGGCAACAAGAACGCCGCGCTGCCGCTGCTGGCCGCGTGCCTTCTCACCGATGAACCCGTAGTCTTGCACAACATCCCACAGATCGGTGATGTACATGTGATGAGGCAGCTGCTTGAGACTATGGGCGTGAAGATCGATGACCTTAAACCCCACACTTGGCGCGTGCACGCTGATGAAATTCGAGATTGTGATCTCGACCCGAATTTGGCCAGGCAAATTCGCGCTTCGGTACTACTTGCCGGACCTATGCTGGGGCGAAAGGGAGGGGTTGATTTGCCGCCGCCAGGCGGCGACGTCATCGGACGCCGTCGCGTGGACACACACCTCATGGCTCTCAAGCGTTTGGGTGCTGAGGTGAAATATGGCGAAAAAGAACTCTCCATGCGCGCGCCCAAAGGGTTATCAGGTACAAAAATCCTCCTTGACGAAGCCAGCGTTACTGCGACAGAGAATGCGATCATGGCCGCCGTTGTCGCTCCGGGCGAATCGATGATATTGAATGCTGCCTCCGAACCCCATGTCCAGGAGCTTTGTGTATTCCTGAATCAATTGGGAGCGAACATCGAAAACATTGGCTCAAACTCTTTGGCAATCTCCGGCGTGGGGAAGCTGCATGGAGGCGAACACACAATCGGTCCAGATTACCTTGAAGTTATGAGCTTGATAGGCGCTGCTGTAATAACAGGCGGCGAGATCACGGTCCGTGATGCTGCCCCGGAACATTTAGCCATGGCGCGCCTCGTTTTCAATAAGCTTGGCGTCGATTGGGAAACCGATGGGCAAGACATCTTCGTCCCCGCCGATCAGAAGATGAAAGTGGAGTTCGATATCGGCGAGAAAATCCCCCAAATTAGCGTGATGCCATGGCCAGCATTCCCGACCGACCTTATGAGCATTGCCATTGTGGTCGCCACACAATGTGATGGCACCGTGCTCTTCCACGATTGGATGTATGAGACACGGATGTTCTTCATTGACAAACTCGTATCGATGGGAGCAAACATCATTCTTTGTGATCCACACCGCTCTATCGTCCAAGGACCCAACCGGCTTTTCGGAGAGCCGCTTGAAAGTCCGGATATTCGTGCCGGGCTTGCGCTCACACTGGCAGCGCTCACCGCTGAGGGGTCATCTCGTATCAGGAACATTGGCCAAATCGAACGCGGCTACGAGCGAATTGACGAGAAGCTTCAGAGTTTAGGAGCACATATCCAACGCCAGGAAGATGAATAAGTAACAAAAACGGGTTATCAGCCTATCCCCAGGGATCCCCACTGCTTCCTCGGCCTGAAGGATGGATTTTTCTAGATAGTGGACAGCTCACGCCCACCAATACATCCTTCCCCTCTGGTTTTCTTCGACTGTCCGTTGACCGGCTACAAGGCGCGCGGTATAATCTGCCGGTTGCACACTTTGTGAAGTAGCCAATTAACAGAGGAAATTTGAATGCCGAAACGCACATATCAACCGAAGATACGTCGCAGACTTCGAGTGCATGGATTTCGATCCCGGATGAAAACAAAGGGCGGTCGATCCGTCATCAAGGCTCGCCGCCTTAAAGGTCGTCATCATCTCTCTGTCCGGATGAATGAGCACGTCAAAAAAGTGAACTGGAAGGCTTGATCGGTCACCTGAATAAGGTGAGGGCCTGTTTCGACCGGCCAAGCGGATGAACCGAAAATACCGGCTAACCAATTCGTCCGACTTTCAGCGGGTGCGGCGCACAGGAAAATCCTTTGCCCACCCGCTTGCCATTCTGATAGCCAGCGCGAACAATCGCCCCATCTCACGCTTTGGCTTCACAACTGGTAAAGCCCTCGGCTCTGCAGTGCGAAGAAACCGGGCAAAACGCCTCCTGCGCGAGGCGATTCGAGGGCACTTGACTACAATTGAACCTGGCTGGGATATCGTGATAATTGCACGCTCCATGATTTTTGAAAGTTCTTGGAGCGAGATCCAGGCAGCAATTACAAATCTTATTCAACGTGCAGGATTGTTCGGAAAATAACGGGCAAAGTATGAGTGATCACATTCAAGATCTAGAACCAAGACTGAGGGATATTCCTATAACGTTGGAAAACCTTCCCCGCCTACCTTTTCTTGCACTCATCCGGCTCTACCAAGCAGTGATCTCTCCAGGGCTACCATCGGGTTCCTGCCGTTTCGAACCGACCTGTTCGCACTATGGTTATCAGGCGATTATTAAATACGGCATCATTAAAGGCGGCTCGCTGGCGGTATGGCGTATCCTACGCTGCCAGCCTTTTCATCCCGGCGGATATGATCCCGTTCCTTAGGAGAATTATGAGTAAAGCATTCTTTCCATCGAAGAAATTTTTTCTGCCAATAATACTGGGCCTTTCTGCCCTCCTGTTAGTGGGCTGCACTGGTCGTAGTATCATGGCTGCCTCCAGCTGGCCGGGATTAACGGTTAACGAGGATGTTGCCTATTTGGCTTACAACGAATACGTACGCGCAGTCGATCTCACGAGCGGACGTGAAGTCTGGAGTTATCCGCCAGAGGCAGATGCCAAGATCGCATTCTATGCCCCTCCGGCTATCGGACCGGATGGCACCGTCGTCATCGGGGGTTATAACAACAAAGTCTATGCGCTGACGCTGAACGACTCCTTTGTAAATGTCCTATGGTCATTCGAAGAAGCTACCAATCGCATCATCGGGGGACCGGTAATCATCGATGATATGGTTCTCGTCCCCTCTGCTGACGAGCGACTATACGCGCTTGATCTTGAAACCGGTGACCCAGTATGGGACAAGCCATTCGAGGCGCAGCATGCGCTTTGGTCCTCGCCAGTTATTCAAGATGACCGAATCTACCTAGCTTCGTTGGACCACCACATCTACGCCTTGGATCTTGAAACGGGGCGTGAGATCTGGCAAGCAAATCTGAGTTCTACTATTTCCGACTCCCCGTCGCTCACTGAAGATCTTGTCTTCGCTGGAACTTTTGAGGGGATATTGTTCGCCCTCAATAACAGCCACGGAGAGGTCGTCTGGCAATTCAAAGCAGATGGCGCGATCTGGGGTTCCCCCGCAATCCTGGACAGCGTGGCCTTCTTCGCAGATGTGTCAGGAACAGCCTACGCAATAGAAATCGCTTCCGGAAAAGAATTATGGCGAAAGGAATTACCCGGCAGTTCCGCCGCTTCTCCTACAATCCTGGAGGACAGAGTCTATTTCATAAGTGAAACGGGCGAGGTGACTGCATTCCTGGCGGAAAACGGCGATCCAGTATGGCCAAGCAGCGCTGACATGGCGGGGAAGCTTCTTACTGATTCGATCCCCACAGAGTATGGTCTGCTTGTTCCAGCGATGGAAAGCGAATGCGTGGTTTTTAGCGTAGACCCGAGCACGGGCGCTGCCCGATGCATTATCGAACCTAAGTAAAAGACAAAGGTGATCTTGTATGTGGAACACAATAATTCTTGAACCGATGATCAACTCACTGCTTTTCATCTATAGCCTACTCGGGCAGAACTTCGGTTGGGCGATTATCATCTTCACCGCGCTGGTGAGGCTCATTACCTTACCGCTCACAATCCAACAGATGCGCAGCACGATGGTGATGCAGGAGATCCAAGGCTCCGACCGCTACAAGAAGATGCAAGAGAAGTATAAGAAGGACAAGCAGAAACTCTCTGAAGAGCAGATGAAACTGTTCAAAGACGTGGGCTACAACCCGATGAGCGGTTGCGTGGGGTTGATCATCCAATTCCCGATTATCATCGGTCTCTACCAGGCCGTGATCCGAACCCTTGCAGCCACGCCGGTGCAATTATTTGATCTCTCCAAGCTCCTATATCCATTCACCTCCGCAAGTCTCATTCCAGTGAATAGCCAATTCCTATGGATGAATTTGGGTCAACCGGAACGGCTTGTACTGGACTTTCTGCCCTTTGCAATCCCTGTATTGACGATCCTCGTGGTTATCACCACCTATCTGCAAACCAAGCTAACCACTCCAGCATCCCCCGATGCTCAAAGCCAGACCATGACGAAGATGATGGGATTGTATATGCCTCTCCTGCTGGGTTACTTTGCCTACTCTCTGGCATCCGGTCTTGCGTTGTACTTCTTCGTATCTAATCTTCTCGGGATCCTCCAGGGATATATCATGCGAAGAATTCGGGAGCGCCCCGCATCATAGGCTGCATCAATCTGATATGATTACAAGGTCACTCCTAATTTGGAAGGTTGCGAGATGAATGAGACGAGAACGAGCATCGAAGCGATAGCACCATCAATTGAAGAAGCCATACTCAAGGGTGCCAAAGAGTGGGGCTTGCCACCTGATGCGTTTGATGTGGAAGTATTAGATGAGGGCACAAAAGGGCTGCTCGGCTTTGGTGTTCGACAGGCGCGGGTTCGTATGACCGTTAAATCATCCTCTGATACCGGCGGAACGGAAATTAAGCGCGAGGAAACCGTCCGACAAGTTGACGAAATTCAATCAGCCGTAGATGGCAGCGACGAAGAAGCGCTTCAGATCACCCACGATACTGTAAGCGAGCTTCTTCAACGAATGGGCATCGAGGCGCGCATTAAAGCACGCTGGGGGGAGGCCGACGCCCCGGGCAAGATCCGTCCTCTCTTCCTGGATATCCATGGGGACGATCTCAGCATTCTCATCGGTCGCCGCGGCGAGACGCTCACGGCTCTGCAGTACATCACACGCCTAATCGTAGGTAAGGAACTTAAACGCCCAGTCGCGGTGCTAATTGATATCGAAGGTTACCGCGCTCGACGTGAACTTCAGATTCGCCGCCTCGCTCAGCAAATGGCAAAGCAGGCAATTGAAACTTCGCAAACGATGTCGCTCGAACCGATGCCGGCTTACGAGCGCCGACTTGTCCACATTGAACTGCGAGAAAATCCTGATGTGGATACCGTAAGCGTCGGCGAGAGGGATCAACGAAAAATCACGATCGTCCCCCGATAAGCAGCGCATTCAGTTGTCCGGTCACAGCAGTCGTTTATAATCCTCTACATGTATGCTTCGGAACGATCGGTCGATTACCTCATCATCGGACATGTTTCGAAAGATCTCACGCCAGATGGCCCTGTTCTCGGGGGTACGGCTGCCTATTCGAGTCTAACAGCCCACGCCCTCGGCAAGAGAGCAGCTATCGTCACATCAGCCAGCCCTGACCTCGACCTCCATCCGCTTTCTGAGGTCTCGATTCACATGGTCCCTTCGCAGGATTCAACGATCTTCTCAAACGAATACTTAGCCGAGGGACGGCTTCAATCGATTCGGGCCACAGCCGCATCGCTAACAAGAACTGACATACCCGATACTTGGCGAGACGCCCCTATCGTTCATATTGCACCAATCGCAAATGAGGTTGACAACTCCATCCTCGACATCTTCCCTCAGGCATTAGTCTGCCTGACACCCCAGGGCTGGCTCCGTCGCTGGGGGCCTTCTGGGAAGGTTTGGCTCAAGAACTGGGAGAGCATTCAAGACCAGATTTCTCGCGCCGGCGCAGTTGTATTCAGTATTGAAGATCTAGAAGGCAGCGAAGATGAAATTGATCAAATCTCCCAATTATGTGAGATTCTCGCAATTACCGAAGGCAGCCGAGGAGCGCGCATCTTTTGGGCTGGTGAGTGGAGGCAAATCCCCGC
>Ga0307421_1002191_pt1 | contig 11148 bp, 6 predicted proteins | sample SalMarWE160270MG_FD_202163 | JGI IMG/M metagenome (GOLD analysis project Ga0307421, IMG submission 202163) | Salt marsh sediment microbial communities from the Plum Island Ecosystem LTER, Massachusetts, United States - WE1602-70 | ecosystem: Environmental > Aquatic > Marine > Intertidal zone >...
CGGGCTGTGTTTCCTTCGGTTCTGTTTCATGTCCTGCTCCTCCTATTCTGTATTTTATTCTAGGAGCAGAACCCGCTCTTAACAACCTGTCCGAATTTCGGGGACCACCTCACATGTGTCAAGAATGTTGGGTCACAAAACGCTAGAAAGTTAAACAAAAAAATTCGAGCTAATTCCGCCGAATCCAGAACAACCCAAGAGTCTTATATAACTACCCTATATTTATTTCTCCCCCTATTTACTCCCCTGAGTATCCGTAAAATAGGCATTAAGGTATAAAAATTTATTCATGCGCAGGTACAGTGTAATATAGTTGCAATAGGCCTGTACAAATGTTTGATGAAGTTAAGAATGATGTGATAAGGTAGTACGGTTTTATGCGTCAAAATGCAGCTCGACATTGATTGGAAACTTGAGGTAAAGCCTGGATTTTAATTGAGCTAAACGAATGTGGCCCTCTTAACTCGGAAAGGGGCAAAGAAATGAGAAACAAGAAGATATTATCAGTTGCTTTAGCCATCTTAATGATGGCGTCAGCCCTTTTGTTTAGCTTCCCTAGAAGTGATTTTAACTTTAGAGTCTCAGCAGCAGAGGAGAAACCGGACCTGGTAATTACTGAAATCAAGTGCGATAGGGCGAATGACAGAATAGGCTATGAGATACAGAACATAGGCAAGGCAACAGCACCAGGAAACCACAATACGGGGCTGATGGTTGAGTTTGGCGATACGTGGAGAGAGGTGTGTAACGATGATGTAGGTGCGCGCCTGATACCAGGTGACAGCTACCAGAGCTGGTTTGAATGTTATACCTGGCCTGAGAGCACGGATATACGGGTAAAGGTATGTGCCGACAAGGACAATGAGGTACAGGAGAGCGATGAAAAGAATAATTGCCTGGAAAAGAATTGCAGATACGTTCCACCGGAAAAACCGGACCTGGTAATTACGAATATCTGGAACGAGGATGGGAGAATCTGTTACGAGGTAATGAACAGGGCAGAGTTAGTGGTTTCGGAGAACCATTACACCCTTTTAGTAATTGACGATGAGGAACGAGCAGAAGATTTTATCAGTCAGGACCTGGGACCAGGCGAATATCTGAAGCTCTGTTTCGATTATGAATGTGAGAGCACCCCGCCAGTTGGTATCATAACGGTATGCGCCGATTCCCATGAAGATGTAGTTGAGAGTGATGAGACCAACAATTGCCTGATAGAAACCTGGGAACTCGATACGACGCCTCCAGAAATCATTGAAGGTCCCTCCGTATCCGCAACCACCGACTCAGCGGTCGTTTCCTGGGTCACGGGTGAGGATAGCAGTAGCATCGTGAAGTTTGGTAGCCGTTCAGGAGAATATGAGGGTAAAGAGGAGAAGGCAACATTTTCACGACAACACGAAGTCACGTTGACCGGTTTAATGCCTTCAATAGTATATCACTACATTGTTCAATCAGCCGATGCAAGTGAAAATATTGTCGTCAGTGATGAGTGTTTTTTCGAGACTTCACCATCACCTGATATCGAGCCCCCAACCATATCCTCCCTGATACTCAGTAAGGTGGAGGGGCCGTTTCAGTTGTTCGAGATTACCACCCCTGTTTTCGACAATACCGGTGTCGAGAAGGTTGAGTTCTATGCGGATGGTGAGCTGATCGGTGTTGATTATACTGGTTCTGCTGGGAAAACACCTGAGTATACGGGCTATCTCGATCCAGCCGGTATGGGAATGAGTCGAGAAGACTTCCTCACATCCCATGAGCTGACAGCGAAGGCATTCGACAGGTCCGGATTAACAACCGTCTTTGGAGAAATTGTAACGCCTTTCCTTGAACCTGCTAACGGTGAATTGGAGATAACATCTCCTCACCCGGATTATACCCTTTACTTCGACAATGGCGTGGTGCCGCAAGGAACCTATTTGGACATCGGGGTGTATGCCTGTGAATATGAATACAATTGCCTCGTCACTGATTCACTAATTACGTCTTTAATTAGTAATTCCGAGGCAGATAATTCCGAGACAAACGACCAGGTTTCTAATGAAGGGGATGTATATGAGACGCCGGAATGGATGCAGGTGTATGAGCCTCCTACGTGTTACGAGGTGGAGCGCGCGGTGGAGAAAGTTGAGTTATATATCGATATAGACCGGGACGGGGAAGCTGAGCCAGTGCATACCTGGACCCCGTCTTCCGATGATGACCTCACTTATACCTATTCGTGGGATGTGGGAGGATTGGGATCAGGTAGCTATTATACGGTAGTGATGGCCTATTTGAGTGACGGTAGAAAGCTTACTGAGACACGCCACATCGAGATAGCCCGCGAAGGCATATCGGTGGATAGGGATGTCGTTCAATACGATAACTTCTTCCAGGTTTCGATAACTGTAATCAACGAGGGAACCGAACCCATCCAGCTTGATTGGGTTAAGGACAACCTGACCAGTTTCCAGGCGATAAGAAGAGGTGGAGAGGACTTTGAGGTCATTACCCATTATGATCCCTTATTTACCCAGAAATGCCAGGTAGATATTGACTTTTTCAGTGATAACAGCGAGACAATCACGCTGGATCCCGGCGCGAGCAAAACAGTAGCATACTTTGCCGTGCCGATTCGCCAGGTAGCTTACCTGGATGGCGGTTGGCACATCGGCGCAGACGAAGTCCAAATCTGCTATACCGATCACACCGGTATTGTAGAAAATGGATACGACATGTATGTCAACCCGCGTGTGCCGCCTCTTGATATTATTGCGGCCCTTCAGGGATCAGACTACCTGATTATTACCAACCCTGCAAAGGTACAGCAACATAACTCTAATTCCTTCGAGAAGATGGATGAACTGCTTTCCACGATGGCTGAACTGGCTAAGTGGAAGAATGGCACCCTCGGTTACCTCAATGTCTCCTGGACTACTGAAGCCAATTTCGACCCCAGTTATGATGGCGATGTCCAGAACCAAATCAAGTGGTGGGGTAGCTATATGCAGGGGAGTGACGGAACACCCAACGGGTATCTGTCCAATGGATACCTCTTAATCGTAGGCGAAACGGAGATTGTTCCGTCCGGTACCAAGAAGATGAACGGGAAATCGTATCTAACTGACGAATGGAAGCCCCTTATCCATTGCACCGATATGTACTATGCTAACACGTCGGGCACTAGCTTTAACCCTGAGCTGATGGTGGGCCGAATTATAGGATATACTGCCTCCCAACTTATAAGTCCTATCGAAACCAGCATCAGTGTCCACAAGGGAGACACTGGCTATTCCTTTGACAGGTCTGATGCTTTTATCTTAAGTGGATGGCCGAAAAGTCGGGATGGTAAAAGTGAATATGGCAGTTTTATGTTACAAGCTACAACAGTTGAGAGTGAACTCGCCGAAAAAGGAACCGACTCGGAAATATTGGATTGCAGACAATTCGACTCAAAGGAAAACATGCTGGAGGCATTTTTTGGGGCCGTTCCTGAAAGCGATGTTATCCATTTGGCGGGGCATGGTACCTCCGAATGTTTTGACGAGCTCTGTGCGGAAGACTTTGAAGATGAGACAGATCCTTTCGGGTCTGCCAATCCATTTGTCTACGCTTCTTCTTGCTCGACTGGACGATATGAGGGCCATTATTGTCTCGGCGAGGGCTTTCTTGAAAAAGGTGCCGCTGCTTACCTTGGCTCTACCGAGCTTAGCCCCAATATTATCAACAAGCGTGTGGCAGGAGCATTTTATGACCGCTGGGACCCCGGCGAGTCCATTAGCTCAGTAGTGAAAGAGTTGAAACGCGACATCGGTTCATATAAATACAACCATCCGTCATATGGATACTATGAGGATATCTGGACCGCCGAATACCAATTTTACGGAGACCCTAAATATGGTCTGGGAGTGTTTCCACCAGCGGAGGCAGTAGTCACATCGTCAGAGCCTCAGTCATCGCTTGAGGTTAAAGCAATCAATTACGGTTGCAGCGTTATGACAAGAGAAGCTGGGGGCGTGCACGAGTTGGTAAGCGGCATCGCAAACGATGGGGCAATATCCGGGACAGAACTTGCATCGCCAGAGCCTCAGTCATCGCCTGAGGTTACAGTACCCGACTACGAAGTAACGACAGAAGAAGGGGAAGATTATGTCGATATCCCCGGTGGATTCACGATGTTTACACCAAGCAAGCCGCTGGTGCCAGTCTATGACGTCTACCTTGACTATCCCAAAGGCTATAGTGTTCAAGATGTCATTCTCACCGACAGGTCCAGCTTAACCACTACCACCGGCTTAAACATACCGGACTTCACTCCAGCGATAGCCGGAGAGGAAGACTCGGCGGCAAATCAAACATCACAGAGTTCAGATTGGTGGCCTGAGAAGGATTTTGACTGGGGAATTGAAAAAAATTATGACGGCACCTCCACCATTGCTATAAGGATATACCCCTTCTACTACAATACCATGACAACTGATGTCCGCTTCTACAAAAATTACAGATTTGATATTGAGGTCATCGCCTCTACCGTGGAAGTACATGAGTTGGCAACCGACGCCAGCACCTACGTCCAGGGCGACCAAGTCTCTATTGACCTCTGGCTGAAGAACTCAGGGGAAGCACAAGATGTTATCATTACCACAGTGGTGGTAGAGGAGTCCTCGGACGAGATGGCTGATGGTCTACCCATGCACTCTCTTGAGGGCTTAGCTGGACTTGCCTCGTTCTCCTACCAGTGGGATAGCACTGGCATTGACCCCGGCTACTATAACATCGAGGTAGAGATTAGAGACAATTCTGGGAGCGTGCTCGATAGGGAGATGATAGGTCTTGAGATAGGTATCTACACAGGAGAGCTCCAAACTTTCACAGCCACACCGGAATGTTTCGACGTCGGTGACGAAATAGAAATAGATATGGCATTCAATAACACCGGCACAGTCAACATTAACGGAACCGCCGTAATCAGGGTTCAGGATGAGGCTGGTGAGATGGTGCAAGAGTTCACGCATGATATAACCGATTTGGCTCCAGCTGATTCTATCAGCTTCAGTGATAATTGGGGTACCTCAGAGGTAGAAGAGGACTGTTACAATATTATCGGATTTGTCTTATATGATTCCAAAGCTACTGATCCGGCAGTTGTCACTGTATCTATGTCATCGGAGCCGGCGCCAGGAACCAAGATTCCAACACTCTACTTAATAATCGGTGCCGTCGTAATCATAGCCATAGCAATCTCGTTCGCCGTTATAAGGTCGAGGAAGAAGGCATAAGTTTTTTCTATAGTATTCATCATTCATCCTTATTTTTGTTAAATTAGGTAAAATTCTAAGTTAAAGTTCCCCAACATTCCCGAGTTATGTGCAATACAGCTAATTCGTTATTTTCAACGGGGTGAACTGGGGTATTTGGAACTTTTTTACCCTCTGACTTTTAATCAGGGTGTCGCAGGTTCGAGACCTGCACGGCCTACCAATCCAGTAAAACCTGCTCCTGGTATGGTGGGACTGTCGTTTCCCAGCCGCGGCTGCTTTTTATTAAGCCGGCCAGGTGTTGCGAGGCGTCGAGCTCACCGTGAGTCACAAAAACACGCCTGGGCGGCTTACGCAGGCTGGATAACCATCTAATAAGCCCGTCTCTATCAGCGTGCGCTGAAAAACCGTTGATTTGCGCTATTCCGGCTTTTACCGGGTAGTATTGTCCCAGTATCCTGACTTTTTTAGCCCCGTTGACGATTTGCCGGCCTAATGTCCCGTCCGCCTGATAGCCGACAAAGAGAATGGTGTTTTCCTCCCTGGAGATATTGTTGACCAGGTGGTATTTTATCCGGCCGCCGGTACACATGCCGGAGCCGGCAATTATAATGACACTACCATCCATATGGTTTATCGCCTTTGATTCGTCAACGGTTCCGACCAGATTCAGGCCGGGGAAGTCAAAGGGTGACTTTTGCTGGCGCAGGAGTTTCTTCATTTCTTCGTCGAATAGTTCGGGGTGGCGCTCAAACACGCCGGTAACCTCCACCGCCATGGGGCTATCGACAAAAACCTTAAGGTGGGGGATGCGGCCCTCGAGCCGGAATTTGCTCAGATAATACAGGAGCTCCTGCGACCTCTCCAGGGCAAAGCTGGGTATAACCAGATTACCGCCTCTTTTGGCAGTGGTGTTTATCGCCTCGGCGAGCTGGTTGGCGGCATCTTGGGGAGGCTCGAGCAGTCTATCACCATAGGTGGACTCCACTATGACATAGTCCGCCTCGTCGAAGAAAGTCGGGTCATTAAGTATCGGTTTATTCCGCCGGCCAACGTCTCCGGAAAACAGGATTGTTCTCGCCTCTCCGTTTTGTTCTATCTTTAGCTTGATCATAGATGAGCCCAGGACGTGCCCGGCATCGTAGAAGGTAGCCTCAACACCATCGCCTATCTGGACAGTCTTGCCGTATTTAACCGGCGAGAACAGGGGATAGACGGCTTCGGCGTCTTCCCTAGTATATAGTGGAACCTCGGGATAGGGGCCTTTTCGGCTTTCTCTTTGGTGCCGGCGCCTCTTAAAATCGGCGTCTTCCTCGTGTATCTTTCCCGAGTCCAGCAGCATTATCCGGGTGATTTCGGAGGTGGCGCCGGTACAGTAGATGGCCTGCTTAAATCCTTCCCGAACCAGCTTGGGCAGCAGGCCGCAGTGGTCCAGATGGGCGTGGGTCAGCAGTACGGCGTCCAGCCTCTCTGGAGGAAACAGAAAGGGCTCCCAGTTTCGCCCGGTTAGTTCTCTCTCCTGATAGAGACCGCAGTCCACCAGAAATTTTGTATTATTTGCCTCAATCAGGTACTGCGAGCCGGTGACGTTCTGGGCTGCTCCTAGAAAAGTTAGCTTGATATTCATGCTACAGGGTTACTCCTTCCACAGTGTGGGCACCTGACCGCCGGCTCTTTGAATTTGGGTGGTACCCTCAATTTGGTGCCGCAGTCGCAGGTGATAGTCTTATAGTTGCCCAGGCGCCACATCAGGTCCGAGATCTGGCGCACCCGTTCCGTCTTGTCCGGTTCTTTTGATTCGGCTTCGGCGGCCCGCAGGCTGGCGGGGTGGCTGAGAGCCAGGGCGGAAGCCGGAATAACCCCCGCCCCGGTCCCGTGGACCTTTTGGTAAACCTGCTCGTAGTCGGCAAAGGAAGCTCCCCCCATGGAGCGCAGGATGCGGACTCTCTCCGAAATGGGCGGGTGGGTGCTGGTGAGATTGCTGGCTGGCCGTTTCTCCTTGCGGAAGGGGTTCATGATGTACATCGGCGCGGTGGCCTGATTGGCCGATTTCAACTGGCTGGTTGAGGCCGCAATTTTCTCCAGCGCCGAAGCCAGCCCCTCGGGGTACCGGGTATAGAGAGCGGAAGATGCATCGGCCATATACTCCCGCTTTCGGGATATGGCAAAGTAGATAAGCTGGGCCATAATCGGGGCCAGTATTATCAGAGCGATGGCTACCACCAGTATTATTATCTGGCCGCTGCCCCCTGATGAAGAACTTCTCCGGCTCCGGGCCATGCCGCCGAAGAACATTAAGCGGGTGGCATACCAGGCCAGAATGACGATGGTGCCGAGCAGGACGCTGCTGATAGCCATCAGCAGCACGTCGCGGTTCTTGATATGGGCTATCTCGTGGCCGATAACGCCCTGCAGCTCGTCACGGTTTAATTTCTGTAACAGGCCGGTGGTGATGGCCACGGCGGCCTTATCCGGGTTGCGCCCGACGGCGAAGGCGTTGGGCGCCGGGTCATCGATGATATAGATATCGGGGACTTTTTCCAGCCCGGAGGCAATCTTCATCTCCTCGACGATGTTATACAGGCGGGGGTGGTCGTCATGGCTGATTTTTCGGGCCCGGGCCATCCCCAGCAGGATACTGTCCCCCTGGTAGTAGCCAACCAGGCTCATTACCCCCCAGACGATAAAGGCGATAACCAGCCCGCCGATGGCGTTATCAAAGAAGATTATGCCTACAAGATAGCCGATGAGGAGGAGTATTACCCCCATGCCGGCGACGAGCACCACCGACCTGGTCTGGTTTGACCTTATCTGTTCCCACATGCTCTAAGTCCGGCCGTTTCTAGGTAAAGCTTACCTTCGGCACCTTTCTCTCCTCTTCTGCGGTAACCTCAAAGAACTCGCCGGCCTTAAAGCCGGTCATGCCGGCCACCATGTTGGAGGGGAACATCTGAATCTGGTTATTGAATTTCAGAACGGAATCGTTATAGTACTGGCGGGAGAAGCTTATCTTGTTCTCGGTTGAGGTAAGCTCCTCCTGGAGAGCTAAAAAGTTCTGGTTGGCTTTAAGGTCCGGGTAATTTTCTACTACCGCCAGCAGCCGGGCCAGAGCCGAACTCAGCTCGCCCTCCGCCTTGCCCCGCTCGCCGGCTCCGGCCGAGGCCGCCTGCTGGGCCAGGTTGCGGGCTTTGGTCACCGCTTCCATTGTCTCCCGCTCGTGTTTCATGTAGCCCTTGACCGTTTCCATCAGGTTGGGGATGAGGTCGTACCGCCTCTTTAGCTGCACATCAATCTGCGCCCAGGCGTTCTTTACCTGGTTGCGCCAGCCCACCAGCCGGTTGTAGATGACAATAAATATGACAAGAAGGACAACGACGATACCTACAATAACCCATACGGCTGCCATGATAGTGTACCTCCTTTTTTCCGGAGTTTATTCTTCGGTTTTAAATACTTCCTGCAGGAAGGCGAAAATCTCCTGCTGGGGGGTCGGCTTTACCCCCGCTTTCCCGGCCAGCTGCCCCACCAGCAGGTTTAGCTCGCCGCCGTCAAACCAGAGCCCGTCTCCCTGCCGGCAGGCGTCAAGGATTATTGCGGGCTCCTGCCCGATTAATACCTTCTTCATTTTCTTAAGGCATATCGGGCATCTTCGCTTCTTTTCCCCCGACCCGGCTTCGGTTGAGCCGGCCAGATCAGCCAGCAGCGGTTCCAGGCCCTCAAGCCCCGCCGACTCAAGCAAAAGCTCAAGCTCCCCGGCGTCAAACCAGACACCATGGCAGCTGGTACAGTAGTCAAGCTCAATCTTATGGTGCTCAACTACTATCATGTCGCTTTTACAGGCCGGGCATATCATTTCTAAAAGACCTTATCGTGAAATAGCTTTATTGGCTAATTATATATCAAAGCGGCTATATTTTATACAGTCTGACGTTTTATGTAAACAGCTATTTTTGAGGTAGCCTGCATTGGGATAACTACTTATAAGAGAAACCCCTGGAAGTATTTCCGGTCTGAGTACCGTAAACACCTCCAGGGGCTCGCCTGTTTTAGTTTGATTAGGCGGTCTGTCCTAAATTCAGCCACCTCTGGTTACCGAAATCGCTCCCCTGATACCTGAGCTGGCATCACCTATACTAAATCAGGAGCAATCTTCTCAATAACTGCCAGTGTCTTATCAATATCCTCTTCGGTGTGCTGTACGGAGATGGTCCAGTGCTCGTCTGCCATGCCTGAAACCCATATTCCATTATTGACCATCCCGAAGAAGAAATTGGTAAATCTCTCCTCATTGCAGTACTTGGCAAAGGTCCTGTAATCATAAATGTCATGCTCGGCAAAGAAAATCTGGCCGCAGGGACCAACACTATTAACAAAGCTGGGAATGCCGTTGGCCTTCATAATCTTCTCGATGCCAGCGACTAACTTATCCTCCAGCTTGGTAGCACGTGCAAGGTTTTCTTTGGTCAGGATATCCCTCATAGTAGTTATGCCTGCTTGCGCAGCAAGTGGATTGGCGCAGTAGGTGCCTCCTTGAGCGGTACCCGGGTACTTTACACACTCCATGATTTCCCTCTTACCGCCGAATGCGCCCAGAGAAAAACCACCGCCGATAGCTTTAGCCAGTGCAATCAGGTCCGGCTTTATGTTATAGTATTCGCAGGCTCCGCCCTGAGCTATCTTGCACCCTGTCTTCACCTCATCAAAGATCAACACCACTTTATGCTCTTCGGTAAGCTTGCGCACCTTCTCCAGGTAGCCATCTCTAGGAGGAATGACGCCGCGGTTTAGCATTACCGGTTCCATTATTACCGCAGCCACCTCACCTTTATTGCTTTCCAGAGCAGTCTTCATTGCATCTATATTATTGAAGGGCACAACTATTGTAGTCTTTGTAACATCTTTGGGAATTCCCAAAGATGTCGGCACTGTTACCGGACGGTCGTCAGGGCCGGCTTTATCCAGACTAGGGGCCACGCTCTGCAGCAGGTAATCGTGCATCCCGTGATAGCAACCCTCTATCTTTATAACCTTCTCTTTACCGGTATAAGCCCTGGCCACTCTTAAAGCGTGCATGGTTGATTCCGTGCCGCTATTGGTGAACCTAATAAGGTCAACCGGGAAGCGTTTCTTAATCTCTTCGGCGCAGGTTGCCGTCAGGTCTGTTGGGGCTGCGAACACTGTTCCATTTGGTACTCTTTCCGCAGCCGCCTTGACTAGCAGGGGATGTGCGTAGCCAGCCAGCATTACCCCAAAAGCCATATTATAATCAATATACTCATTGCCATCCACATCCCAGAGTTTGCTCCCGCTGCCACGGTCCCAGAAAATCGGGTATGGCTCATATATCTGGAAATTGCTTGAGGCACCCCCCTGAACGCTCTTTACGGCCCTTTCGAAGCATTTTAAGGAAGCTGGCGTCCTCCTTTTATACTCTTTTAATAATTCTTCCAAGCTTTTCACTTCAATACTCCTTTTATAGTTTATTAATGACTAAATCATGAATCTGTTTACTTTTTGCTGTGTCAAATTTAGGGGCAGGTTACTTGAGCGTTACTCATCCGTTTGCTACCAGCTACCCGAAGTGGCTCGTTCGACTTATATGCAGAAAGAATACCGCCAGCACTTCTCCTCAGCCGGGGTCAAATTTACCGTAAAGGAGAAAAATCACCTTTCACCGTCCAGTCCCTAAGGTGCTACTTCACCCACTAAAAATACTAGTACAATCACGCTGTTTTGTCAATAGTTATCAGTAATGCTGCGATGCTGCCTTTGGTAGTATATGAGGTGGTCCCCGAAATTCGGACAGGTTGTTAAGAGCGGGTTCTGCTCCTAGAATAAAATACAGAATAGGAGGAGCAGGACATGAAACAGAACCGAAGGAAACACAGCCCGTCATTCAAGGCCA
>Ga0307421_1002193_pt1 | contig 11144 bp, 11 predicted proteins | sample SalMarWE160270MG_FD_202163 | JGI IMG/M metagenome (GOLD analysis project Ga0307421, IMG submission 202163) | Salt marsh sediment microbial communities from the Plum Island Ecosystem LTER, Massachusetts, United States - WE1602-70 | ecosystem: Environmental > Aquatic > Marine > Intertidal zone >...
GACCAAATGGGAGGGGGTGGTGAACCAGGCTGAGCAGGGGACGGACTGGCATACACATGCGGTGGCGAAGCTGCGGGAGGCGCAGCGGGCCTCGCAGCTGGGGGTAGGCGGGCAGCGGATGTCGCTGGCGAAGTTCAATGATCGGGCGCAGGAGATCTACAATGCTCAATATGCGCGAGTTACGGGCGGGGATATTAAGAGTGCGGAGAAGGCCTTCCAGCAGGTCACGACGTCCGGGAATGTGGAGGCGTACAAGGATCTGAACGTATTGCAGAACAATCCGGCGGCGACGCCGTTCAGCGGGCGCTGGGCGGAGCAGACGGGGTCGGTGAGTTCGGTGAAGGTGTATGAGAACTTCAAGCTGGCCAATCAAGGGATAATCTCCCAAGGGAGTGCGGTGCAGGAGAGTGCGCGGGGATTGGCGAAGGATATCTCGACCAAGCTGCTCCCGTTATTGAAGAACAATCCGAGCACGAGTGTACAGCAGTTGAGCTATTGGCAGGGGATGCAGAAGCTGTTGGGTGAATCTGGGAAAGGGAATGTGACGCCGGGACAATTGATGCAGATACTTGGGATCGATCAAACAGGAATGGTGAGATTAGGAGAGCAGGTGAGCGCAGGTATCCAATCCGCCGTTCAGTATCGATAGTTATTAGCCATATACAACTCGAGGGTGTTTGACCATTTTAAATTTATACTGTAATCATAATGTCTTAGGTAAAAGATCCAACAGCGGAGGATGCGATGCAATGTGAACGTTGTGGGGCAGATATCCCTGAAGAGAGTGGTTTTTGTGGACAATGCGGCGCGCCGAAACCCGCGCAGGCGACTGTGCGCGGCGCGGTTCCGGAGGCACAACCCGTCCATGAGGCTGCAGCGGAACCGGCGGTTATCGAGTCCCCGGATCAACCGGGGGAGACATCGGGGAGAAGTACGGGCCGCACCTGCCTGTGGATCGGAGTGGGGTGTGCGGGCTTTATTGCGATCATGCTCTGTGTGGGTCTGGCTTTCGCGTTTCCGTTGGTGAGGTCTATGATGCAGGACATTGATCTCACGGACATTGAAGCGTTGGCAACGGCAATGGTTGAATTTTCTGAGCTAGAGGATCTCGAACAAGAACTGCTCGAACCAGCGGCCACACCAGAACCCACTAAAGCCCCTGAGCCGGATGTGTGCTTCAATACATTGTGCTTCTCCTACCCGCAGGGTGAGGATTACGGCGCGGTCACATCCGTCCTCCCTGCCGAACTCGAGACCGAGTGGTGGTCGGTCCCAGAGCATGACGATTTCACCTTCTATGATTACCCTCTCGGCGATACTTTTCATAAAGCGCATATATCGATCTACCCGGTAGGGGAATTCATTGAAGTCAACCCATCAGCAGAGGAGAGTGTCGCGGAGTTTGAGGAATTCTTGGGGGTGAAACCGGAGGATCCCGAGCGCGTGCCCTTCGTGCTCCCGATCTTCAACGCCGCGCAGATGATCACCGTGCAGGTGGAATATCTCACGTTTGAAAACGGATCCGGCGTGCGCTTCGTAAGCCAGTACGGGCAGGCTGCATGGCCGATTAATAACAGCGACCTCTTCTACGCGTATCAGGGACTCACGGATGATGGTATGTATCTGATCTCTGCGGTCTTGCCCGTTTCACATCCCCGTCTACCCGCAGATGGCGAATCCTTCATAGGCGATGAGTACGATGCATTTATTAACGCCTACGAGGCCTATCTCTTGGATGTCGAAAGTCAGCTAGTCAAGGAAGATCCCGAGAGTTTCTTCCCTAAGCTCACCGCGCTGGACGAGATGCTGGAGACGATGCAGGTCGAAACACCCTGATCGAATCCTTGATTTAAGTGTGAATCAATCGGGTTTCCTGCTCGGGAATTATATAAATTCAGCAATACCTTTAGGAGGGTAACCACATGACCTTGCAGGTGATGATCGCGTCCTGGGTCGTTATCTTCTTTCTCCAGGCATTGCGGGTGATCTTCTCTACGATGTTCGGCTTCATCTATGATCAGGTATTCGAGGGTCCAATTAATGCCTGGCTTGTATTGAGCAACTTGCTCGTCGTGGGGGCGTTGCTGGCGCCCGGAATCCTGGCCCGAAAACCTTCAGCACGACGCATGGCAGCCTTAGCCTCATTGACTGCAGTGGCGCGAGTAGCACTCTCGGTGAACGATCAGATGATTCGTTTTTGGGGCGCTCTGATCGTGATCGCCGCGGGGGGATCCTACCTGGCGCTCTGGCTCTCGCGAAAACGACCACAAATATGGAAACCGATCCTCTTGGGGCTGATCTTAGAGATGATCCTACGTATCATCGGCGACACGTTCGACATCAGCCTGCAGAACGTATCGCTCATCCCTGTGGCGCTATGGTCGGTGTTGACGATTGGTATCTCACTGCGGTTGACACAGAATGCACATGAGCATGAGCCTCCACTGAGAGGTTTTTCCTGGGCGGGCGGCTTAGGATTGGGGGCTTTCTTCTTTCTTGAGACGTCGCTTCTGTCTCTCCCGAATGGAATCGCACGTTGGTCAACTACCCCTTATGGGTGGATCGCGGTCCTGCTCGTAGCCGTCACTTTTCTTCCACTTCTCCCACATATTGGTGATTTCGTTAGAGTTCGGCCTGCAAAACCGGGAGGAAGCATTGCCGTTGTGGTTCTCCTCACTGGAGGACTACTGCTCGGTTATTTCATGAGTGGAGCAGGGGCAGCAGTTGCGCTGCTGCTAGCTCAAGGCGCAGCGGTATATGCGCTCCTTTTGCTCCTGGACGATAACGCTTCACCGGTGAGACCGCCGGGTTGGCCGGTGGCTCTGGGCGGTTTATTGCTCTTGCTTCTTGATTTTCTCAATGCGTTCGCATTTACGTACCCCTATACGTTGCCGCAGATGAAGGGGATGGGTTGGGTAGTATACGTTGCAGCCTGTCTGTTCTTCGCTTGGGGGTTCTTACGGAAACATCATGATGCATATCCACAGCAGGTTCCCAACCAGGGATCGGGTTGGTCGTGGGTGTCCCTCGCGCTCGCAGGGGTTATCGTGGGTGTATCTGTATGGCCGCAGGCGAAGAAACCGTTGCCAGAGGATAGGCTTCGGTTGGCAACCTACAACATCCACTACGGTTACGATGACGATTGGCACACCACGCTGGAAGATATCGCTCGAACGATCGAGAACGAAGGTATAGATGTGATCGCACTGCAGGAAGTCGATACGGGACGCATGACGAGCTACTGTGCTGACAATGCCTACTACCTCGCTCGGAGGTTGGGGATGAACGTCGTGTATCTTCCGACGGTTGAGCATCTGACCGGCATAGCGCTGCTTTATAAGGGTCCGCAGGCGCCGGAATATTCCACGCTTGTGGCCAGTCTGCAGGAACCAACAGGCGTGGTTCACGCCGCGCTCACCTGGAAGAGTATGGCCCTGCATCCTTACGGCATCTGGTTGGGTCTTTCCGATGAGGACACGATGCGCCAGATTGAGCAGGCGCTGGCCTTCATCGGGGACAGTTCCCCCGCTAGTTTTGGAGGCGATTTCAACGCCGAACCCGATAGTCCTGAAGTGGGGAAGATTTTTGAAGCGGGTTTTGCTGATCCATTCGAATTGTTGAGGATTTTTCCGGCTCCATTTACAAGCCCCGCGATCGATCCGGAATCCCGCATCGATTTCGTGTTTGTGCGTGACCTCATCCCGGTGGATGCGTGGGTATCCGACTCGCTGGCATCAGACCACCGAATGGTTATTGTTGAAGTGGCACAACCTTGAGGTTGGAAACCGCAGATTATGCATAGTTGCAAACAAGGTTGCAGATGGCATCCTGCCAGAATCTGCGGAGGTGAACTGGAGTCATGGGTTTTCACCAAGTAGAAGACAGCCAGATCTATTACGAAACCCACAACCCATCAGACAGCGCATATCCTGGTGTTCTATTCCTGCATGGGTTGGGTTCGTGCAGTGAGGATTGGGGGCTCCAAATCCCGATTGTCAGCGAACGCTATCGGGTTCTGGCGCTTGACATGCCTGGACATGGCCGATCCAGACAACCTGAGGGTTGGCCGTCTATCGAGGATATGGCGTTCCAGATCGCATCCGTGGTGAAAGAGCATGCTGAATTGCCGGTGCATGTGGTGGGTTTGTCGCTCGGTGGGGCGGTGGCGATGCAGTTGGCGCTCGACCACTCGGAAGCTGTCCGCTCGCTGACATTGGTTAACACGTTCGCGAAGCTGCACTCAGGCTCAAGTGGGTTTTTCCGGAAGCTAGTAAGGATGGGGTTTGTGGTGCTGGGGCGGATGGATCAAGTGGGGCAGTGGGTTGCGGCGGGGCTTTTCCCCGAGCCGGATCAAGAGCTTCTGCGCCAGGCTGCAGCCGAACGGATCGCCTCGAACCCGCGCGGTGCATACTTGCGTGCGGTATGGGCAGCCACTCGTTTCGACATCCGTGATCGTCTACATGAAATCAACGCCCCGACGCTTGTCGTCGCCGGGGAACTTGATCAGACCGTATCGATGGAAGCAAAAGTGGAACTGGAGGGCAATATCCCCGGTGCACATCTGGTCGTAATTCCCGATTCTGGCCATGCCACACCACTCGACGCGGTCGAGGAATTCAACCGAACGCTGCTTGAATTTCTGTCGAAATTGAATAGTGGGAAGAAGGGGGCAGTTTAGACCTGCGAATTACTCCCCGAGTTCGTACTCGATGATCTGGATAAAAGCCTCAAGCGGCTGTGCCCCGACCATCGGAATCCCATTAATGAAGAAAGTCGGTGTGCCGGTGATTCCGAGACCTGAAGCGTAGCGCGCATCTGCCTCAACCTCTTCACCGTAGCGCTCCTCGTCCACACAGGCTAGCAAATCTTCGACGTCCAGATCGAGCTTTTCGGCATAGGCTGCGAACGCGTCTCGATCTAAATTCGCGTACTCACCTGAGAAAAGTAGATCGTGGAACTCCCAGTAAGCGTGTTGTTCATTGGCGCATTCCGACGCGATTGCGGCTTCGAAACCGCCGACGACTGGGAAGTCGCGGTACACAAAGTGGATCTGGCCCGGGTACTCCGCCATAAGGGCACCAAACGTGTCTCGGTGGAACACGCCGCAATAAGGGCAGCGGAAATCGCTGAACTCGACGATCGTGATTGGCGCGTCCTCGGGACCGAGCGCCGGATCGTCGTCCACGCTGACATCAATTCGCGTGGGTTCTTCGAGTGATTCGGGAGCCGGCGGGACAGTGTCGCGACCCCAAAACAGATATCCGGATGCCAGGCCAGTAACAAAGGCGACTGGCAGGAGGGCACTGTACAAGGAGCGGCGGGTAAATTTGAACCTCACCACGTCCTCGTCTTCTTTTGGGCTTTCGATTTGGATGTTGTTATCTTCTCCAAGCATGCGGCAGATTATAGCATAACAGACCTGATTTATCCTGCTTGACACTGCGGATACAACGGTATACATTGAAGTAAACCGACCAGTCAGTCTAGTATGAGTTCACAAACTGATCTCAAACAGGAACGAAGAAAACAGATACTCGATGCGGCCGAGAAGGTTTTCATTCAGCGCGGATTCAATAAGGCGCGCATGGATGACATCGTCGCCGAATCCGGCCTCTCGAAAGGCGCGCTTTATTGGTATTACAAGAGCAAGGATGAAATTATCCTCGCCTTGATGGATCGTTTCTTTGCTGGAGAGATGCAGGTAGAGGATGAGCTTATCTCCACCGAAGGAGATGCGAGTCAGCGGTTGGAGGTTTTCTTCGAGGCGGCTTTCAATGATATCAGGCGTTTTGAGGAGCGTATGTCTCTCGGCTACGAGTTCTTCTCGTTAGCAGCCCGCACGGAAGAAGTTCGAGATGCCATCCGCGGATATTACCGGCGCTACCAGGCCATCCTCTCACAAATCATCCAGCACGGGATCGATTCCGGCGATTTTATTTCCATCGATCCGAACGACGCTGCAACAGCTGCCATCAGTATCTTGGAAGGGATGGCACTCATGTGGTTTCTAGACCCTGAAATTCTGGATTGGGATCGCATCGGCGACCTGCCCACGCGGATTTTTTTACAGGGCATAATGGAAAGGGAGCTTTAGGTGGCCACGGTCTTCATGAAATGGCTAGAGAGGCGCCCGGCCGATTATGACCGCGGCATCCGCTTGCTCACGCTCGGCCGTCTCGAAGCGATGCAGCATCTGATCGTGGAAGAACTCATTCAAGAGGGGACTCGAGTTCTTGAGGTCGGCTGTGGGACCGGCACCCTGACGGTGGCGATGGCGAAGGCTGGAGCGAACGTGTCGGCGATAGACATCAGTCCCGGGATGCTCGCAGAAGCTTCCAAACGAATCAAGAGGAAAGAAGTAGAGGAGCATGTCGATCTCCAGCGCATGGATGCGGTCATGGTCGACGAGCTTTTCGAACCGCAATCGTTCGACCTGATCGTCAGTAGCCTGGCACTCAGCGAAATGAGCGAACGGGGGCGGCGTTACCTTCTAAAGGCGGCGCGAAAGCTGCTCACTCCCGATGGGAAACTCGCAGTGCTTGATGAGGTGAGACCGACCTCGGGGGGACCTCGGCTTCTCTTTACTATCGTGCGCGCTCCGCTGCAGCTCCTCACATGGTTGCTCACCCGCACTACGACCCACCCTCTGGCGGACTTTGAGGGAGTCTTATCTATCTCTGGTTTCGACTGGGACCTGCTCTCGGCTGAACTGGCAGGCAGCTTACGCCTCTACCTGGCCATACCAGTGGATCTGGATGAATCCGATCTCAAGCCGGAGATGTTCCGCGGTCGCTTGACAGGTGAGCGGACTCTACGAACGGTTCTGATCGATCTATGGGCATCCCTTTTCCGGATCCTTCCACCATATCCACAGGTGAAACCCGGTGTCTATGCGGTTGGGGACCCCGGTCGAGATTCGCCTTTGCTCGTCACCGGTAACTTCGAACTTACTGTGCGGCGCTTGGTTCGCGCGATCGAGGGGGAACTCGAAGCCTGGATCCTGGTGGTGGATTCGGGCGGTATTAACGTATGGTGCGCCGCCGGAGGGGGTTTCCTCACGGCGGACAAAATCATCGGCGCGCTGCATATCAGCGGATTGAGCGAGGTTCTTGAGCACCACGCGTTAATCCTCCCACAGTTATGCGCCAACGGAGTCGAGGGCTGGCGCATACGCGAGCAGACCGGCTGGGGCGTCCACTGGGGACCTGCGCGGGCGGTTGACATCCCCGATTATCTCGCCCGCGGCCGGAAAAAAACTGACGACATGCGCTGGGTGACGTTTCCACTGTGCGATCGGCTGGAGATGACCGCAGTTACGTTGGGTTTTTACGCTCTGTTGATCTTGATCCCGATCGCGATTTTCTGGCGTAGCATGTTTTGGCCGATACTCATCGCCTTAGCCGCTCTATCGGCGTTCTATGCTGTAACCCTACCCTGGCTGCCGGGGCGGGACGGTCTGGCAAAGAGTCTGCCGCTGGCGCTGATCGCCTTTGCGGGAATGCTCGTCTATTCTACAATTTGGGATCCGGCATCCATCGATGTTCTGTTTGCCCGTGCTCTTGGCGTCACGGGGCTTTCTGTTTTCATTGCCGCGGAGCTGCAGGGGATGTCTCCGCTCATGCGCGGTGAACAGGCGAACTGGGGCTGGGAAGCGGTAATCGGGGGCATTCTCGGCTTAATCTATTGGCTGGTCCCGAGCATTTTGGGCTGGAGGTAGAGAGTGTCTGAAGGGCCAAATTTGGGATCTCTGCTGGCGGAGCATTGGTACCTGGCTCGCAAGCTCCGGAGCCTGGAAATCCATTTTTCTCCCGAGCGCTGCAAGGGCCTCTGGCAGTGTTATGAGGTGTGTCCGGTGGGCTGTTGGATGCCCGATTATGACGTTCGTTGCGTGGTCTTTCAGCATGGAGAACTATGCATTGCCTGCGGCGCCTGCGTTCTGCAATGCCCCGAGAAAGCCATTGAGTTGAGGTGAAACATGATTGAGAAAGAAGGCGACCGAAAACCGCCGGGGGGATTAATTCGTGCCTTCGCTCGAGCGCCCATAGGATTTTATCGACAGGGGTTCGGCTGGCTATTCGGCGGGCGATTTCTCATGCTCACACATATTGGGCGTGTAACCGGCAAGCATCGTAATGTCGTCCTCGAAGTGGTCCGAAGTGATACGAAAAATGACACCTTTTACATCGCTTCAGGCTGGGGTGAGAAATCTGATTGGCTGCTCAATATTGGGAAGGACCCAAACGTGAATGTGCGCTTTAAACGCAGGTCTTTTCCTGCCGTTGCCGAGCGGCTTGCGGTGGATGATGCAGAACTCGAGATGCTCGATTATGGGCGGCGGCACCCAGCAGCCTTGATGCAGCTCGCCCGTGTCATGGGGTATCAGATAGAACCCACTGAAGCAGACTACCGAGAGCTCGGGCGGTGTGTTCCGATAGTCCGCTTGCGGGCTGTCTCTGCAGGACAAAAAGAATGAGGTTATTAATCAACTCGAACTGAAGTCCAGTACTCAAGCATCAAGAATCGATCTTGTTGACCCTAACAAGGAGGAGTTGAAATGGAAATCGTGCTATTAATTGCGGCAATGGTGGTGGTTGGATTGGTCATGACTTATGTGTCAAAGTTAATCTGGAAAGATGAGCTACCTGTTGATATGCCCACTGCCTACATCATTGGGGTGGTTACAGCCGTCGCCGTGGGCTTCCTTGATTGGTTTGTCATTCCGGCGATGGGGTTCAGTGACACTTTGAAATACTTAGGTGCCGCAACGGAGCCAGCATTGAGCGTTCCCCTAGTCTTTTGGATCATCAAGAAAGCAAAGAGCTAATGGGTAATTGATCTCCGTGACTGAAGCTATCATCCAAACCGGTGGGTTAACCCGACTGTTCAAAGAACATCGCGCGGTTGATTCACTCGATCTCTCGATTCCAGCTGGTGAGTTATTTGGGCTTGTAGGCCCAGATGGCGCAGGAAAAACGACCACGCTGAGGCTCCTGGCTGGTTTGCTCCAGATCAGTGAGGGCGAAGGCAGTGTGGCCGGTTTTGATTTGCGTAAGGAGGCCGAATCGATCAAACCACACATAGGCTATATGGCGCAAGAATTTAGTCTTTATGCCGAGTTGACTGTCGTTGAAAATCTTCAGTTCTTTTCTGAAATTTACAACGTCGACCCAACTCAGGTCGTTGAAAGGTCTGAGCGGTTGCTTGCATTCGCAGGACTCACTGAATTCAAGCAGAGGCGTGCCGAGCATCTCTCCGGTGGCATGAAGAAAAAGCTAGCGCTCGCCTGCACCCTGATCCATGAACCGAAAATCTTGCTGCTCGATGAACCGACTACGGGCGTTGATCCGGTTTCGCGACGGGAGTTCTGGGAGATTCTTGCCGAGTTAAATTTATCCGGCACGACGATCGTCGTCAGCACGCCCTATATGGATGAAGCCGATCGCTGCGCCCGGGTGGGATTGATATACAAGGGGCGCCTCGTCATCTGTGATACGCCCATGGCGATTCGCGCCGAACTGCCTGGAGACCTCGTTGAGCTTCAGCCCGAGGATTGGCGAACCGCTCGTGGGCTCGTTGCTTCTCTCCCTGGGGTAATACAGGTGCAGACCTATGGGGAATCCTTGCATGTGATCGTGGATTCAGCCGAGGATCGCCTTCCAGAACTCAAGCAAGCGCTAGAGGACAATGGTATTGAATTTCGATCATTACGCTCCGCACCACCACGAATGGAAGAGGCATTTATCTCCTTAATTAATCGGCTCGAGTCAGAGGAAGGATTGTAAGGTGTCCTGGCGAAACATCCGTGCCGTGATGCGTAAGGAAATCCAGCACATCGTGCGCGATCGAGGCACGCTTTTCATGGTTTTAATCACGCCGACAATGATTTTGCTGATTATGGCGTACTCACTCACGGTCGATCTCGAGCATATCCCCATCGCGGTTCTGGATCACAATCGAACGAAAATCTCGCGCGCATTCGTACAACAGATCACAGCCGGAGAAGACCTCGATCTCTACGCGCATGTTGGTTCGCTCAATGAAATTGAAACGCTGTTGGTCAAAGGCGAGATCAAAGCGGCGATTGTCATCGCTCCGGATTTCTCTGAGGCTGTGCTCTCCCTGCGCGGATTACCCATGCAAATCATTATCGACGGCACCGAACCCGAAAGTGGAAACTTCGCCGTAGATCACATCGGACAGCGTGTCGAGCGTTTCATCCGTGACGCCATGGTCGATCAAATGCAAACCCTTGGCATTCCGGAAGAAGCGCTGCTCCCCATCGATTTGTGTGTGCGTGCCTGGTACAACCCGGGGCTTGAACCAAGAGTGGATATGATCCCCGGTCTGATCTCGATGGTCCTGGGTTTCCCAGCACTCTCGGTGGCGCTGGCCCTGGCGCACGAGAGGGAACATGGAACCCTTGAGCAGCTCATGGTCTCTCCGATTGGGCGGGCCGATCTGCTGATTGGAAAGATGATCCCCTACATCTTTGTCGGAATGGCCAACGTCCTCTTCATGCCTATCTTGGCGATGCTGTGGTTTGACATTCCGTTTAACGGCAACTTCCCGCTCTTTATGTTGCTATCGGTATTCTTCCTGTTTGCCATCCTGAGTATGGGCATCATCATTGGCGTTTTCATGCGTACGCAAGCTGCGGCGATGGCTGTCTCATTTCTGCTGATCTTCTTCCCAGGCTTTTTCCTCACCGGCATATTCTTTCCGATCGCTGCGATGCCCGAAATCATGCGTATGGAGGCGATTTTCCTACCAGGAACTCATTATGCGGTGATCACGCGAGGCTTATTCCTCACGGGCGTTGGATTAGATATTCTCTGGCCATACGCGGTGATGTTGGTAGGGTTGGGAGTGGTATTTACCGGTGTCGCCGCACTTTTCTTCCGGAAGCGGCTGGATTGAGCGCATGACCCAAGCATTACGTCGTATCTGGTCACTCTCGATCAAAGAATTCCTTCACCTGCGCAATGACTGGTGGCTGCCAGCCTTTATGCTGTTCGGCGGGGCGTTGGAACTTGTTCTTGTCGGGTGGGCGACGTCCCGTCCGATCACGAACTTGCCGCTCATGGTGTTGGATCATGATCGCAGTCAGGAGAGCAGACGTTTCATTATCGATCTCGAAAATACGG
>Ga0307421_1002195_pt1 | contig 11126 bp, 10 predicted proteins | sample SalMarWE160270MG_FD_202163 | JGI IMG/M metagenome (GOLD analysis project Ga0307421, IMG submission 202163) | Salt marsh sediment microbial communities from the Plum Island Ecosystem LTER, Massachusetts, United States - WE1602-70 | ecosystem: Environmental > Aquatic > Marine > Intertidal zone >...
ATTTCATAATTAGCAAAGGGGATGCCAATTACCGCCGGCTGTTGGGAGACAGGCAGTGGGATTTTACATTTCCATTTCATCAAGTAGTGAATTACCTGCCGGTACCGTTGGCTGCTTTACGGACCTCAAAAGCAGAGTTGGCAGTGGGTTTGGACCTGGATCAAATCATGGAGGTCTATAATCGGGATCCAAATTGGATGGTAGACGGGAAATGGGGCGTGGTGCATTTTGCCCCGGGCAAAAGTCTAGAGGTTAATAGAGTATGTACATGATATTTTCAGGAGGGGGGATTGGGGTAAGAAAATATACGGTTACATTCTTACTCCAGGGTTCATAGTTTTCTTTTTTGTACCCCAGGTCAACCCAGTTAGTGCTCCAGTTTACACCGCCGCCTATGTCTTCTATGGTTCCAAAACCATATCCCGGAATATAAACTCTAGCCCCCTTCATCATGTTGTACCAATCCCTCGTTACAGCAATAGAGCCTTTTTTTAGCACCGTGCCGCTGGCAGTGATCGTGCCACACCCGGGGCAGGTGGAATCATACGAAGTTGCCCAGGCTGTAATTTTCCGCCAGTAGCTGATCTGTCCATCCCGGGTGTTTTCGGTCAGAATGTTAATATTTGTACCATAACCGATAACCCTCGGTTTAGGTTCCTTAACGGTCCACTCTTTTTCAATTTTCCGGGATACTTCTGAACCATTTTCATATATTATCCGCAGACGTCGAGCTTCGATACCAAATTCTCCGCCAGACACGATTTGCAGTTGATCCAGATCCTGGTCGGATACTGGTAGATATTCAGTTGAAAATTGGATTTGTTCCTGGTTAAGAAGGATCTCTTCTTTGACTCGCACTACTTCAATTTGGCGGTTATTTGGCAGGGGTGCACCCTCGGGGGGATTGCTGTAATCCAAGCCCTGTAAAGAAAGACCCGATTGGGCAAGGGCAGCTCCGACAGAATTCGCGGTTGTCCTGATCGTTACTGTCTGTTCCGGTAATTGAACTAGAAGTGGTTTGGACCTGATCAATTCCACGGTAAGTGGAGTTCCGTCGAGGGTTGTGTTGAGAGGGACTGATAGATGATCAGCCTCGAAAATCTCGATATTCTCTTTCCAAAGAGCATCTGCCAGAATATCGGTATTTGTTGTGAAGCTAAAGATTCCTTCCTCGGTATGGAGTTCGATAGCAGTACCGCGAAGAATCTGAATCGAATGGGATGCAGTGGAGGACATGATTGAATTTTCACCCACGGACAACCCATCAACCAGGAGACGGTCCTGCGGAAAAAGTTGCAGACCGGCTTCTAAAATAATATTTTCTGGCCTACGCTCTGCTGTGTTGAGTGAAATTGTTTGGCCATCTGCGAAAATTTGAATCTCTTTAGAGATGGTGAGGAATATTGTTTCTTCGCCCCAGAGCATAGTTCTAGGTGATGGACTTACGCGGTCAGATTCCTGGAGCAAGAATCCCTGTTCCTCTAGAAACCCACCTACTGTTAATGCAAATGTAGTATGCTCCTGCAGTTCGCCATTGATTACTAGAAAAATTCTTTTACAAGCGGAAAAGGCAATCAGGACAATCCCAATTACTGCGATAACCACGGCAGATACTCTTTGTGGTTTGGGTTTTTTTATCAATTCAAGGATATTCATCAATAGAGGGTTTATTCCTGGTAGATTTCCAATTTAGAGGGAGGAAAAAGGCTTCGGGCAGGCACACCGGCGGCACCCAGAGGATCCTCCTTAGTGCTGCTTCCTTTCGGACCTGACACAATTCAAAGGGCTCTGCCGCGCCGGACCCACCCGAAGCTCGTGGGCATGATACCGCAGGCGGGTATGGGTGTCAATAAATCGATTTATCAGCTGTTTTAGAGAAATTGGTTTACTCATCTTGTTTCAAGATAAGCGTAAACAATGAAGATTCAGGTTAAATCTGATGAGGTAGGTTTTGTTAATAACCGCTGGATAAAAACTCCACCCAGGGTAATAAGCACGATCACCCCTGCACCATAGATTAAACCCAAGGTGTCTCCTGATTCCGGTTCTGTGGAACTTTTCTCGGCTTTAGGCACAGAGGTAGGGGTAAGGTCTGGGTTTGTCACCAAAGCGCTGGTTTTCGCGGGGATACTCAGCCCTGAAAAGAGTATAAAACTGATCAAGAGCCCGACTAATACTGCCTGGTAGGTTTTCATGGGTAAGGATTTCATTCAGATTGTGTTTGATTTATACCAGATGTATTATACCTCAAACTCATTATTGAAGATGAGAACCTGGATTTGTAAGGCAGTTCTAAACCCCCAATAATCAAACAATTTAATCGAAACATTTACAGGAGATTCCCTCTCCTTTGTTTTCCGCCCAGCAGAGGTTTGCTGAGAGGCAGTCAGAACTTGTTGTCTCTCCTGCCTGAAAGAGCGCGGGAAGGTCTGGCTTCCTGATTAATGGCCGGCAGAGTGAGATAAAGTCCGCAGCACCTGCCAACAGAACCCACTCCATCACATTTCGGGAGCGAAAACCACCTACTACCAGGACTGGCAGCCCAGTTTTTAAACGAGCCTGTTCTACAAAAGGCAAAAAATAGCCCTCGTCGGCTGGCTTGTTGATTCCTTTTTGGATGCTTGAGAAGAGTCCTCCGCTGAATCCAGAGCTAATTTCTACCCCGTCCAACCCCCAGGATTCAATATTCTGGAGGGTCTCCAGCCCATTTTCCAATGAAAGTCCGTCCTCACACCCATCAGCAATGCCAAATTTCATCAAGAGGGGATAATCTGGTCCTACTTGCTTTCTAGCTGCCAGGCATACTTCTTTTAATAATCTACTCCGGTTTGATAGTGGTCCGCCCCATTCGTCGTCCCGTTGGTTGGTCAGTGGTGAGAGAAATTGGCTGACCAGGTAGCCCCATGGGCAGCATGGATTTGTACGGCGTCAAAACCAGCTTCTTTTCCCCTTCTGGCAGCTTGAGCGAAGTCGCTGATGGTTTGACGGATCTCTTTCTCAGTCATTTCCCGTGTTTGGCGATTGTATATGGAATCCTGCTCTGCAGTGGAGGGGGAGATGGCTTGCTGAACGGTCTCTAGGGAGCATTTCCCTCCGCCATGATTGATCTGGACTGCAATTTTCCCTCCTTCCTCATGAACAGCTTTAACCAGTTTTGTAAGTTCTGGAAGGATTTCATCGGTGTAAATGCCAGTCATCTCAGGGTGGCTTTTTCCGCCTGGATTGATGTACATATGCCCTGTTATGATTAATCCGACACCTCCCTGAGTCAGCGTGCGGTAAAGGGTGGTTAAAGTTGGCAGGGGGAATCCCTGATCGTTTGCCATTCTTTCAGCAGTTGCAGAACGCACCAGTCTGTTGGGAAGTTCCAATAAGCCGATTTCCCCAGGGGTAAAAAGCATAATTTTCTCCAGATGCAGGAATAGAAAGAAGTTGAAAAATAATGACCTGATGGGATAAGCAAAATCGCTCAAGGTTTACTGAGCGATTAAAAAGGCGGAGGGGGTGGGATTCGAACCCACGATTCCGTGAAGAATACGCGCTTTCCAAGCGCGCGCACTAGGCCAACTATGCGACCCCTCCAGAATTAATTTTGCGGTGGAAATTATACCAAACCGGGGATTACCTGACAACCGGAACAAGATTATTAATCCCGCGAGGTTGACTGCATCCTTTAGCCAGGGCAGGTGTGTTATCCTTAAGTAGAAAGACACTCATTAACGGATTTGCAGATATGGAATCAGATTTAAGAGAGATTATTTACTTATCGCTGGGCTCAAATCTAGGGGACCGGGAAGCCAATCTTGAGTCTGTTTTTGAAGAGCTTCCACCGGCTATAGAGATGATTGTACGTTCTTCAATTTATCAAACTGAACCCTGGGGATTTAAGGATCAGCCTGATTTTTTAAACATGGTTGTGCAGGGAAAAACGGAGCTCTCTCCTCGGGAGTTACTAGTCTACCTGAAGAAGATTGAAAAGAAGATCGGCCGGAAACCAAGTTTCATTTATGGTCCCCGATTGGTGGATATTGACATTCTCTTTTATGGCAAGAAGGTTGTAGATGAGGTTAGCCTTACCATTCCACATAAAAAGATACCGGAACGGGCATTTGTTCTTGTTCCCCTTATGGAAATTGCTCCCGACCTAAAATTCCCGGATTCCGATCAAACGATCAGCAATTTGGTTAGTTCTATCGACACCTCGGGTGTATCCCTTTACATAGGGAACCAGGAATAATTTTGTGAACAGTATTCCCCTCTTGTCCGCTGGTTTATTATTGCTTAATCCAATTCTGCTCCTGGGGTTCCGGCAGCGGAATATTAATCTTCACAAACTGCGGTTCTGGTTTATGGGGACCACCGGGTTAGCCTGGATCCTGCTGCTTTTATTCAGTTTTACAAATCCCGAGGTCAGGCTGAATTTGGGCTGGAATTCTGGATCTCAACTTCTCTCCGAACCGGGGTTATTCCTGGATTGGATATCAACCCCATTGGCTCTGGCTTTGACAGCGATCGCTTTTTTTGCTGCTCTGAGTCAGCGATTCTCCCCCCAACAAAGCGTCTGGATTTATAGTTTGGGTGGAGTTTGTTTTCTGGCAGTAATATCTGATAATGTTTACACCTTTTTAGTTTTCTGGACGCTCATTGAGGTTATCTGGATTACTTATTTTGTACTTTATCAAGGGGAGAAGGTAAATGATAGCAGATTAATCCTTCCCATTGTTATCAGGTTGGCAGGACCTCTTTTATTAATTTATGCAGCTTTGTCTGGGCTGGAAGAGAGTGTAAATTCATCCTTTTCTGGGCTTAGTTCTTCGGCTGGCCCGATTTTAGCGACTGCTGGTATTTGTGGATTTGGCTCCTGGTTCCCCACTCGGGAGCGATTTATTAATGAGGAGTTGAAGGGTGATCTTGGAATGTTGCTGCGAGTGCTGCCCTATGCTATCAGCATTATGCTGATCACCAGGGGCGCGGCAATAATGGACCCAAGCGTTATCCCACCAGGGCTTATTACCGTTTTAGCTAGCTTGAGCCTCATTTTGGGTTTGATCGGAATCGGTGCTTATAAACTGTGGTGGTCCTGGAGGTTATGGTCTTTTGGTGTGCTTGGTTTGATCCTGGGAAGCGCGTTAGCTGCTTCTCCGGATGCGAGCTTATCCTGGGGATTGGTTTTATTTTTACCCGGTTCACTTGTTTTTCTTTCTTTCGAGAACAAAACCCAACTGACTGCTGCGTTGGTGATGGTGTCAATCGGGATGATTCCGATACCATTTTTACCAACCTGGAATGGAGCGGAACTGTTTGGTAACGGCGTAGATGGAGTCCTGTTTGCTATCGCTGCTGGTGTCTTAATTGGGGGAATCTTATTAAAAACTATCCAGAAGGTTAAGGAAGATGACAATACGCCAAATCCAGTTATCCTTCTATATGTCATGAGTCCGGCAATAATAATTTTAACCCAGTTTGTGATTGCTCTTGAACACAAGCTACTGGATTTCAGCGGCGGTATTTTATCCAATCCGATCTCACTCTGGATCCCCTTATTGCTTATTATTCTGTTTTTTATATTTGGTGAAAGGATACCCCAGCTAAATACCTGCAGGGTAGATGAAAAATTTAAATATGCATTGAATATCATTTCTGGTATTGGTTCCGGAGCAGCCAGATTAGTAGATAAGACGGTTTTCCTTATTATCAGCCAATTTGAGGGGGAAGGCGGATTAATCTGGGCATTATTAATTGGTTTTCTTTTATTGACCTTGATCACCTTAAGTGGGGGGTTGTAACCAGTGGCGGGTCTATTCCAAACTTTTTCGGTTGCGGTACTTTTTTTGTGCGCTGCGGGCATCCTGCTGGTCAAAAACTGGCGCTGGATGACTGGCTTATTAGCCTTGCAATATATCGGTGTCTTGAGCCTTGTTAGTATCAGCTGGCCAGTGGAGATCGCAGTTGTCAAACTCGTCGCAGGATGGATGGCTGCAGCGGTTCTGTTTCTTACTTATGTTAATATCCCCGATTCCGCAGCTGAAACGCAAAATGATTTGAGTTTCCCTGAAATCTTTTTCAGAGGGTTTACCGCATTGTTAATTGGACTCTCTATGTATTCCCTGGTGCCAGTTGCGCTGCGCTGGTTTTTAGGGGCTACTCACCAGCAAACGCTGGGGGGATTATTATTATTGGGCCTTGGATTACTCCAGCTTGGATTATCTCGGGAGGCGATCCGGATTGTTATTGGAGTGCTAACAGTCATTTCTGGATTTGAAATTTTGTATGCGACTCTGGAGGCGTCGGTATTAATGACAGGTTTGCTGGCAATTCTTAACATTGGCATCGCCTTTGTTGGTGCGTATCTCCTACTAGCAAGCTATCTGGAGGAAACGAGTTGAGCACACCGCTGTTGTGGATTCTATTACCGTTGCTGATTTCAGGGATTTTCCTATTTATTATGAATCAACAGCGGATTTTAAAATGGGCGGGAACCATAATCAGCCTGAGCCTGGCTGTCCTAGCGGCTGCTTTACCCATCAATCAGGTGTTTAACTACCCTTTTTGGGAACTCAGGGTGTCCGACGAACTGTTGGTTTTTGGTAGACGGTTTGTTTTATCCGAGGTAGACCGGCCGATTGTGGTATTGCTTTTCCTCTTGTGCACCTTCTGGTTTATTATTCTTGATCCGGAAACCGTCCCGATTCAGGTCATCCCTCTGGGATTGGCTGGGACTGCTCTAATTCTCACGGCTTATGCGGTAGAACCAATTTTTTACGGCGCGTTGTTTTTTGCCTTTTTGGCACTTATTTATGTTGTTTTATTATCACCGCCGGGGCAAGAGCCTACTCAGGGAGTACTGCGTTTTCTTGTTTTTCAAATTTTGGGTATGCTGTTTATTCTTTTTGCCGCCTGGTTGGCGAGTTGGATTGATTTAAATTCCGGTGATCAGCTGCTGTTGACCAGATCGTTGGTAATTCTGGCTCTCGGTTTTTCATTTCTGCTGTCGATCTTTCCCTTTATCAGTTGGATTCCTATGGTTACGGAAAAGAACCATCCCTTCCTGACAGGGTTTGTACTAAACACCTATCTACTCGGTGTATTTTTATTTAGTTTGCGTTTTATCACCGAAGCGGGTTGGTTTGGTAATAACATCAATATACAACAGCCCCTGCAAATCGCGGGGGCAATGATGCTTGGTTTTGGGGGCTCACTTGCCATTATTTCGAAACACCTGGGGCGGATGATGGCAGCCGTCGTAATTTCAGAAATTGGTAGATCACTATTGGCAATCAGTTTATTCTCGTCGGGTTTTCCCTTCTTTTTTGCATTAGTCGTTGTCCAGGCTTTGGCATTAGGTGTTTTGTCTTTGTCCTTATCCCATCTGCGTCAGGGTGTGAGAAGTTTCAGTTATGATTCTGCAGCTGGAGCCGCCCGTCAATGGCCAATTATCTCTTCCGGTATTTTAGTAGGCTATTTCACATTGGCAGGATTGCCCCTGTTTGCGGGCTTTCCTCTTTATTGGGCACTGGGGTGCAGCCTCAGATTATTTCCTCTGTGGATAAATGGTTTGTACTTTTTTGGGGCGTTGGGGCTAATTGTTGGGGGAGTGAGAATATTAGCAGCTTTAACCAGAAATTCAGGGGAGGAGAAGGTATTAATCATAGGAAGTCCTTTCTACCGATCGTTGATTCTCGCTGTGAATATATCCTTGGTGCTTTTAGGTTTTTTCCCGCAGATTGTAATGTGGGCAGCTCAAAGCATAACGATAATATTTATGGGGTCCTAAAAGATATTATCGCCTGAACTGAAGTGTGATTTACTGATAGGTTTTCAGTTTTGGCCATGCTATAATCTCAATGCTTGGAGAAATCCGAAGACAGGAGAAATATCCATGGAAAATGATCAGCTGGAAAAGCGGATTAAATGGCTGGACGATGAAAGAAGAAAAGACAAGGCGACCATCTCGGAGTTAGAAGATCGGCTTCAAGAATTGGAAGGAAAACTAGACGCCTTAAATAAAAAGCAGGTTGAGTTTGACAGCGACATTACCCGAATAAGGACCTCAATTACCAGAGTGGATGATTTTGATAATGGATTGGCAGATTTCAGGGTGGAATGGAAAAAAGAATTAAAGGATTATGAAAAAATAACCAAATCCTGGATAAACGATGCCAAGAAGAATCTACGGGCACAAATCCGGGGGATTGAAACGCAGCAAAAAACTTTGGGTGAAGATTTTATGCGGGTGAAAGACTTGGAAAAGAATATGAAAACCCGGATCGAGGAAGAAGTCCGGTTTAATGCTTCTCTCCGGGAGACGGAAAAGGACGTTAGTGAAATTAAGCAAGAATACAAAGAGTACCAGCGATACTCCCGATCGGCAAAAGAGGAACGTCAAAAAGAGGTCAAACGGATTACAGATTTACAGGGGGAGCAGTCTGCCCTGCGAAAAAGAGTAGATGAGCAGCGTGGTTTATTGGATCTTGTAAACAGCGATTACCAGAAGGTGAAGAATCGCGTCCAGGAATTAGAATCAACCCGGAGAGATATTAAAAAAGAACAGGAGACATTCCTGGAAGAAGCAGCGCTTCAGAATACAGAGTGGGAGTCTACCTGGAAGAACTGGATGACCCGCTTTGATGGAATAGAAAAGCAAGCCCAGGATTTGGATGAGCAAATGATCAAATTGGACTCCACCCACCGGGGCGTAAAACGCATGCAGGGTGAGCTCAAAGATCTTTCCACACTGTTGGATAGAAGAGTTAATGAAATCACCGAGATTCAACGCCTTGCTGATGAACGTTTCCGGCAGGAATGGGGAACCTTTACAGCAGATGATCAAAAACGCTGGACCAATTACACTCTCTCGCAGAAGGAGCAGTCTAAGTTGCTTGAACGGCAGTACAAGGAAGGGGAAGAGAGAATTTCTCATCTGGAAGATGGGCTGCAGGAGATTGAAGATCAATTGGGGCAGCTCAGTTCCTATTCCGAGACCCAGCTTCAGGGTTTATTAACTTTAATCCGGGAATGGACTGGTGAGTTTGAGCGAATAATGGATGGATTCCGTTGAGAATATAGCATCCGGATCCTGGATTTCATCCTCACCGAGCGACATTTAATAATAAATTAAAGTACAGCATTATTCGACCATGTATATTATTGGCACAGCGGGTCACGTCGACCACGGTAAATCTACCCTGATAGAAGCGATAACTGGAACCCATCCAGACCGATTGCGTGAAGAACGCGAACGAGAGATGAGTATAGTGTTGGGGTTCGATACTTTTCAGCTTCCTGACGGGAAAAATATCAGCATTGTCGATGTTCCCGGTCATCGGGATTTTATCGAAAATATGCTCTCGGGTATTGGCAGCATAGATGCCTGCCTATTTGTGATTGCGGCGGATGAAGGAGTGATGCCTCAAACCAGGGAGCACCTTGCCATCCTGGATTTGCTGGAAGTCAATAAAGGGGTGATTGCCTTAACAAAGGTGGATTTGGTAGATGATCCGGACTGGTTGGATCTGGTTGAGATTGAGATCCGGGAATTGGTTTCCTCAACAGCTTTGAAGGAAGCTCCAGTTATCCGCGTTTCTGCTAAAGAGAAAACCGGGCTGAATGAGTTGTTGGAAGCGCTAAGTGATGTTCTTGCTGGTCAACCTCCCCGAATTGATCTTGACCGCCCCCGTCTGTCCATTGACCGGATCTTCTTGATGGCAGGGTTCGGTTCTGTAGTAACCGGTACCCTATTGGATGGAACGTTCAAGGTGGGGGATGAGGTTACCTTGCTGCCCTCGGCTAAATCGGGCAGGATCCGTGGATTGCAGATCCACAATCAGGATGTGAAAGAAGTAGGTCCCGGGAACAGGACCGCAGTGAATATATCCGGTGTTGACAAAAAGAATATTAAACGGGGTGATGTGGTTACCCATCCAGGAGATTACAGTCCGACCCGCCGACTGGATGTTCAGTTCCGCTACCTGGGGGATCTTGAAAAGCCTCTCTCCCATAACTTGGAAACCAAATTGTTTCTCGGTGCGGATGAAACCATTGCCAGAGTCCGGCTGCTGGGTAGGGATATCTTAAAACCGGGAGAGACTGCCTGGCTGCAGCTGGAAGTAGAGGACCCGGTAATTGCCATGCGGGGAGACCGCTATATCCTGCGCCGGCCTTCACCATCAGAAACCCTGGGGGGAGGAATTGTACTTGATCCTAATCCGCCATACCGGCATAAACGGTTTGATCAGGATGTGCTGGATCATCTAGAGACCCTCTCGGCGGGAGATGCGGTGGATGTGCTCCGCCAGACGATTTCTCGAGCAGGAGTTGCCCTCTGGGATGAAGTTGTAGAGCAGTCTGGGCTGGGTAAGGAAGCAGCCCGGGAAAGTTTGAATCAGCTTCTTGAGGATGGACTTATCCTTTTTCTGGGTGATGAATCGGCGGCTAATAAGCTCGTTACCCTACGGTCCACCTGGGATGAGATTAAATCCAATCTGGTGGCTAAAGTTGAGTTATACCATCAGGATTTTCCTCTTCGTCCAGGCATGTCCCGGGAAGAACTTAAAAGCCAATCAGGTCTTAATGATATGGTTTACAAACAGGCGCTTGAAGCATTAATCCAGGAAGGGGAAATCACACAGCAGGGTCCCGAGGTTTTACTGAAGGGGTTTTTAATTGAATTTTCCCCCGGGCAGACTGAAAAAGTAAATGGTCTGCTGGAAAAATTCTCCCAAAATCCAATCCTTCCTCCCTCGGTGGGGGGATGCCGGAAAGAAGTAGGAGAAGAGGTCTATAACGCGCTGTTGTCCCTGAAAAGACTTAAGCAGATATCTCCCGAAGTGGTCTTCACGCCGGGAACTTATCAAAAGATGATTATTGAGATCAAGGAAAAACTCCAGGAAGACGGCACCATTACAGTTGCCCAGGCACGGGATCATTTTGGCAGCAGCCGGAAATATATACTGGCTTTTCTGGAAAGACTGGATGCAGAGGGGATCACTGTCCGGGAGGGGGATATAAGAAGGCTGAAGGAGTAAAGAAAGGGGAGAGGGAGAGATTGAAAGTAGAGTAACAGCATTCAGTTCTTCAGTAATCAGTAAATAGTAAGTTGTTCAATTACCTGAGTGATTTGCGCAAAT
>Ga0307421_1002197_pt1 | contig 11119 bp, 6 predicted proteins | sample SalMarWE160270MG_FD_202163 | JGI IMG/M metagenome (GOLD analysis project Ga0307421, IMG submission 202163) | Salt marsh sediment microbial communities from the Plum Island Ecosystem LTER, Massachusetts, United States - WE1602-70 | ecosystem: Environmental > Aquatic > Marine > Intertidal zone >...
GGGCAGAAGTTTGGGAAACAACACGGGGAACACCGGTTTCATTACGGTAAATAAAAAACCACCGAATATTCCCATTTTTCCTACCGACCGCATCATCTTCCCCATTCCCAGGGGCATGGCATCCAAGAGCTCGGGCCACATAGAAGCCATAAGACCGGCAAATCCCTCAGGCGTCATAAGCTTGATCATGGCTTCAAAAACAGCCCACTGTTTGGCCACTTCCGGGCTGGGATCTTTAAACTCCTTACCCAAAGCTTTGCATGCAAAAGTAGCTAAGTCTTTGACTTCCAATCCCAACTTCTTTTTATCTTCTGTGACCCTTAATTGGAATTCACAACAGGGGCAGAGAGCGAGAACAGTCTTTGCATTGATCTCCTTTGCCTCATCCATCCTTGACTTTCCTATGTCAGCCGCTACAGGAGGGTCTTTAAGCAAAGTCAACACGCTTCCGCAGCAGTGTCCCTCTTCCCTGTTATGAGCCATCTCCTCAAACTCAATTCCCGGAACAGCTTTAATGATATCCCGAGGTTCTTCATAGACTCCGGAGACACGTCCGATATGGCAGGAGTCATGCCAGGTAACCTTGCCTTTAAGCGCATGAGTGAATTTAAACTCGCCCTTTTTCAGCTTTTCTGAAATCACTTCGCTGTAGTGTTTGGCTTTTATATTGTAGTCCATATTGAGCTTATCCGCCCATTCCGGATAATAATGACGCCACATCATGTCACAGGCCGGGCAGGATGAGATCACTGTATCGGCGCCGGCTTCCTTAACAGCTTCAATATTTTTACGCATGATTTCTTTGAACACATCCCATTTTCCCGCCACCAACATGGGAGTACCACAGCAGTTCTCCTTTGTTCCGAGATAAGAAAAATCAACTCCTGCAGCATCCAAAAGCGTCACAGAAGCCGCTCCGATGTCGTGCTCAACATAAGAAGCCGTGCATCCGGCAAAATACACATTTTTGCTCTTTTTCCCGAGTCCGTGCTTTTTTTCCAATTCTTTTGGAAACCAGGCTGTGCGGTCTTTTCGATATCCTGCCCATATGTTCCCTTGAGATCTGGAAGCGGAAGCCATCATTTCAAACGGAGGAAAGGTCATTTTCTTATCTTCATGAATCAATATTCCCCTTAATTTCATCCAGGATGACTCTATGGGAAGCGATGCGGAACAGCGGATGTCACAGAACTCACAAGTGGTGCAGGCAATCATGGTATCGACCATAAATTGGTTCCATTCGACCTTTCCTTCCATGTATTCACGAAGCCAGTACCATTTTCCGCGCGGAGACTGACTCTCCCATCCCCGGCCAAAAAACTGGTCACACTCATCCAGACAGTAACCGCACTGGGAACATCCGTAGGCATATCTGGCTACATCAGCCGGAATTCCTCTCACCGGTTTATCAAAGTACTCTCCTACCCGGGTGACCACCGTATTACCAAATGGTCTCACAAAAGGCTCAAAAATATTGGCAAAGCTCAACGCTCTGCTTAAAGCATTCTTTTTCACTACCTTATCCGGGTTTAAAATTTTATGCGGATCAACTGACTTTTTATATTTTTCGATCTCCCTGCTTCTCTCTTTCCCCAGAACCTTGTCTTTCTCCCCTGTAAAGTATAATCCGGTGGAATAGGGTCGCCCCCCGTATTTTTTGGCGATCTTCATGATAGTCAGCACAAGTCCGAACACAAAATTGTAAGAAAATTTCCGCTGATCGCTGGGAATAAAACCCAGAATGACAGCCTCGGCTTTTCCGTTTCTTCCGTTTTTAATAATAACACCTTCCTTGACCACCGGCTGGTTCACTTTGTTTTCGATCTCCTCCATGACATCACCCAATTTATCCAAAGGAACCACCACCTCTGCCGGAACAAGAGAGGGACCGAGCCTCTTGACGATCATCAATTTGAATCGATTCTTCCATTCATGGTCGGCAATTCTTTGGCTGAGCATCTCTCCTTCACACCTTTTAATGATTCCAGACAGTTTTTCCATAATCTCATCACGGTCTTTTTCTCTGAAGGCAAGGGTTGTGATATAAGCGGCCGGAAGTATCACCCTCTCTTCAACAGGGTGACCATGCTTTTCGAGCAAAGGAGAACGATTTTTCATTTCAGCCATACGGGGATTTATAAACACCACAGACCAAAGAGGAAGTTTCTGGTCTATGATTTCCTGAAAAATCCGGGAAAATTCTTTTTCCCTATCAGGATAAAAAAGTTGCGATTGAGTCTTGTTTTCCGAAACAATAAAAAAAAGTGAACCTTCTTCCCCTGCTTTACGTTTATTTAGATGAGAACGGTAAAAACCAGAACAGATCATATTAATCAATAAATAATAGGAGATGCTTTATGTCACGAAGACTCTTAGGACCGCTGCTCAGTATACTCATTTTAATAAGTCCAGCACTTTCAGCCAAAGACAAAAATCCGGAAGAAAAAGTTTTTGAGATACCCAAAACAGATTCTAAAATCAGTATAAACGGGGTTCTGGATGAGAAGGCATGGTCAAATGCTTTGACATTCAATCTGGATATAGAGATCATGCCTGCGGAAAATGTGCCGGCCCCCGTGGATACGGAATGCTACTTGCTCTATGATTCCCAAAATTTGTATGTGGGGTGCCGGGCTTTTGACCCTGAACCTGAAAAAATAAGGGCTTTTCTTTCTGACCGTGATGAAGCCTGGCAGGATGACAACATCGGATTTATCATCGATACGTTCAATGACGAAAACCGGGCTTTTGCTTTCTTTGTGAATCCTTTAGGTATTCAGGGAGACGAGATCATGAGCAACGGCGGCTCAGATGAAGACGATTCCTGGGATGGGATATGGGAATCTGCAGGACAGATCACTGATTCTGGTTATGTGATTGAAATCGCCATCCCTTTCAGAGCGCTGCAGTTTCAGCCCTCTGAAGGAGATCAGATCTGGGGTTTTGCTCCGGTCCGAAATTATCCCAGAAGCCGGCGCCATCAGATCAGCTCATTCCCCTTCGACCGAAACGAACAGTGCATTCTCTGTCAGCTTCCCAAGATCAAAGGATTCTCAGGAGCGGAGCCGGGGCGCAATATCGAACTCGATCCCACTGTAGTGGGGCTTTATTCGGAAGAAAGGGATGATTTTCCAGAGGGACCCATGAAAAAAGAGGAATCCTTTGGAAATATAGGGATATCAGGACGATGGGGGATGACCAATAACATGACCTTGAGCGCGGCTTTGAATCCGGATTTTTCTCAGGTAGAAGCAGATGTAGCTCAGCTTGACATCAACAAACAATTCGCTCTTTATTATCCCGAAAAGCGGCCTTTTTTTCTGGAAGGCCAGGACTTTTTTGAAACCCCTATTCAGGCTTTATACACCCGGTCCGTGGCAGATCCTTCCTGGGGAGTGAAGATCTCAGGAAAAGAAGGAAAAAACACCATCGGATTTTTCTCAGCCCAGGACCAGCTCACAAATCTGATTTTTCCGGGGGCCCAGGGTTCAAGTTCCGGGTTCCTAAACCAACGTTCTTTTTCCAATGTCCTGCGCTACCGCAGGGATATCGGAGGAGGCTCCACTCTGGGTATTCTTATGACCGACCGGGAAAGCGACAAATATCACAACCGGCTGGCCGGACTGGACGGCCTTCTGCATCTGAGTAAATCCGATGTCGTGACTTTTCAGTTTCTGGGCTCTCAAACCGCCTATCCGGACTCACTGGCCGAAGACTATGACCAGGATACCGGCGAGCTCTATGGATACGCGGCCAATATAGAAATCTCCCGACAGAAAAAAAATTATGTGGTTTTTGGCTCCTATGAAGATTACAGCCCTGATTTTAGGGCTGATATGGGATTTGAACCTCAAGTCGACTACCGTAATTTTGAGCTGGGGGGAGGATACATATACGTAGGGACTGAAAAGAGCTTTTTCTCTCAAATCAATGCCATTGCTAACTATGACCAGACCAACGATCACCGGGGCGGTCTTCTGGAAAAAGAACTGGAAACCCAGATTTATATGAGCGGTCCCATGCAGTCCAGTTTTTCAGCTACAATCGGGATAAGAAAAAAAGTTTACAAACAGGAACCTTTTTCCCAATTTTTCAATCACATCATGTTTTCAATCCGCCCTGCGGGAAATCTTTACTGTGATGTGTTTATAAGCTACGGGGATGAGATTGATTACACACATATCCGGGCAGGAAAATACCTGCAGATAAGTCCTGAGTTAGACTGGAATATAGGAACCCACTTCAATGTCAACTTAAGTTACTTATATAGATGGCTGAAAATAGACGGGGAAAGGCTTTTTCTGGCTCATCTCCCCCAGATGAGCTTTATTTATCACCTCAACAACAGAGCTTTTTTCCGCGCGATCCTTCAGTATCAGAACATTGACAGAAATCCCGCTCTCTACGAAGACGAAGTAGACACTCAAACACAGACTCTTTTCTCCCAGCTTCTCTTTTCTTATAAACTCAATCCCCGTACTGTTCTTTTTCTCGGATACAGTGATAATTATATGGGACTTTATGATATAAGCCTCACGCAGACGGACCGGACATTTTTTCTCAAGATCGGCTATGCATGGACCTTATAAGGGTATGGTGGTTTTTATTTGATCCCAGTTCTTTACTCTATAGCGAATAATCCTCACAGTGCCTTCTTCCTCATCTGTTTGTATCCGGTATACGAATCCATCCTTTATCAAAGAAGGATTGAAATCAATCTCTGTTTTGTAAAGATAATACCCATCCGCACTGAATATATCGAACTTATGGGTTTCCTCCTCGTCAAGCACAGACCTGACTCTTCTCACATAAATCCTTCCTTGGTCGTCCACTGCCAGACCTGAAAAAAACGGGCGGTGTTCGGGAAACTGACAGGCCTCCTCTATCACTTCATCCGGCCATGTCTGTCCCCTGTCGGACATAGAGTCCTTCGCATCCTGAATAATCTTGTCTTTTTCCCTTTTGGTTATGGATTGATACGGTTCATTCTTTCTGATAATACAATCAAGCTCCCCCATCGAATTAAGATGAGAAAGGCTGTACTCGGCAGAATACGTATAGATCAAACCTTTGAATCGAAAAGGAACCAGGTGCATAGAATGGTTATAGTTGTGGGATAAAATAAACGCAGCGGTTTGCCCACCGCTTCTCCGGGTGACTATTTTCAAACTTCCAAACCGATCGATTTCCTCAATTTCTTTGCCCTTCATATCGACTTTAACAACTCTTCTCGAACTCTCCCCTTCAGCAAATGAATACACAAGGCAGTAAATAAAGTCATCCGGAGAGATCCAGAAGTCATTGATTTGAAAGGTCAGAGGAATGCTCTTTATAAATTCCCCGCGTTCATTGAATATCTGGATCTTCATGCCGCTTGATACATACAGGTTGTTTTCTCCATCAATATAGAAGCTCTGTATGCGCTCAAATTCACCGGGGCCCTGGCCCTTTTTCCCTATGGTCTGCAGGTATTCTCCGGAGCTGTCGAATTTCTGGATCCGGAAGTTGCCTGCATCCATCACATAGATATTTCCCTGAGAATCGACATTCATACCGTAAGCCCTGTAGAACAAGTAATTATCATCCTCTTCATTCCCTATGCTCAGGTCTTGTTCCAGAACAAGCTCAAGATTTCCGTAAAAAGGCTCTTCCGGGTTGTTCACGACCCTGACCCCGTTCTCCTGTTCGACCGTACCGGCCCATTCTGATTCCGCCTTTTTTCCTCCGGCACAGCCAAACACAAGGCACATCATAAAGAGACATACAATAATGACCCTGATCTTAACTTTCATAACCGCTCCTTTAGATTTCTTCACTTTTAATATATAAACTGTCGATTCTCTCTATGGTTGCAGACTATTTATATCTAAATACGCACCTCCCCTTCATTTTGTTTATTTGATTTATTGAGAGTGACTAAAAGGGAGCCCGGACCCTACCCGGACTCCAGGCCTGACCGTTTGAATAAAAAAAAACCGGTGACACCATATCCCCAAAAACTCAAAAAAAGGATATTATGGCACCGGTTTAAAAAAGCTCAATCAACAGAATAATCAGAATGAAAATTTAACTCCAGCTGCCAGCTTCGCATAAGAAGGATTGAACTCAAACGGTTCGATCAAGTCATCTAAATGCTCATTAACAACATCAGCATAAGAACTCGAAAGTTCAACTGTACCTTCGAAATAACCGTAAAGATTGCGCGTTCCGCTTGAGTCTGCCCACCAGTACATTTCATATTTCTTTAATATGAAATATCTTGCTTCAATGGTAAAGGCGATATTAGGTGTGAAGTTGATATCTGCTCCGGCCCCCACATTGAATCCGATCCCGCTTAAATCCTCTTCTACATCCTCATTCACATCGAAATAACAAAAATATGTAGCATAATTTACTCCATATCCAGCCATAGTATTTGCTTCTAAACTTCCGGTGTAATAAGATCCTCCGGCAGCGAACCATGGATTGAACATCCCCCCTTGATACTTGTAAAGGACATTCAGGCTCAAAACCATCAATTTTGCCGTCCCTGTGATATCCCACTCACTGGAATATTCGAAATCACCTATCCAAGAGTCATATCCGGTTCCTACATAAGAGCTGGTCCCTGTGATATCTGAATCGAAATTGTAATCCAGCGCAAACTGAACGCCGATCCCCATCCTGGTAATCAAGCTGATATTACCACCGAAGCACAGGGGTGTGCTCAGCTCAGGAGCGATCTCACCGGATTCATCCACATAAAACCAAAATGTGCTCCATTCGGGTTCTACATACGTGCTTTCCGTAATACTGTATCCAAGCGTAGAGCCAAAATTAATGCCCAATTCAATTTTAAACGGCTTGCTTGGTCTTTGAACTTGCGCAGAGAGGGTTGCAGAAAAACAGAAAATCAATACGGTAATACCTAACAACTTAAAAATTTTCTTCATACTTATTCTCCCGTAAATTAATTTTTCAAGCCGATTCTAATCTTAAAAACAAATATATTCAGGAAAATATACTCGATTTTCCCAAAAAACTGATATGTATTCTTTCTTTTACATCAATAAGTTAAAATGAGAATTTAACTCCAACGGCTAATTTCGGATAAGAGGCATTGAACTCCAATGGATCTATTATTTCATTGATACCATCTTCAATAACAGAAGGATTGGTAAACGTATATGTAACACCATAGACATAAGATGTATTTTCTGTGCTAATATTTGTTTCCCAATACATTTCATGTTTTTTCAATATAAAATATCTCGCTTCAACCGTCAACGCAATACTCGGAGTAAATTGAATATCCGCTCCGCCTCCAACATTGAATCCGATCCCGCTTAAATCTTCATTCATTTCTATTGGAAAGCCAAAATAATCAAAATCTCCCCATGGATCCGAGAATCCCCATGCGACTACCGAACTGGATTCTATGTTTCCCGTGTAATAGGAACCTCCGGCAGCAAACCAGGGGCAGAACATACCCGCGTCGTACTTGTAAAGGACATTCAGACTCAGAACCATCATCTTCACAGTCCCTGTCACATCCCATGAATTAGATTCGTTGATATTTTCCCAATACCAATAATCAAATCCAGAGGCACCCCAGGTGCTGGAGCCGGTAATATCTGAATTGAAATTATAATCCAAAGCAAACTGAACTCCGATTCCCATCCTGGTGATCAAGCTGATATTTGCACCGAAGAGCATGGGGGTGCTCAGTTCAGGAGTGATATCTCCGTATTCCGAATCAATATCAAACCAATACGCACTCCAGGAACCATAGCTGTAAGAACTTTCTGTCACACCGTACCCAAGCGTAGAGCCAAAATTAATACCTAATTCAATTTTGAACGGTTTACTTGGTCTTTGAATCTGAGCAGAAAGGGAAGCAGCAAAACAGAAAATCAATACGGTAATACCCAATAACTTAAAAATCTTTTTCATACTTTTTCTCCCTAAATGGATTTTCAAGCAGATTCTAGCCACGAAAACAAATTTAGTCAAGAAAAATATTTTTGTTTTATCTCTTGAGAAAAATGAATCCTTATTTGTCATCATCAGGTTCACGGATAGTGAGAACCGGACATGAGGAAAAACGGACCACCTTCTCAGCTACTGACCCGAAAACCAGATGCCGCCATCCCGTTTCTCCATGCGTGGAAATGACGATCAGGTCCGCCTTTACTTTTTCGGCCGTGCTGACAATCTCATCCGGAGCTCTGCCCATTACTACCCTTGTGTGAGTCTTGATGTCCTTCGTTATCTTGTCCTTTACAATCTCTTTCAAGGACTCCTTCGAGGAATCCATGAGCTGCTCGTGAAAAACGCCCACATCAAAACCGGACGGCCCGGTCGTGGAAGACAACATGGGAATCGGAGTCACGACATGGACTATATAGAGTTCTGCTGAAAAGTGTTCAGCCAGCTCTTGAGCTGTTTTTAAAGCCTCATAAGAAGGCTCACTAAAATCAGTCGGCCATAGAATTTTCTTTATTGGAAGCATTTTCTCTCCTTTAAATCATCTTTATTATAGCGGATTTCTCCTTTATATTTCATTTCATTTTACGGTAATCCTTTTGAACTTATCTCCCCAGTTCTTCGACCAAATCCTTCCAGCTCCGTGTGTTCAAAACATCCCCCGGCTCCAGCCAGCCTCTCCTTGCCTGTCCCACGCCAAAGCGCATAAAATCCAGGTGGCTTTGCGTGTGCGCATCCGTTGATACAGCTACCTTAACACCCTCTTCCTTAGCCATTTTACAGTAAATATCATTCAAATCCAATCGGTCCGGATGGGCATTGAGCTCCATGAAACAGTTTCTCTCTTTTGCGGATTTAATGAGCTTTTCCATATTGATCTCATACGGAGGGCGCTCATTGATCAGCCTCCCGCTGGGATGACAGATAATATCCACATAAGGATTATCCATTGCTTTTAAAATCCTGTTTGTCTGTTTTTCCCGGGGCAGATTGAATTTATAGTGAACAGAAGACAGCACCAGGTCCAGATCCTTGAGGATCTCATCCGACAGGTCCAGGGATCCATCTTCCAGGATATCCAGCTCGATTGACTTGAGAATCCGTATGCCCTTTAATTCCTGATTGAGTTTTTCGATCTCTTCCATCTGTTCCGCCAGTCTCCTCTCATCCAGGCCATTGGCCACGGTAAGATGCTTGGAATGGTCGGATATAGCGATATACTCATACCCTTTGTTTCGAGCGGCTTCAGCCATTTCTTTTATGGTGAATCTTCCATCGGAATAACGGGTATGCATATGCAGATCGCCCCGGATGTCATCCAGCTCCACCAGCTTGGGCAGATTCCCTTTTTGCCCTGCTTCTATCTCCCCCCTGTCTTCTCTGAGCTCTGGCTTAATAAAGGGAAGTCCCACAGTCTTATAGACTTCGCCTTCTGTTTTTCCGGCTATCTGTTTATCCCCCTTGAACACTCCGTATTCACTGATTTTCAAATTCTTTCCAATCCCGATCTTACGGACAGCTATATTATGATCTTTGGAGCCAGTAAAATAGAGCAGCGCTGCTCCGTAACTTTCCGGCTGTATAACCCTGAGATCTACCTGTAACCCGGTTCGAAGCAGTATTGAGGATTTTGTCTTGCCCTTAGAAATGATTTTCGCCACATCTTCATACGCAACAAAATGATCCATGAGGCCGGTCTCTTTCCCACAAACAGCCAGAATATCCAGATCTCCTACCATTTCCTTTCTTCTTCGATAGCTTCCGGCAATCCGGATTTTTTCCACTGCTTTGTGTTGTTTCAGATATTCCTTATAGTTTTCAGCGATCTGCTCAGCACGGACTAGCTTGATCCTTTCTTTCCCTCCGTGTTTCCTTTTCTCTTCTTCAATGCGTTCGATCTCTCCAAGGATATTCTGCTCGGTTTTACCCCCGAATCCTTCGAGTTCGCGCAGTTTATGGTCCTGTGCCGCTTTTTTAAGCCCTTTAACAGATGTGATCCCCAAATCCTGAAACAATACTTTGATCTTTTTAGGACCCAAACCCTGGATATTCATCAGCTTGCTCAAATCATCAGGAAGTTCTTTCTTGAGGTCATTCAGTCTGGAAAGCTCACCCCTATCTGCTATCTCCTTTATCTTTGCAGCAAGGTCTTTTCCTATCCCGGGCAGCCGGGTCAGGTCTTCCCCTTCCCGGACCATATCACTTATATTCCTGGACTGACCGGTTATGGTACGTGCTGCATTCCTGTATGCCCTGATTCTGAACTGATTGGCCCCTTTGATCTCCAATAAATCAGCAAATTGACTGAAAATATTAGCAACATCGTTATTGTGTAAGGGCATGCGTAACTATAAGGTTATCAATAAAATAAAAATGAGTCAATGCGACAGAAAATGAGGAATGGTGGAGCTGATGGGATTTGAACCCACGACCTCTTGACTGCCAGTCAAGCGTTCTCCCAACTGAACTACAGCCCCACACAAGGTTAATAAATAATAATAAAATGAGCCTCATCAGTCAAGCGTTGTTCAAGAACAAACACATAGGAACATCCTATTCATCCAAAGATGATATAAAAAATTTACTTAAACCTATCCATCATTTTTTTAATAAATGAGGTATCTGCGTTTTTTATGAACAATCCGGGTTAACAATTCTTATGAAAAATGCTAAAATAACTCGTTATAGGATGAACAATGGAAAGAATGGATAAGAAGAGAAAAAAACCAAAAGCATATAAAAATCTGGCCTTCTGGCTTGTTACCGGTATTATTGTCATAATCCTCTGGAGCCTGCTGCAGTCTCCCAAAGCAGCGAAAAATGACGTTTCTTTCACCCAATTTCTCGATGACGTTGAAAACGAAAGAGTCGGGGAAGTGACCATCACGGGCAATCAGATCACAGGGAAATACCTGGACCAGACAGAGTTTAAAACAGTGACTCCCCCTCAATTTGACGGACTTGTTCCCATTCTCCGGGAAAACAATGTCAATATCAATGTGAAAGACAATACCAAAAATCCGTGGTATACCTATCTTTTCACTTGGTTCCCGATAATCCTGATCGTGCTCTTCTGGGTGTTTTTCATGCGGCAAATGCAGGCCGGTGGGAACAAAGCCCTTTCCTTTGGAAAAAGCAAAGCCAAACTTTTTAC
>Ga0307421_1002199_pt1 | contig 11109 bp, 9 predicted proteins | sample SalMarWE160270MG_FD_202163 | JGI IMG/M metagenome (GOLD analysis project Ga0307421, IMG submission 202163) | Salt marsh sediment microbial communities from the Plum Island Ecosystem LTER, Massachusetts, United States - WE1602-70 | ecosystem: Environmental > Aquatic > Marine > Intertidal zone >...
GGGGTATGGCAATTATTGGGAAGATGCGGTATATTTGGGGCTTTTACCGATTGTCATGGCCATAGGAATAATTGTCAAATCATTTAAAAAGAACGATGGAAAACCAGAATTAAATAGCCGAATTAAGAAAGATTCTCACCGAGAACTTGTGAGGTTTCTGGCTTTTGTTACCCTTTTAAGCTTTTTATTTGCGCTTGGTAAAAATACACCAATATTTCCATTCCTTTATCGCAATATTCCCAGCTTCGATATTTTTCAGGCACCAACTAGATTTACAATCTGGGCCGAGATTTCGTTAGCGGTATTGGCAGGCATAGCCATTGATCGTTTTCGTCGTCCACAAGGAAGAAGCTTATACTGGACTCGATTGGCGGCAGCTGGATGCTTTGCCATTACTGCAGGTTCAGTGATTGCCTGGATTTACTTTGGGGAGATTAATTTAACTTTTATCAAATCCACCGGAAAAGCAGGCTTGATTGGATTGATATTTACGCTGGCAATATTATTTATACCCGAGGAAAACCAGAGTAGGAATAGGGATATCTGGAACTATATTTTGGTGGGATTGGTAGGTATCGATCTACTTGTAGCAGGTTGGGGTTTAAATCCCGGCATTGGCCTGGATTTTTACCGTATTACTTCAGAACAGGAAAAACACTCTAGAATATTTATGTACGAAAGTGTCGAATATGATCTGAAATTTCGCCAAATTTTTACATTTGAGTCATTTTTATCAAAGAAAGGTTGGGAAGAAATGTATGATTACTCACTTCCAAACCTGAACATGCTGCAACGGATTGAAATGGTAAATAATTTTGATCCGATTGTACCCGGCAAATATCAAACCTGGATGGAAGAGATAAACAAACAAGATTTGATAAAGAATGAACAGCTTTTAAAATTAATGAATGTTGGGACAATAATTGAGAGAGACAGTTCGGGAAAAATCTCCCATAAATTCACTTCCAATTCAGAAGATAGAAAGCTGTGGCTTGTTGGTTGTGCCTTAGCAGTAGCAGAAGATGATGAAGCATTAAACTTAATTATTGAAGGTAAAGTGAACCTGGAACAGAAGATTATTTTTGAAAATTCTTACCAGGGAACGATTTTCCCCTGTAATAAAACTAAGGGAGCAATTACCATCCTTGAAGAAAAACCAGGTTATTTAAAACTAAACGTCAATTTAGAAGAAGGGAGCTGGATATTTTGGTCTCAGGTATGGTATCCAGGATGGCGGGGGGAGATCGATGGCAAACGGGTTGATGTACAACAGGCGAATTATTTATTTCAAGCGGTTTATTCTTCGGCAGGAAATCATGAAGTTGAATTTTCATACCGGCCTGATTCCTATATTTGGGGAGCCGGCTTTTCGGCAGTTGGGGTTGCGGCAGTCACAGGCGGCTTAATAAGGACGAGAAAGAAAAAAATCAAGACTCAAGCTCAGAAACCGAAGCTCTGAGACGCAGAGCTTGGTGCATCTTGTCCATATCTCCTGGTAAGTAGAATGCGCCGAAAACAAGGATTGCTGCGGTTACTAGCCAAGAGGCGAGGCTGATGGATAGCAGAGCTGTTTCAAGGGAATACTTTTGACCGATTGCTCCAGCAATTAATGGGGCAAATGCCGAGCCAAGGTTGCCGATAAAATATTGAATGGATGTTGCAGTGCTGCGGATCTCGGGCAGAACAACATCATAAACAGTAGACGCAATATTTGGAGAAGCAAGAGGGATAAAGAAACACGTAATAGCTAATAAGATCCTGAAAGTTTCAACATTTTCATTGGGTACGTTGAGGGTAATAGTCATAAAGAAAGCTCCAAAAAGCACGCCAGCGATGGATACAAATAACCTGCCGCGGGAATTTTTGGAATAGGCGGCATCGCCTAAAAAACCGCCTGCGAAATACCCAGCTCCAATCAGCAACACTGCAGGGATCATGATAGACGAAATGTTTTGGGAAGTGTAGTTTCTTTCGACTTCTAGATATCTAAAAGACCAGAATGTGATTACCTGCCAGGGTAATACGCCAATAAATCCCTGCAAAAAGAGATAACGAAGCGTGGGAATCTTAATCAAATTCATCAACTGAGCAAGGTCAAAACGCGCCACTTTTATTTCAGACAGCGATTTCAGCTCTGGTTCACTGGATCCGCGGGGAATATCCTTAACGCCGAAATATATCAGGGCGGACAAAATCAAACCAAGCATCCCAGTCAGGATGTATATCATTCGCCAGCCAATTGTTGGACCGAAATTTAGGGCAAGGAGCAAGCCGAGAAGATAGCCAAGGGGTATGGAAAGTTGTAAAAAACCGAAGATACGGCTTCTTTTATCCGGCGGAAAGTAATCTGAAGTCAAACTAGCGATACCGGGGTAACAGGAATCATCGATTCCTGTTGAAGCGCGGGATATTAAGAAAAAACGTGCAGTGGGAGCGATAGCGCTGAACCAGGTAGTAATTCCCCAGAGAAGGGAAGCAAGAGCCAGTAATTTTGGCCGGGCGAAACGATCATATAAAAAACCCCAGATTGGGTAGAAGATGCTGCCAAGAATTAATGATCCGGTTATAATCCCTCCCATTTTAACTGTGGACAAATTAAACTCAGTCATTATTAATGAGGTGAGTGGACCGATCAACAATCGATCTGTCTGATGAAGCAGCATGAACAAGAAGAAAATAGCAACAGCAATCCAGCGTTGGCGATTTCTTATTTTCATCATTGGAGAGAAGCAGGTGATAAGTGAATTTGATTGTTAATCGATTAACTCCAAATAGATTCGCTTGTTCTCACGGCCTTTGCTTTTGTAATTGGGGATATTAATTCTGCCCACCTCGGAAGTATTTTTGACATGAGTCCCGCCATCAGCCTGAAGGTCTAACCCTTCAATTTCAACTATCCGAATTTCATCAAGTTGTTTAGGGAGAAGGTTGACTTTAGTCCGGATTAGGTCTGGAATATTTAAGGCTTTCTCGCGGGATATATTTCGCCAGGAAACCGGACGGGCATTTTCGATTTCCTTATTAACAGATTCTTCAATACGGGATACTAAATCTTTGCCCAAGGAGGCAAACTCGAAATCCATTCTTCCTTTTAGCGGAGTCATGTTTCCGCCAGTGACCGAGGCGACATAATCCCGAAATATCACACCGCAAAGAATATGCATCGCAGTGTGAGTGCGCATAAGCTGGTAACGATGATCCCAATTTATCTCACCCGTGAGTGAGGAGCCGATTTCTGGAAGCGGATCCGATAGAGCTAGAATATGGATTAGCTGCCCACCAACATTTTTAATTTTTTCGACTGGCGATTTAAATGTTTGGTAGGAAACGGTGCCTTTGTCACCAGGTTGTCCACCACCTCCGGGGAAAAAGGCAGTTTGGCTAAGGATCACGCCGTGAATTTCTTCGTTCAGGGAGACTGCTTCGGCAATGAATTTTCTCTGGTAGCTGTCGGTGTGATAAAGTCGAGTTGTCATTATTTTTTTATTGCTCCGTAGAGGAAACGAGAAAGTGCGCAAATTTCGCTATAATGCCCCCGAATTTTAGGTAAAGAGATAAATGCCTGGGACGGGATTCTTTTTTCCGGTGGGTAACTGAGATTTACCTGAAAAGGTAAACTAGATCAGTCCAAGTTCTTTACCAACTTTTTCAAAGATCGTAAGAACTTGATCAAGCTGTTCGTCAGTATGAGTTGCCATATAGCTTGTACGCAGCAGTTGTCTACCAGGAGGAGTTGCGGGAGACAAAATCGGATTTACAAATATGCCATTGTCAAAGAGCTGTTTCCATGTTTTTAGGGTCAATAAATCGTCACCGATAATAATCGGGATTACTGGGGTTTCCGATTTACCTATATCAAAACCGAGTTTTTTGTATTCTCGACGCATTGTTTGGCCAATATGATTAACGCGCTCAATTCGTTCAGGTTCTCGTTTAATTATATTCAGTGCAGCTAAAACAGCCGCTGCGTTGGGCCCCGGAATACTAGCGCTGAAAATCAGTGAACGTGCATGATGTTTTACATAGTGGATTACGTCCTCGTCTCCCGCGAGATAGCCACCGATAGAAGCAAAAGATTTACTGAAAGTTCCCATGATTAAATCTACATCATCAACCAATCCAAAATGGGCTGCGGTTCCTCGTCCGCCCCCTAAAACGCCGACAGCGTGAGCATCATCGATCATTATTCGGACGTCAAATTTTTTGCACAAAGGAACTATTTCAGGAAGTGGAGCAATGTCCCCTTCCATGCTGAACAAACCATCGACGACAAGTAATTTGCCGGCATCGGTTGGCAATCGAGACAATTTTCCTTCCAAATCAGAAATGTCATTATGGTGATACCGAATCATTTCTCCATAGCTTAGCCGGGCTCCATCCACAATGCTGGCATGGTCTTCTCGATCGAGAATGACATAATCATTACGGCTTACAAGGGCGCTGATTGTTCCAAGATTAACCTGCATTCCGGTTGAAAAGACCAGAGCGCAATCTTTTTGAACCCAGTCAGCCAATTCAGCTTCTAACTTCACATGAAGTTCGAGTGTTCCGTTTAGAAATCTTGAACCGGTGCAACTGCTTCCAAATCGGGATATTGCTTTTCTGGATGCTTCCTGCACCTCTGGGTGGGTGGTCAGCCCCAGGTAATTATTTGATCCGCACATGATAAGGCTATTGCCGTTATATTCAGCTACAGTCCCTTCACTTTCAGAAAGTGGAATGAAATAGGGGTATAGACCAATTTTTTGGACATCGCGTGCAGTGGAATAATTTTTGCATTTTTCAAATAAATCCATTTTACCTTCCTTAATAATAAAATTGTTAAATTGCCTTTATAAGATAAAAAATAAAGAGAATTTTCTAGGGGAGGACGAGGTTTAGCTGTTTATAAAAAGCTGACAAGAAACCCCGGATTTGCCAATTGCTTGACACAGTTATACCATTATGTTAGCCTTTTTTTAGAAAAATCGAGTGTTAGTTATCCAATAATTTTTTCAATGGAGTGTGGCAATTGGCATCTTCCAAATCTCAACAGCTTGTTGAGGAATTAAAAAAATTACAAGTTTCTTCACCTGATATCCAAGCGTCCGCGATTGTGAGTTCAGATGGATTAATAATAGCTTCTGCACTTCCTCATAATGTTGAAGAAGACAGAGTATCAGCAATGTCTGCTGCCATGTTATCTCTGGGCGAACGGATTTCAATAGAATTAAGGCGGGGGAATTTAGATCAGGTATATATTCGGGGCGATAATGGATATGTTATGTTAATGGCTGTGGGAGAAGATGCTGTATTGACTATATTAGCTGGAGTAAAAGCAAAATTGGGATTGATTTTTCTTGATATAAAGAGAACTGCTGAAACACTCGAGGAATTAATCTAAGGGGTTGAGCAAACTTATGAAAATCATACCGGAAAGTGGGTATTACAATTCAAATAAATTTGCCAGAATATTAATTGAATCTATCAAGGAAATAACAGGTAAAAATGGTGTTAACGCTGTTTTGAACTATTCAAATTTATCATCACTAGTTGATAATTACCCTCCTGATAATATGGACCGAGCGTTTGATTTTGCCCATTTCTCGATGATTATTAAAGCACTAGAAGAAATCTATGGGAAACGGGGAGGTCGGGGATTGGCGTTGAGAGTGGGTAGAATAACTTTTGACGATGTTTTAAAAGATTACGGCGCATTGGCAGGTGTAGGTGACCTGGCATTTCGTGTGCTGCCGATTCAGATGAAAATTTTAATTGGTTTACAAGCAATGGCAAAGATATTTTCTGAAAAGAGCGATCAAATCTCGTCAGTAGAAGAGTTAGACGACAGTTATTTATATAAGATCGAGCAGTGTCCGGTATGTTGGGGAAGAAAGGAGGAAGAGCACCCTGTTTGTTTCTATATGGTCGGATTGCTTCAGGAAGGTCTCCACTGGGTTTCCGGCGGAAAAGAATTCCGCATCAACGAATCAAAATGCATCGCCTCAGGTGATGATATCTGTGAATTTACCATCTATAAACAACCCATACAATAAAAGGGATATTTAACGAGGATAATTGTGGTTAAAACATTCATCGTTGTTCCAACATACAACGAAAAAGACAACTTACCAATACTTATTGAGTCATTGTTTAAATTAAATATTGGAGATCTCCATATTTTGATTGTAGACGATAATAGCCCAGATGGGACAGGGCAAATAGCTGACGAAATTATAAAAAAAAATCCCGATAAGGTATCAGTTCTTCACAGAAAAGGAAAACTTGGCTTAGGCACAGCGTATATAACAGGTTTTAAACATTGTCTAAAACGGGGTGCAGATCAAATTGTTCAAATGGATGCGGATTTTTCTCACAATCCCAAAAAAGTGACAGAGCTGATTGAGCGATTAAAAGAATCTGACATGGCTTTAGGATCTCGCTATGTAAGAGGAGGAAGCCTCGACGAAAATTGGGCATTTTGGAGGAAAGGACTGTCATCGTTTGGGAATTTATATATCAGGATGATTCTAAGGATGCCGATAAGGGATGTTACAGGGGGATTTAGGGCCTGGAAGCGGAAAACATTAGAGGGTATACCGCTAGAGAGGGTTAAATCTCAGGGATATGCATTCCAAATAGAAATGGCTTACATAACTCATTTAATGGGTTACTTCATCTCGGAAGTACCCATTTATTTTGCCGATCGATCTAGAGGGGATTCAAAAATGTCACTTAAAATTCAAATCGAAGCTGCAAGAAGAGTATGGTCTATACTTTATGAATACAGAGATTTAAAAAGAATCTAGAAGGTATCATCAGCAGCCGTTAGATATAATTATTTGGTAATTATTTTCAGGCGAGGGGGAAAACTCAGTCTAGGGCTCCATGCGTTCAAGAATGCTGTACAAAAGCTCCAGCAAAGAGTTTTTAACTGACTCTTTGTCGGTTGCTACGCAGGGAAGGAGTTTTACTTCTGGTGAAAGACGCAAGGCTATCCTCATATCTGAAGTTTCCCACGCATCTGGAAGATCCTGTTTATTAGCAGTAACTACATAAGGTGTTGGGGCATAGGCTCTAAAGGTTTCTAGAATACGCCTTGCTTCACGGAAAGTTTCCGGACGGGAGCTGTCGACCATTACAACAAAACCTAACATTCCCTCAGATAGAATTTCCCACATGAAGTCAAACCGTTTTTGACCGGGTGTTCCGAAGAGATAAAGAACAAGATCGTCATCAACGGTGATCCTGCCAAAATCCATGGCGACGGTTGTGGTTTCTTTAATCCTTTCTGATTCAGAGGAAATCTTTCGTTCAGTAGCAACAACATCAATTTCGCTGACAGTTTGAATAAACTGTGTTTTTCCTGAACTGAACGGACCGGTGACAACCATTTTAACGGTTTGCATAGGGCGCTTCCCTTTGGGGCGATAGTAATTAAAACGTAGAACTTATAAAGATTTGATTCTCGTAATTAGACGATTAACAAGTGACTTCTGCTCGTCTGGGCTTTCAACGGGCAAGGTAGAGATTTTTGGAGATGGTGGTTCAGCTCCTTCAGGGCGAACAATCTCAACTAAACCTGCCTGGATGAGGCTGTAAACAATTCGCCTAAATTCAAATCCGTTTAATTTTGTTGTGCGTGCGATCTGGCGCATAGAATTTTTAGGATTAATAAAAGAGACAACCCGCCATTCTTTTACGCTGAGATTTACATTCCTGATGTTAGTTCCCGGGTTTTCTGTAAATTTCAATGCCATGTCAAGACTGGGAATCTCGTCTTCCAATCGTTCTTTTTCCTGAAGCTGACGGGAACCTTCGATAATTATGTTTTCGAGATTGATGAGTAGAGATATCTTATCGGGGGAAGGTTTTAGGTTATTTTCAAATTGGAAAATTCCTTCAGACCAGGTAAAAAGATCTTTGGCCGTGGAGACAAATTCATGTTTTAAGCTGACTAATATTTCATACTGAGTAACGTAATTGGAATTGATTAGCATCAAGCCAAGCTCTTTATCGCCAATATTTTCAGCCCGGTTTTTGATTACCCGGTATTGTTTGTCAGTAAGTTTATTTGTCCGCACCAGGACTGCAGCCAAGCCATTATCGTTCCTGCTGTTTTGCGCATAGCAAAGTTTTCCACCTTCAAAGGAGAGCAGGGCGTCTTTGTCGAGACCGTGAACCTGAAGGGTTCCGGTTTTTTTTGCCAAGCTAATAAGATTCAAAAGCTGTGAAAAAGAAAAATCCCTTAGATTGCCTTTTAATGCCATTAATGCCCCAATAATATCGTTTGGATTAATAAGGGATTATACAGTCAAGAGGGATATACGTCAAACATATAGCCCAAAATTACAGAATTGTATGAATAAATAATTAACCCAGAAATAAACAAATAGAATGGTAATTAAACTCTGTGCGTTATGACCACGGGAGCGGCTTATCTTGACAGTGAATGGATCTCTGTTTATAATTTTCCGCAGTTACAATTCCCCGGTAGCTCAATGGTAGAGCGATCGGCTGTTAACCGATAGGTTGCAGGTTCGAGTCCCGCCCGGGGAGCTCAGGACACCTTCTAGTCAGAAGGTGTTTTTTGTTTACAGGTCAATTAATCTGTTATGTAATTAAACTTTTCCCTCTAATAAATTTAGAGCTCTACGGCTTCTGAATTTCAACCAGGCTGCCTGACTAGCCATCCCCAGAGAAAAGCCTAAGGCGCCGATATATAATCCCGGTAGATTGATCAGATATATACCAAAAATATAGGTAATTATTGTTACGGTGAGGAATATAAATACCGCTTCTGGAATGCCACGAGTTTTTCCAGAATGAAGGATAATCCCCTGATACCAACTTTGAAATGCATTTGCACCAGGAATTAACAAACTGAACCACAAAGCTGTATTAGCGAGCGGAATCAACGAAGCGGGCAAGGCTGTAATGTATTTAAACCAGACAGTTGATAGCGGGGTTGCTGTAATCAGGAACAGTAAACCAGTGGTTAGCGATACTAAAACCAAGACGAAATTTCTGAGACTGGAGTAAGAATTTGGTTTGTCAATCAAGATTACAACAACCTCATTATAGGCAACACCAACTGAGCGGAAGATAAATAGCAATCCCGAAAGAACAGGCCATACTGCGAGAGAATCCAGCGCGCGCGGCATCCTGCTGAGAGCAGAACTGATCAGGGGTTGCGAAAGAAGTGTAATAAGAGAGGTCAAAGCAAGTGGTATATAGTATTGAAAAAAAACCTTCCTTGACAATTCGGGTTTGATTTCCGCTAAGGGCATAAGTTGGTTCTTAATCACTGGCTTCACTTTTATCCCGATATAAACAGCTTCACATAAGACTCCTGCAGAAACTGCTGTTGTGGCCACTACGATCCCGGGTATTGTCCCAGCCAAGTACCCGATAAGTAGAACAATGATGTTAGCGGATAATCTGACTGAGGTTCCCTTTCCTACCGTCACAGAATGGCCAAGTCGAATCAATACCCCTTGATTAAATCTCCTGTAGGCGATTGACCAGGTCCAGGGAAGCATGATTGCCAGGCCTAAGCGGGCAGGCGAGATTATTTCTGCTGGAGACCATATCAATTTTTCAACAACAAAGAAATAAATAGGTGTGCCTACAACCAGGATATGAAGACCAGTCAGCACGGCAGATGCAGTATGCATGAATCGGCGAATCTTAGTGTAAGATTTCCAGTCTTTGCATAAGGCAGTCGAGGCTGCCAGCAGCATAATAATTGGGGCTTCAATGATCAATGCAAGGGGGAAAACAATTCCGCCATAAGCAGCTAAATTGATCTTTGGATCTGGCAAGCGGGCAACAATCGCGCTCAAGACTGGTAACTCAAGTGCCATGAGAAACCAGCTGACGGCAAGAGGCCACCAGGTTTTATATATTTGTTTGAAGGTTAATTCTGATTGATTGAACACGTTTAATTATTCATTGGCTTTAACTACTGGAATTAATCTTAAAGCCGGAATTGATAATAAGGCCGCAGCTGAACTGATGAGATAAGCTGTCTTTAAACCAAAATGGTCTCCGACATATCCAACAACTATCAACATTAAAGCGTTAGACAATAAGCTTATCAGTAAGTAAACACTATTACCGGTAGCCCTGTGATTTTGGAAGTGATCCTGTACCAGGGTAAGGAATAAGGTGCTAGTCGAGAGACTGAAAAAACCCAGGATCACAAGAAAAGGAATGACTAACAAACCAGAGACTTGGAGAAAGAAAGGTAGCGTTATTGACGAGATCAACATAGAGATGTTGATGCTCTTGCGTCTGCCGATTGTATCGCTTAATGGCCCAATAAATAAAGCGCCTATTACGCCTGAAAGCGCTAGGGTAGACAGGGCAGCTCCAGCCATCCATAAAGGAGCACCTGATTGAACCATGTATATTGGCAAATAAGTATTTAATGATGCGGTTAACGTGCTTCGGAGGATTAATACCAGAGAAAAGGGAATGAAAAATTCTTTGAAGACGGGTATTGCAGATCTTAAGGAATGTTTTTTAGATGGCTTGAGATCAAATCTTTTGAATTGAAAATAAAGCACAATGCTGGCAGCCCACCCGAGAATTGCCAGTCGATATATTCCTGGCAAACCCCAATATGCAGCTGCCCAAACAACCAGAAGAGGACCGATTGTCCTGCCTAGCCCACCGCCGGCCATGAACAGGCTCAGGCCAAATCCTTTCCTGTTTGAAGAGGCGCTGGCTACCAGCCCCGGGGAAGCTGCATGGAACATTGTAGAACTGAAACCAGCAAAAAACAAAACCAGTGCAAGCGAATAGACATTTGGTGCTAAACCGAGCAGACTCATCAAAGTGGCAGTGATAGCCGGTGAGAGAATTACAAAATATTTGGCGCCTGATTTATCAGCAAAATAACCAATAAATGGATTAAGGATTGAGGGTATTCTGGAAAAAGTTGTGATGAAACCAACTGAAGTTAGCGAAAGTGAAAGATTATCGATTAGAGTAGGGAGGATCGGAGGCAAAAATGAGGTAAACAAATCATGAAAAAAATGGCCCCCTGCTACTATATAGATCTGTTCAGATGGCGAGGTGTCGGGAGTGGTTTTGGAATTCATAAAAGTTAGATGAAGATAAATA
>Ga0307421_1002224_pt1 | contig 11030 bp, 8 predicted proteins | sample SalMarWE160270MG_FD_202163 | JGI IMG/M metagenome (GOLD analysis project Ga0307421, IMG submission 202163) | Salt marsh sediment microbial communities from the Plum Island Ecosystem LTER, Massachusetts, United States - WE1602-70 | ecosystem: Environmental > Aquatic > Marine > Intertidal zone >...
CTTCTTTGAACGAGGTCAAGCTCCGCGTCCCCGGCGAGTACGACATGCTGGCGCTGCTGGGCGAGCACGACACGTTCTTGCGGATTATCGAAACGGCGTTTCCTACGACGCAGATAGTGGCGCGAGGTAACGAGTTGACCATCAACGGCGATCCCGACACCGCTCGGCAGGCGAGGACGGCTTTCGAGGAGCTGCTCGTGCTGGTGCAAGAGGGCCAGCAGCTCGATGAGAACCAGGTGCGCCGGGTGGTCGACATGGTGCGTTCCGATGTCCCGGCGCCTTCGGGGATCTTCACCGAGGGCGTGCCGGTGGGGCGGGGCAAGATCATCCGGGCGAAGAGCCTGAACCAAAAGCGCTACCTGGACGCCATCCGCAAGGGCACCTTGGTCTTTGGCATCGGGCCGGCCGGTACGGGCAAGACATACCTGGCCATGGCTCTCGCCGTGGAGGCGCTGACCACGGGCGCGGTGAGCCGAATCATCCTGACCCGTCCTGCGGTCGAGGCGGGTGAGCGGCTCGGGTTCCTGCCCGGCGATCTGGCGGCCAAGGTCGATCCTTACCTGAGGCCTCTCTACGACGCCCTCTACGACATGCTTGGGCCCGACGAGACGCGGCGTCTTCTGGAACGGGGCACCATCGAGATTGCCCCGCTCGCCTATATGCGGGGTCGTACCCTCAACGATGCCTTTGTGGTCCTCGACGAGGCCCAGAACACATCTCCGGAGCAGATGAAGATGTTCCTCACCCGGCTTGGGTTCAACACGAAGATGGTGGTCACCGGCGATGTCACCCAGGTGGACCTGCCCGCCGCCCAAGGCTCCGGCCTTCGCCAGGTGCGCAAGGTGTTCCACAACATCCCCGGCGTGGCCTTTGTGGAGCTGACTTCCGAAGATGTGGTGCGGCACCGCATTGTGGCCTCGATCATCGATGCCTACCGGCTCTTCGAAGAGGAGAAGCAGGGCGAATGAGCTTCCGGCCCCGGGCCTCGGGGATCCTTCGGTCGATGGTGATCGTCCTCACCATGGCATTGAGCGCGGGCCTGCTCATGGCCTTCCACAACGAGGGCGAGGAGCCGATCGTTCTGGAAGTGGGTGATCCGGCTCCGCAGCTCTTTATCGCCACAGAGCACGTCGAGGTTGTCGACGCGGAAGCCACGCAGGCTGCACGTATGGAGGCCTACGACAACGTGGCACCTGTTATCGGGAGAGCTTCCGAAGTCGACGAGCAGGTGCGCGCCGGCATCGAGATCTTCTTCAGCGCGGTGAACGCTAGTGCCGAGCCGATCGAGGATACGGGTGACAATCCCGACGATCTGACACCGGACCTTTCCACCTCCTCGACGGTGACCGCCACCACACTCGAAGATGAAGGAACCACGTCGACGGACGGGGCCTCCACAACGAGCGTTGGCACCGACGAGTCGACCACCTCATCGACCACAACAACCATTCCTTTGACCTATCTTCCCCGCGAAGTCCAGATCGCCGTGCTCGTCGATGAGTATCCGTCACTGGACAACGAGACGATCGTGGTCATGGTCGACATTCGCAACGATGACATCGACCGCATCGAAAACGGTGAGCCGGCGCTGTTCGATTTTGTCGAGCAGGAAGCTCTGGAGGAGGCGGAGAGCCTCCTCGAATTGGGCATACAGGCCTCCGAGTTGACACGGGTGCGTGAGGAACTTCTCGGCGACCCCCCGAGTCTGATCCTTCTCCGTGATCTCGACGACGAGCAGCGTATTGCCGCCGAGGCTGCCGTTGCCGACCTGCTGGCGGATTTGTTGCAGGCGAACCGGATCGTGGACGAGGCCGCCACGGAGCTGAATCGGGAGGCCGCAGCCGCCGCCGTCGACGACATCACCGTCTCTTTTGGCAGCGGGGCACTCATCGTTGGCGAGGCGGTGCCGGTCACGGAGGTGCAGCTGGCGGCTATTGAAGAGCTTGGACTGCTGGCACCGGAATCCAGCGAAGGATCATCCTGGGCTCTCGGTATGGTCGCAGGCCTTGTTGTCGCGCTCACCTTCTTCTACATCTGGCGTACCGGAAAGGCCTACTGGGAGCAGCCGAAGATGATGCTGCTGTTCGGCCTGCTTGTTGTGTTTGCGGCCGGCGTCGCCCTGGTGCCGGCGCTGATCGACGGGGATCGCCCTGCGTTCGGGTTCCTGGTGCCGGCTGCTTTGATCGGCTACCTGGCGGCCAGCCTCTTCTCGGCTCGCGTCGCTCTTGCCGTTGTCCTCCCGATGGCGGTATTCACCGCGGTCGGCGGCCCCGAGAACCTGGGTCTTGTGGTTTTTGTCATCGGAGCCACCGTGGCGCCCATCCCTTTGGTGTCGGCGGCATCGTCTCGCGCTCAGCTCAACCTGGCCGTAGTCGTGAGCGCCGTCATTCTGGCTCCGTTGGCGGCTGCGTCTTGCTGGTTCTTCTACACAGACACCTCGGTGTGGCAATCGGGGGCCTATGCCGTGGGCGCGGGAGTGGGATCTGGTCTTGTTGCGCTCGGTCTGATGCCACTGCTGGCTGCGGTCTTCGGAGTGACCACCACACAGACGCTGCTCGATCTCACCGACCGCAACCACCCGGCGCTGCGTCTTATCGAGGAGGAAGCCCCCGGCACGTTCAATCACTCGATCATGGTGGGCAATCTGGCGGGGAGGACGGCTCGCGCCGTTGGTGGCAACCCTCTGCTGGCACAGGCGATGGCCTACTACCACGACCTCGGCAAGACGGTTTCCCCGCAGTACTACGTGGAGAACCAGTTCGGGGTGTCCAATCCTCACGATCGGCTGCCTCCCGAACAGTCGGCGGCAATTGTGCGCAGCCATGTTGCCGAAGGCCTGCGTTTGGCGCGGGAGTACCACATTCCTCCCGCGGTCTCCCAGGGCATTCTGTGCCACCACGGGACCAGCCTGATGCGCTACTTCTATCACAAGGCCGTTGAGATGTACGGAGAGGACAACGTCAATCCCTCCGATTACCGCCATCGCGGCAGCAAGCCTCGGTCGAAGGAAGCGGTCATAGTCATGATGTCGGATGCCTGCGAGGCCGCGGCTCGGGCGATGGTTCAGGAGGAGGACCCGACGGAAGAGAGTCTCCGCGGCCTGGTGGAGCGGGTCATCGCCGAGAAGGTGGAGGACGGCCAGCTCGAGGATTCCGAGGTCACGTTCGGCGAGCTAACCCGTATGAAAGAAGCCATCGTCGATAGCCTTATCAGCCATTACCACGCTCGTATACCGTATCCGGGGTTCCCCGGGTGAGGAGTGCGGCGCTGTCGTGAACGTCTTTTTGGGAGATGAACAGGACGAGCCGCTTGACGGTCCCGGCCTGCTGCGCTTTGCCGAGATGATCCTCGAGGACGAGGGTTTCCGGCAGGACACGCAGATGGCGGTGGTGCTGGTGACCTCCGAGCAGATGGCCGAGTACAACCGGCGTTTCATGAACCGCCCGGGGGCCACCGATGTGCTCGCTTTTCCGATCGAGGATCTTTCACCCGGCCTGGTGCCGGCTCCGGTGGCCAACGAGCCGCCGGTGGCGCTGGGCGACGTGTTCCTGTGCCCCGCCGAGATCAAGCATCATGCCGAAGAGGAGCGCATCGATTTCGACGACTACCTGCATTTGCTTCTCGCTCATGGCATCCTTCACTTGCTGGGCTACGACCACGACGACGAGGACGACGCCCGGCTCATGGAGCGCCGCGAGCAGGAGCTGTTGGATTTGGTGGGGCGGAAGCCATGGTGACCGGTCTGGCCCTAGGCCTATCGGCGGTCTTCACGCTGGTTGCCGCCGCCATCAGGCTCGGCGGCGCTTCCCTGGTGCGCACGCCTCGTGCCGAGGCGCTCCACGATTCCGCCGAGGGTGACCGCAGGGCTGCCCGCGTCGCCGCGCTGCTCGAGGATCGCACGATCATCCAGCCTTCTCTGGGCATGGTGCACGCCGCCTTGCTGGTGGCCGCGGCCATCCCGGCCGCTTGGGCTTTGGCGGCGCTGTTGTCGGGGTGGCTGCTGTTGGGCGCCCTGTTCGGGCTCGGCTTGATCCTGGTGCTTTTGGGGGATCTGCTGCCCCGATCGTTCGGCCGGGCCCGGCCGCGCCGTCCGGCTTACCTGTTCTCGTGGCTGCTCGAGGGAGCGGTGAAGATTGGCGAACGGGCCAGCGATCTGATTCAGGACGACGAGGACGAGGAGGAGGAGGAGGAGGGCGATGCCCAAGACGCCGAAGAGCTGCAGCTCATCTCCTCGGTTCTTGACTTCACCGACGCCGTTGTGCGTGAAGTGATGGTGCCGCGCACCGACATGGTGACGGTCAGCGCCGGCGACGATACCGATCACGCTCTGGACGTTGTCATCGCCGCGGGGCGCTCGAGGGTTCCGGTGACCGGGGAATCGCTCGACGACATCGTGGGCGTGCTGTACGCCAAAGACCTGCTCGGTCTCATGGATGCCGGCTCCGGCCCAGCACCGGTCACGAGCATCATGCGGCCGGCGCACTTTGTTCCCGAGACCAAGAGGGTGACCGAGCTGCTGCGCGAGCTTCAGGCCGACAAGGTCCACCTGGCGATCGTCGTCGACGAGTTTGGAGGTACCGCGGGCCTGGCCACCATTGAGGATCTGATCGAGGAGATCGTGGGCGAGATCGTCGACGAGTACGACGTGGAGGAGCCCATGATCACATCTCTGGGCGTCGGTGAGTACCTGGTCGATGCCCGGCTCTCGGTGGACGACCTGGCCGAGTTTCTGGAGGCCGATCTTCCCGACGAGGGCTGGGACACCGTGGGCGGGCTGCTTCTGGGCCTGGCCGGGCGAGTCCCGCGCGAAGGGGAATCCTTTGAGGTGGAGGGCCTGGTGGTCACCGCCGAGCGGGTGCAGGGACGGCGGATCGCTCAGGTGCGAGTGGTCTCACAGTGAAATCGGGTTTTGTCGCCGTCGTCGGACGGCCCAACGTGGGAAAGTCGACCTTGGTGAACTCTCTGGTCGGCAGCAAGGTGGCCATTGTTTCGCCTCGGCCGCAGACCACTCGCAACACCATTCGTGGTGTGCTCAGCAGCGACGAGGCGCAGCTCGTGTTTGTGGACACTCCCGGTCTGCACCGGCCCCGGACCGCCCTGGGAGAGCGCCTCAATCGGCTGGTCGAGGGGACGCTGGCCGAGGCGGATGCGGTCGTTTTTGTGCTCGACGCCACCCAAAAGATCGGGCCCGGCGACCGGCTCATCGCCGAGCGTCTCGGCGCCGCCGGCTCCGGGATCGTGGTGGTGGTGAACAAGACCGATATCGCGGCGCCGGACAACGTGACCGATGCCCTGGCCGAGGCGGGGGAGTGGGATTTCGCCGCCTATGTGCCGCTGAGCGCTTTGGAGGGGGAGAACCTGGCGCCGCTTGTCGATGAGCTGATCGCCCTGATGCCCGAAGGTCCGGTCTATTTCCCCGAGGGAATGGTCACCGACCAGCCCGAGCAGTTCCTGATTTCCGAGCTGATCCGGGAGAAATTCCTGGCTCGGCTCCGCGACGAGCTGCCCCATTCCCTTGCCGTGGTCATTGAGGACACCGAGGAGCTCGAGAACGGGGTGCTGCACATTTCCGCCAGGTTGATCGTGGAGCGCGATTCACAGAAGGGCATTGTTATCGGCAAGGGGGGATCACTGATCAAAGAGGCAGGCACCGAAGCGCGCAGTGAGATAGAGGCATTGCTCGGCACCAAGGTGTTCCTCGACTTGCGGGCCCGCGTCGAGAAGGGCTGGCAGCAGCGGCCCGGCATCATCGAGCGCCTCGGCTTGTAGCCCACCGTCGGCGCCTCTAGCCGCCGATGGTGATACCCGACATTTCCTCGAGGGCCTTCACCAGGGCATGGTTGCCCTCACCACCCAAACCTCGCTCCTGCAGAGTTGCATACATCTCGGAAACCATGCTGGTGCCCGGCAGCGGCACTCCCAGCTCCTCTGCCAAGCCGAGCACCAGGAGTAGATCCTTCTGCTGCAGGTCGATGGTGAACCCAGGGCGCCAGTCGCGTTGCACCATCTGCGGTCCCCGATTGGACAGCATCCACGATCCGGCGGCGCCGCCAGCGACGGCTTCGATGGTGTTGGCTAGCTCGAGGCCGTTGGCTTGGGCCAGCAGCAGCGCTTCGCTCACGCCGAGAGTGTTGAGCACCACAAGAATCTGGTTGGCCAGCTTCGCCGTCTGGCCGGCGCCATTGGGCCCGACCCGGACGATGGTGGAGCCGTAGGCCTCCAGGTAGGGACGGGCTCGCTTCACTTGGGCGGCATCGCCTCCAATCATGATGCTGAGGGTGCCGCGCTCGGCGCCCTCACTGCCGCCGGAGACGGGGGCGTCAAGCCAATGGCAGCCACTCTTGGCCACCTTTTCGGCCAGCCGGACGGTGGCGCGAGGGCTGATGGAGGAGTGGTCGACGATGAGGCTGCCCTTGCCGAGGCCCTCTAGGATGCCTCCGTCACCGAGGGTCACCTGCTCGACATCGGGGGTGTCGGAGACGCAGACCATGACGATGTCGCAGCGGCCGGCCAGGTCGGCGGGACTGGCGGCCGCCTCCGCTCCCGCGTCGACAAAGGGGGCCGTGCGTCCGGCGGTGCGGTTCCACACGATCAGTTCGTGGCCGGCTTCGAGCAGGTTGCGGGCCATGCCACCGCCCATGATGCCGAGGCCGACATATCCGATTCTTTCGGTCATGGTGTCTCCGTTCGTGAGGATGGCAACGCTAGTGGTGGCAGAGTTCAGAGTCGCCAGTGTGACCATCGCGCGATTTGAACCCTGAACTCTGAATTCTTGCTCTCCCTGTACCCTGAGAGACTCACCAGGAAGGCACATGGGTCTCCGCCACGATCAAGGCATTGTTCTCCGCTCGTTTCCGCTGGGCGAGGCGGACCGAATCGTTGTGCTGCTCAGTCCGAATCACGGAAAGGTGCGCGCTGTGGCCAAGGGGGTGCGCAAGACCAAGAGTCGTTTTGGTGGCCGTCTGGAGCCGTTCACCCACGTCGACCTCGTGCTGTACGAGGGACGCAATCTCGACACGATCACCCAGGCATCGGTGATTGAGGCGTTCCCGGCGCTGCGTGCCGATCTCGACCGAGTGCTTGCTGCCGGCACCATGGTGGAGGTGGTCGATGCCGTTTCGCAGGAGGGAGAGAGTGCCCACCGCGCCTTCCTTCTGCTGCAGCGGGGCCTCAAGGCGCTAGAGGCGGGCCCGCTGCACCCGGATCTTGTTGCCGCCTTCCTGCTCAAGGTCGCCGACGTGGTCGGCGTGGCGCCCGCCCTCGATCACTGTGCCGGATGCGGTGCCCGGGATGGAGTGAAGCGGTTCTCGTTTGCCGCCGGGGGAGCGCTGTGCGAACGCTGCCGTACCCCGGGGGCGGTGATGCTGCGCTCCGGGATCACCGATTATCTGGCGGCGCTGGCCGGTGCCGACTTGAGTGCGCTGCCCGCATCGAATCCTTCGCTGTCCAAGGATGCGATGGGGGTGACCCGGCGTTTTATCGAATACCATCTCGACCGCAGGCTGCAAAGCCTGGCAACTGCCGATGGCTGAGCAATCGGACGTCCCCCGCCACGTCGCCATAATCATGGATGGCAACGGCCGCTGGGCGGAAGCCCGCGGCCTTCCCCGCACGGCGGGCCATGCCGCCGGCGAGGAAGCCCTTTTCGACGTGGTCAACGGCGCCATCGAGTTGGGCATCGAATGGCTGACCGTCTATGCCTTCTCCACGGAGAACTGGTCGCGGTCCGGTGATGAGGTGGAGTTCCTCATGCAATTCAATGAGGATCTGCTGCTGCGCCGCCGTGACGAGCTGAACGAAATGGGGGTGCGAGTCATCTTTGTCGGCGACCGAGACGACCCGCGGGTCACCGACCGGCTTCGAGGTCACATCGCCGACACGGAAGCACTGACCGCAGGCAACGTTGTGCTCCATTTGGTGTTTGCCTTCAACTACGGATCACGGCTGGAGATCACCGAGGCGGTGCGCCGCATCGCCGCGCAGGTGGTGACCGGAGGGCTTAACCCGTCCGAGATCGATGTCGGCACCATCTCCACAAACCTCTATCTGCCGGAGATGCCCGACCCCGATCTGGTCATCCGTAGCAGCGGCGAGCAGCGCATCAGCAATTTCCTGCTCTGGCAGTCCGCCTACTCCGAGTTCGTGTTCCCCGAGACCTACTGGCCCGATTTCCGCCGTTCGCATTTGGCCGAGTGTGTTGAGGTGTACCAGGGGCGCCGCCGCCGGTTCGGCGGCGGCGAGGAGGGGTGAACGGGAGGCCGACCGTCCTCGGCCTATCATGCGGCGCCCGCCGGGAGAGGACCCCTTGACCAACGTTTCGCTGGAGACCATTGCCCATCTGGCGCAGAAGCGCGGCTTTGTGTATCAGGCCTCCGAGATCTACGGAGGCCTACGCTCGGCATGGGACTACGGGCCGCTTGGCGTCGAGCTGCTGCGCAATGTGAGAGAGGCCTGGTGGCAGGCGATGGTGCGGGAGCGCGACGACATCGTCGGGCTCGATTCGTCGGTGATTCTCGCTCCTCAGGTGTGGGTGGCGTCGGGACACGTCTCATCTTTCACCGATCCACTGGTTGAGTGCACGAGCTGCAACAACCGGTTCCGCCAGGACAAGCTAGAAAGCCCCGATGTGTGCCCCAACTGCGCCGCAAAGGATCCATTCACTGCGCCCCGGCAGTTTAATCTGATGTTCAAGACGTTCATGGGCCCGGTGGAGGACGAGGGCAGTGTCACCTACCTGCGGCCGGAGACGGCGCAGGGTATCTTCATCAACTTCAACAATGTGGTGCGGACCGCCCGCATGAAGCTCCCGTTTGGGATCGCCCAGATCGGCAAGGCCTTCCGCAACGAGATCACCCCGGGCCAGTTTGTCTTCCGCACCCGAGAGTTTGAGCAGGCCGAGCTGGAGTTCTTCTGCCATCCGGATGAGGCCGAGAAGTGGCACGAGTACTGGCTTGAGGAGCGAATGAGTTGGTACGAGGGCCTGGGCATGAGTGAGTCGAGCCTGCGTCTTCGCGCTCACGAGGCCGACGAGCTGTCGCACTATGCCGCGGCCACCAGCGACGTCGAGTACCGCTTCCCCTGGGGGTGGGACGAGCTGGAGGGCATTGCCAACCGTACCGATTTCGATCTGAAGGCTCATGGGGAGCACAGCGGCGAGGACATGCGCTACTACGACCAGGAGCGCGACGAGCGCTTCTATCCCTATGTCATCGAGCCTTCGGCCGGGGTGACTCGCTCGGCGTTCGCTTTCCTCATCGACGCCTATCACGAGGAGGAGGTGCGGGAGGAGACCAGGGTGGTGCTGAAGCTGCATCCGAGATTGGCGCCGGTGAAGGTGTCGGTGTTACCGCTGTCCAAGAAGCCCGAGCTGGTGGGTGTGGTCGACGAGGTGGCCGACCTGCTGCGGCCGGTGTGGCCCATCGAGGTCGACGTCACCCAGTCGATTGGGCGCCGCTATCGCCGCCAGGACGAGATCGGTACACCCTATGCGGTGACGGTCGATTTCGACACTCTCGAGGACCGGGCGGTGACGATCCGGGAACGGGACACCATGGATCAGATCCGGGTACCCATTGCTTCCCTGGTCGATGCCCTGCGGGACAAGTTTGCCGGGGTCTTGTAGTGCTCTGATGAGGTAGCGCTGGCCCAGACCAGAGTGTGTTAATGTTACCTTGTGGTTGGGGTACCTCGAAAGGCTGCGATCTACGCTCGGATCTCGTGTGATCATCAGGGTGAGGGGCTTGGGGTTGCGCGCCAGTTGGAGGATTGCCGCGGTCACGCCGAAAGGCTTGGGTGGGTGGTGGCTGAGGAGTATGTGGACAACGATGTGTCGGCGTGGTCGGGCAAGCCTCGACCCCAGTTTGAGCGCATGCGCGGCGACATCAAGGCTGGGCTGATCGACGGGGTACTGTCGTGGCGGCCTGACCGCCTGTACCGCCAGCCGCCAGAGTTGGAGGAGTTGATTGTCCTGTGTGATGCGGTTGGGGGTATCCCGATTGCCAATGTGACCGGGGTGGTTGACCTTCATACGCCGGAGGGCCGAGCGGGAGCAAGATTTCACGGAGCCTTGTCGAGCTACGAGAGTGACATGAAGAGCGAACGGATTCGACGAAAGCATCAGCAGAAAGCCGAGCGCGGTGAACTGTCGGGTGGCGGCACCCGCCCCTTTGGCTATGAACCCGACGGGATCACGGTACGCCCCGCCGAGGCTGCCGTGGTGCGGGAGGCGGCGTCTCGCGTGTTGGCGGGTGAGTCGCTGCGCTCCGTCTGCGCGGACCTCAACACGAGAGGGATCGCCACGTCTGCGGGTGGGCGCTGGTCGATCACCACCCTCAAACGGGTGCTGTGTTCAGCCCGCATCTCCGGGCGTCGGGAGCACAGGGGCGAGATCGTCGCTGACGCGGAATGGGAGGCCATTATCTCCCCGGCGGAGTCGGATCGCCTCCGGGCGCAGTTCGGCGCCGGCCCGTCCCGGCATGCGGCCCGGACCCGGCGCCGATACCTGCTCACCGGGGGTCTGCTGCGTTGCGGTCGTTGCGGAACACAGATGGTCGCTCAGCCTCGGGCTGACGGGACACGGCGTTACGTGTGTCGTAGCCAGGACGGCGGCTGCGGGCGCATGAGCGCCACCGCCGGCCCGCTGGAAGCCTGGCTGGTCGAAGCCGTGCTCTACCGCCTCGACACCCCCGAGCTTGCTGCGGCGCTGGCGGAAACCAAGAGCCGGGACCAGGAGATCAGCGACCTGCAAGCCCAAATCAGCGAAGACCAGACCATGCTGGAGGCCCTCGCCGCCGAATGGGCGGACAAGGCGATCACCCGCCCCGAATGGGTCGCCGCCCGGGGACCGATTCAGCAGCGCATCGACACCAACCAGCGCCGCCTGGCCCGCCTGTCACCTTCGAGGCCGATTGACGAGTACGCCGGGAACGCCGACCTGCTGCGTTCCGCCTGGACGGAGCTGGGGTTGACTCGCCAGCACACCGTTGTGGCTGCGATCTTGGATCACATCGAGGTGCACCCCGCTGGGCGCC
>Ga0307421_1002225_pt1 | contig 11027 bp, 13 predicted proteins | sample SalMarWE160270MG_FD_202163 | JGI IMG/M metagenome (GOLD analysis project Ga0307421, IMG submission 202163) | Salt marsh sediment microbial communities from the Plum Island Ecosystem LTER, Massachusetts, United States - WE1602-70 | ecosystem: Environmental > Aquatic > Marine > Intertidal zone >...
GACGGATCACTCTCGGCGCATTTTGAGCACACCATCGCCATCATGGCCGATGGGCCGCAGGTGCTGACGGTTCCGTAGTCAAGAATGCAGAATGCAGACGGCGGACTCTGGACTCTGAATTCTGGGTATTTGTTGCTGAACTCTGAGCTCTGGGCTCTGTTATGTGGTCCGGCCTCCGTGTGGCCTGCAGCACCCTCGGAGGCGCCTCGAGAGCGCTCCGGCGGGCAACTTTGATGATTTGTCCTACCACGGTGCGTCCGGTACTCTTGCCGTCCGGCCCTTCGGGGTCCGTTTCGTGTGTTCGCAGGTAAGTGATGGCGACGTGGCACGGTCGGTCGACCGTCGTCGAGCTCCCGGTACACGACGGTTGTGCTCGATGACGCCGACTTGCAGAGATCTCATGAAAGTAAGGCCGTCGGTGAAGAAGATGTGCGAGAAATGCCGGGTCATCCGGCGTCACGGCCGCGTCTGGATCATCTGTGCCAATCCTCGCCACAAGCAGCGACAGGGATGACGTAGATGGCACGTATTTCAGGAGTCGATCTGCCGAGGGATAAACGGCTCGAGGTGGGCCTCACCTACATCTTTGGTGTGGGTAGCAGCCTGGCTCGTGAGACCTGTGATGCGCTCAAGATCGATCGCAGCACAAAAATACGGGATCTCACCGACGACGAGATCGTCAAGATACGTCAGTACATAGATGCCAACTTCCGAGTCGAGGGTGATCTCAGGCGTGAGGTGACTCAGAACATCAAGCGCAAGGTCGAGATCGGCTCCTACCAGGGAGTGCGGCACCGCCGCGGACTTCCTGTACGTGGCCAACGCACACACACGAACGCTCGCACCCGCAAGGGTCCTCGCCAGGCAATCGCCGGCAAGAAGAAGGCACGGAAGCACTGAGGGGCGCGGAGGTTTCCTTGGCAGAGAAGAGGCAGACGCGGCGGCGAGAGCGCAGAAATGTGCTCCACGGCCAGGCCCATATAACCGCCAGCTTCAACAACACCATCATCAACATCACCGACCTCGAAGGCAACACGCTTGTGTGGACCTCCGGGGGGACGGTGGGGTTCAAGGGATCCCGCAAATCCACTCCGTACGCAGCCCAGGTGGCGGCCGAACAGGCGGCCCGGCGGGCCGGGGAGTGGGGGATGCGAAAGATCGATGTCATCGTGAGGGGTTCCGGCTCGGGCCGGGACACCGCCATCCGGACCCTGCAAACCATGGGCATGGAGGTCACCGGCATTCGCGACGTCACCCCGATACCGCACAACGGTGTGCGACAGAAGAAGCGGCGGGGGAGCTAGAGCCGTGGCACGCTACACCGGACCCATCTGCAAGCTCTGTCGCAGGGAGCGCACGAAGCTGTTTCTCAAGGGTGCCCGCTGCGAAAGCAGCAAATGTGCCGTCGAGCGCAAGCCGTACCCGCCGGGCGAGCACGGCCGCGGCCGTATCCGCGAGAGCCAGTACCTCGTGCAGCTGCGGGAGAAGCAGAAGACTCGCCGCATCTATGGAATCCTCGAACGCCAATTCCGCAATTATTACAAGGAGGCCGCTCGCCAGCGCGGCATCACCGGCGAAAACCTCTTGCGTATCCTCGAGAGCCGCCTGGATAACGTAGTCTTCCGGGCCGGTTTTGCCGGTTCACGGGCGCAGGCCCGTCAATTGGTGTCCCACGGCCATTTTGTCATCAACGGCCGCAAGATCAACGTGCCGTCGTACCGAGTGCGGCGGGACGACGAGGTTCGGCTCCGTGAGCGAAGCCTGGAGCTGCTTGTGGTCCAGCACGCTCTCGACACATCGCGGGACCGACCCAGGCCGGAGTGGATAGAAGTGAATGGCGATGCTCGCAAGATCGTCATCCGCGATCTTCCCAACCGAGCCCAAATCGACACCCAGGTCCAGGAGCAGCTCATCGTTGAGCTGTACTCGAAGTAGGGGGCCCACGTGCTCATCGTCCAGCGTCCACAGATAGAAGAAGAGCAGACCGTCGAGAATCGCTCGCGTTTTGTCGTTGAGCCTCTCGAGCCCGGATTCGGCTACACCCTCGGCAATACCCTGCGGCGCACACTCTTGTCGCGAATCCCGGGAGCTGCCATCACCGTGGTGCGGATCGAGGGGGTGCAGCACGAGTTTTCCACCATTGAAGGCATCGTGGAGGATGTTGTCGATCTGATACTCAACCTGAAGCAGGTTGTGCTCCGCATCGAAGCCGAAGAGCCACAGACGCTATATCTGTCGGCCAAGGGAAAAGGCGAGGCCACCGCGGCCGACCTCAAAGTGCCTGCCGGAGTCGAAGTGGTCAATGGCGATCTCCACCTCGCCACATTGGCTGCTTCAGGCCGGCTCGAGATCGAGATGATGGCCGAGCGCGGCGTTGGATATCGATCATCGGAGCGGAACGCAAGGGGTGACGCCATCGGCAGCATTCCGATCGATTCGGTCTTTTCACCGGTGCGCAAGGTTTCCTACACGGTCGAGAGCACCCAGGTGGGGCAGATGACCAACTTCGACAAGCTGGTCATCGATGTCGAGACCGACGGTTCGGTAACTCCTCGTGAGGCTGTGTCCTCGGCGGGCAAGACCTTGGGCGAGCTATTGGGCCTTTTTGCCGATGTCGGCGAGGGTATTGGGCTGGAGCTCGGTGACGTCGTCTCCGCCGAATCCGCATCGCCGGATCTGGAGCTTCCCATCGAGGCGCTCGATCTGTCGGAGCGGCCCCGCAACTGCCTCCGCCGGGCTCAGATTCAGACCGTGGGCGAGCTTGTGCTGAAGACGGAAGAGGATCTGCTCAACATCACCAACTTCGGCCAGAAGAGCCTGGAAGAGGTCACCGCGAAGCTCGACGAGCTGGGTCTCTCCCTGCGCTCGACTCGAGACGAGGAAGCTTCCGACTGATGCCGCGCCCCAAAAAGGGTCCACGGCTCGGTGGGAGTTCTGCTCACCAGAAGGCCATGCTCCGCAATCTCGCCCAGGAGCTCTTCTCGGAGGAGCGCATCACCACCACGGTGTCGAGAGCAAAACTGTTGCGGCCATTCGCCGAGAAGCTCATCACCAAGGCCCGCGCCGGTTCTCTCCACGATCGTCGCCAGATCCTCGCCGAGATTGAGGACACCGAGGTTGTCACCAAACTCTTCGACGATGTGGCCCCTCGCTATGCCAATCGTCCTGGGGGCTACACCCGCATCGTGCGGCTGGGGCCTCGCCGCGGCGACGGTGCCGAGATGGCCGTCATCGAGCTGGTCTAGCGCCGGCCCCATGGTCCGCATGCTGCTCACCGGGCCATGAGCGCCACCGCCCTTTCCTGCCGGTGCGATAGGCATGGGCCCGGCCGCGGTATCGTCGCTCTGTAATGATGAATCGTGTCTGGTCTGCCCTGCGCTCCGCGCTCCGGCCGCGCGGCACTGCTGCCTTCCTGGGGCTGGCCGTAGCTGTTGGAGTCACCGTCGGCCTTGCCGCAGCTGCACTCATCGGCGGCATCGAGGGTGTCAAATGGCTGGTCGAGTGGCTGAGTGATCGCATCGGCACCATCGAGGTGCTCGGTGTCGATATCGGGGGCACCAAGCTGGTTGTGCTCGTCGCCCTGCCGTTGGGGCTTTCCGCAGCCTGGGCGATGGGCCGCCGGTATCCCGAGGTGAATGCCGACGGCGTTCCCGAAGTCATGGCCGCCGTCGGCATCCGTTCCGGCTACATGCCGACTCGGGGCGCTCCGCTCAAGCTCGTGGTGGGTTCCCTCACCGTCGGCTTGGGCGGGTCGGTGGGACGTGAGGGCCCCATCGCACAGATCGGCGGCACCATCGGGTCTTCGCTGGCCCGGCACACCGGGCTCGGGGAGGACCGGGTTCGCAGCTTGGTGGCCGCCGGCGCCGGGGCCGCCATAGCGGCCTCGTTCAACGCGCCCATCGCCGGCATGCTGTTCGCCATCGAGGTGATCCTCGGCAATTTCGCCATTCGTCACCTGAACGCGGTTGTTGTTGCCTCGGTCACCGCGGCCGTGACCACCAGCAGCATTGTCGGGGAGGAGCGCATCCTCAGTGCCTATCCGCATCAGGTCAACCATCCCAGCGAACTACTGCTGTACGCGGCCCTGGGCGCACTTGCCGTTCTGGTCGGCTGGATCTTCCTGCGCGCGCTGGCCACCGCCGAGGCGGTGCGCTACCGGGGTCCCCGGTGGCTTCGCCCTATCGTGTTTGGGCTGGCCATTGCCGGAATCGGAATGGTGGAGCCCGATATCCTTGGTACCGGCCAGGAAGTGGTGGCCGGCTTTCTCGATCTCATCAGCACAACCGACATCGTCTGGTGGTCCGTGCTCGCCCTGGTGGGATACAAGATCGTCGCCACTTCTCTGACTCTTGGAGTGGGGGGATATGGCGGCGTTTTTATGCCGAGTCTCTTTATCGGAGCCGCTCTCGGGGCCGGGTTTGCCGATCTGATCGCACCGGTGTGGGGCAGCTCGCAGCTGGAGCCGGGGGCCTTTGCCATCGTCGGAATGGCGGCCATGTTTTCCGCTGTGGCCCGGGCGCCGCTCACCTCGATCCTGATCGTATTCGAGATAACCGGTGACTACGGACTTGTGCTCCCGCTCATGCTTGCCGCCTCGCTCGCCACCTTTGCGGGTGATCGAGTGCACCGGGACAGCGTCTACATCATGTCATTGGCCCGTCGTGGCATTCGACTGCGGCGGCATAGTGAGATCGATTTGCTCGACACCGTGCACGTCGGCGACGTGGCTTCGGTGGTCGATGCCAGCGTGTCGCCCGAGATGACAACGGCACAGGTACAGGGCCTTCTGGATCGCCAGCGGCACCGCAGCATGCCGGTGTTGGAGTCGCGGAAGCTGGTCGGCGTGATCACGACTACCGACATCGTGCGCACCGGCGGGCCTTCGGATCTGGTGACCGCCGCTGAAGCGATGACGCCACGGCCCACCACCCTGGTCCCCAGCAGCGCGGTGTCCGAGGCGCTGGAGCGGATGGCGTCGCTGGGTGTGGGGATCATCCCGGTTGTCGCCGAGAATGACCCGCGGCGGCTTGTAGGTGTTTTCCGGCGTGAGGACGCGGTCGGCGCCTATCACCGTGCCCTCGGCCAGGAGGTGCACCATGAGATGGACCGGGAACGGCTCCGCGCCCGTACCCACCCCGATGCCTCGTTCAGTGATATCGAGATTCCTCCCGGCTCGGTGGCCGACGGTCGGCGGGTGCGAGAGATTCCCATCCCCCAGGGCTGCACCATCGTGTCGGTACGCCGAGGCGCCGAGATCAGGGTGCCCCACGGGCACACCGTTCTCGAAGCCGGTGACGTACTCACCATCTTCAGCCGCCGGGCCGCCCGCGAGCAGCTGGAGGCTCGCCTCGACGTTGACGAGTGGACCGGCGAGCACGATCGGGTGGGACGGGAGCCCGAGGCGCGCTTTTTCGATGTGGAGATTCCCGCCGGTTCGGTGGCCGACGGCCGTGCCGTCAAGGAGATTCCGATACCCCGCGGCTGCACCATCGTCTCGGTGCGTCGGGAGGGCGAGACCATGGTGCCCGACGGCAACACCAGACTGAGTGGTGGCGACATCATCGTGCTCTTTGCGCTGCCCGTCTCACGGGAGCAGTTCGTGGAGCGTCTGCGGACAAGGGTGGAGGAGGGGTAGAAGCAGGGAGGGCCGAGAGTTCGGAATTCAGAATTCAGACCGCGTTATGCCGACTCTGAATTCTGAACTCTGAACTCATCTACCCTTCCCCAGCGACTTCACCGAGGAGCCCATGCCCCGCCCCATCCGGATTGGCGTGCAGATACATCCGGAGCACTGCGAATACGGAGTCATCCGTGAAGCAGCGATGGAGGCCGAGGAGATCGGTTTCGACATTGTCTACAACTGGGATCACTTTTTCCCCTTGTTCGGTGAGCGTGACGGCAAACACTTCGAATGCTGGACGATGCTGGCCTCCTTTGCCGAGGTGACCACGAGGGTGGAGCTCGGCCCGCTGGTGACCTGCAACTCGTACCGCAATCCCAACCTGCTGGCCGACATGGCCCGCTCCGTCGATCACATTTCCGGGGGACGGGTGATTCTCGGCATCGGATCGGGTTGGTTTCGGCGTGACTACGACGAATATGGATATGACTTCGGGAGTGCAGGCAGCCGGCTGCGGGACCTGGATGCGGCCCTTCCCCGGATCAAAGATCGTCTGCATCGGCTGAATCCGCCCCCGCTGCGTGAGATGCCCATCCTGATCGGCGGCAGCGGGGAGAAGGTGACGCTTCGCATCACCGCCGAACACGCCGACATCTGGCACGGCTTTGGGAGCCCCGATGAATTCCGCCGCCTGAATCGGGTACTCGACGACTGGTGTGTGAAGGTAGGCCGTGACCCGGCGGAGATCGAACGTGCAGTCGGGGTGCCGCGAGAGCAGAACCGGGACATCGCTTTCGGCGACGCTCTTTTTGCCGCCGGTGCCGAGCAGCTCACCCTGCCCGTTCAGGGGCCCCGGTTCGGCATTTCGGAGCTGGCGGAATGGATCGACTGGAGAGACGAGAAGAACCGGACCCGCCGCCATCCTTGATGGCGGGCGTTATGTGGTCCCGACCTATGCTGGCCCGGCCATGGTGACGACATGATGCGGGCCATCCTGCGCGGCGCCCTGCTGCGGCGCGACGCCTACGTGCGTATGGTGCTGATGCCGGACGGCCCCGCCGACGGGTTCATGATTGTGGTCGGCGTGTACCTCTTGCAGGCTCTGGTCGCCGTCTTTCGCAGGACCGACATCATCCCGGCACTGCTTTTCACTCTCGGCGGCGTGTTCGGGTGGATCGTCCTCTCCGGGCTCGTCTACGTGATCGGCCGCCACCTTCTCCACGGCTTCGGCTCTTTCCCCGGCGTTGTGGGTGCTGCCAGCCTCGGCTTTCCCCCGCTGCTGCTGGCCATTCCGCTCAGCTTCGTGTTCTCCCCATCCACGGCCAATCTCATCCTGTCGGCGTGGCTGGTGGCCTGTCTGTGGATGGTCGCCCGGGTCGCCCTCGAGCTGGAACCGAAGAAGGCGATCGTCGCCGCGGCCGGCGGCTGGGCGGCCTGGCTGGTGGTCATGTACCTGTTTCATCTCTGATGCCTACCTACCGCATCGATCTCGCCTACGACGGTTCCGCCTTCCGCGGCTACGCGGCCAACCCGGGGGTGAGAACCGTGCAGGGGGAGCTGGAGGAGGTGCTTGCCGCAGTTTTGCAGCAGGAGGTTTCCACGGTGGTTGCCGGGCGCACCGATGCCGGGGTGCACGCTCGGGGCCAAGTGGTGTCGTTCTCCGTGGAGGTTGCCATCGACCCGGCCCGAGTGCAGCGTGCGGTCAACAAGCGGCTGGCGCCCGAGGTGGTGGTGACCGCGGCTACGGAAGCTGCTGACGACTTCAGCGCTCGCTTTGCGGCCCGATCGCGAACCTACCGATATTTTGTGGACGACGCCGGGGTGCCCGATCCGGCCCGGCGCTGGAGGGCATGGCACGTTCCCGGGCCCCTGGATGTGGACGCCATGAACCAGGCCGCGGCCCACTTCATCGGTGAGCACGATTTCGCCTCACTGTGCCGGGCGGCCGAGGGCAAGACGACCATTCGGATGGTCAACACTGCAGCATGGTGGAGAGAAAACGGCGCCGTGGTCTTCGAGGTGAATGCCGCCGCCTTCTGCCACCAGATGGTGCGGTCCCTGGTTGCGTTGTGTGTTGAGGTAGGACGGGGCCGGCTGGGAGCGGAGGAGGTGCCGGCGATCATCGACGCTCGGGACAGGAATGCCGCCCGCGGCGCGGCGCCGCCAAGCGGGCTAGCGCTGTGGAGCGTTGAGTATTGAGAGAGTTCAGAGTCGGTATGGCGCGGTCTGAGCTCTGGACTCTCCCTTTTCTACGTCCCCTGTTTCACCACCTCACGGATCCATTGCACCACCGACATATCCCCTTCGATCTTCAGCACATCCGCAGGTTGCCGGCCCCACGCCCAGAGATCAAGGTCCGACGCGGGCGCGCTGATGCTGGCGACGGGCTCGTCGGCAGCGCCGTCGGCCAGGACCCATCCGGGTTCCCGTTCACCCGTGCCGAGAAGCAGGTGTAGTTCTGCCCCGGCGTCGGGCATGATGAGCCGGACGGTGCGGCCGTCCTCTCGGAAGCCGGCGGGCTCCTGGCCGCAGAAAATCGGGCCCAGTACCTCGTCGATTCCGTCGGCGGCCAGATCGGGTGGCAGCGGGGAAGGCGCACCGTGGGCCAGCTCGACGTCGGTGCGGTGCACCGCAGTCTCATGCGCCATCCGCCGGTACCAGAATCCGGTGCTCTGGTCGGGGGGGTACCAGCTGTAGACCCGGATTGAAGGGTCGGTAGCGGCGAGGGTGTTGATGAGCATTTCGAGCCCTTCCGCGTACCAGCCGACCACGGCATCATCGTCGTCCGGAGCCGTTGCCTTCTCCGGCTGCATTTGGAGCCGTTCACGGACGATGCGTTCCTTGTGGCGGTGGACCACTGCGGTGTGGGCTACCACATTACGCACCTGCCATCCCGGGCATGATGGAACCGGCGCTCCCATGTCGCCGGCGGCCGCGAGCAGCCCGTCACCGTGAATACGTATCTCGTCGAGGTAGCGAGCCCAGGCAAGTCTCATGATTTCATCTCCACCATGGCGGTTCTTTGCCTATCGGTGGACGCTACATGTTGTGGGGAGGGAATTGCGATGGCGCCGGGGGTCGGATACCATGCCCCGTCGCCCCCGCTGCGGGGCGCTTTCCCGTGCCCATCACGGTCCACTTTGCAGAGGAATCGATGAGATCTCAGAAGACGTTCACGCCTCGGCCCGCCGACATCGAGCGTTCGTGGTGGGTGGCGGATGCCACCGATCTGCCGTTGGGACGGCTGGCCAGTGAGGTGGCCAGGGTGCTGCGCGGCAAGCACAAACCCATCTTTGCTCCCCATATGGATACCGGCGACTACGTCGTCATCGTCAACGCCGAGAAGGTGGCGGTGACGGGCAACAAGGCGGAGGACAAGCGCTACTTCCGTCACTCCGGCCATCCGGGTGGCCTCATCACCAAGACGTTTGCCGAAGTGCTGGCGAGGCATCCGGAGCGCATCTTGGAGCAGGCTGTACGGGGCATGTTGCCCAAGAACCGCCTGGGTCGCCGCATGCTCAGGAAGCTGAAGGTCTACGCCGGACCCGTTCATCCCCATTCTGCCCAGGCGCCCCGGCCCTTGGAAATCGACATACGAAAGGTCACTTGATGCCGAAGCCCCTCGTTCAGACAGTCGGCCGCCGCAAGTCCTCCGTGGCGCGGGTGCGCATGTACGACGGCAGCGGTGAGATGTCGTTGAACGGCCGCTCGCTGGAGGTCTATTTCCCCAGCATGGCGCAGCGGCTACGGGTGCTCGAGCCGATCAGGTCGGTCGGCATGGAAGACCGGTTCGACATCAAGGCCACGCTCGAGGGTGGGGGTCTCACCGGCCAGACCGATGCTCTTCGTCTCGGCATCGCCCGTGCCCTCGTCGCGGTGAACCCGGAACTGCGGCAGTCTTTGAAGAAGGCGGGCATGCTCAGCCGTGACGCACGGGTGGTCGAACGCAAGAAGTACGGTCTGCGCAAGGCACGCCGGGCTCCCCAGTACACCAAGCGCTAGATGCCCGGGGTGGTTCCGGTCGAAGGGGCGACATGAACGACAGCTCCCTGTTCGGCACCGACGGCGTGCGGGGCCGCGCCAACGTCGAACTCACCCCGGAGCTTGTCATGGGCCTGGCTCGCGCCGCCGGTGACGGACGCACCGGCACGGTGCTGGTGGGGCGTGACACCCGACGCTCCGGCCAGATGCTCTCGGCGGCGGTGCAGGCGGGTTTCCACGCCGCCGGCCTGGACACCGTCGACCTCGGCATTGTGCCCGTCGGTGCCGTCTCGTATCTCACGCGGGCGACAAAGGCGCGCTACGGCGTCATGGTGAGCGCAAGCCACAATCCGGCATCCGACAACGGCATCAAGTTTTTTGCCGAGGATGGCAGCAAGCTGGATTTGGAGCGTGAGGCGGCCATCGAGGCTCGTTATCGGCATGGCCCGCCTTCAGTGCCGGTCGAAGGCGAGCGGGTCGGCATGAACCTCGGCATGCCCGATGCGCTGGACAAATACGTCGAGCACCTGGCCAAGACGGCGCGGCTGTCCTTGAACGGCATTTCGGTGGTGCTCGATTGTGCCAATGGTGCCTCGTTTGTGGCTGCTCCGCGACTCTTCGAGCGTATCGGCGCCGATGTCACCACCTTTGCCACCGAGCCGAGCGGTATGAACATCAATGAGGGCTGTGGAGCCACCAATCCATCATTCCTGGGCAAAAAGGTCAGGGGACGCATCGGGCTCGCCTTCGATGGCGATGCCGACCGGGTCGTTGCGATCGACGAGGAAGGCGTGCCGGCCAACGGTGACGTCATCATGGCGATCCTGGCCAAGCGGCTGCGGCAGCAGGATGCTCTCCCCGGCAACGTTGTCGTGGCGACTGTGATGTCGAACCACGGCTTCCGGCTGGCCATGAAGGGAATGGGCGTCAAGGTGGAGGAAACGCCGGTGGGTGACCGGCATGTGCTCAAGATGATGCAGCGTACCGGGGCGGTGCTTGGTGGCGAGCAGAGCGGCCACGTCATTTTTGCGGGTGAGCCAACCGGTGACGGCTTGCTCACGGCCATGCGGCTTCTCGAGGTTGTGGCCGTCGAAGGTAGCCCGCTGCGCGAGCTGCGCCGAGTCATGACCGAGTACCCACAGGTGTTGCGCAACGTGCAGGTGCGCGTCAAGGAGCGGCTGCCCGATGCCGAAGCCGTGTGGAAGGCGGTGGAGATGGTAGAGAAGCGCCTCGGCGGCAACGGCCGGGTGCTCGTGCGCCCATCGGGCACGGAGCCGTTGGTGCGAGTGATGGTCGAAGCGTCGACGGCGCCCCAAGCCGCCGCCATCGCAGACGAACTTGTCCTTGTGGTGCGGCGAGAGCTCGGCAGCGATATGTCCGAACCGGGCTAATGTGTCGCCAGCCGGCCGCAGGCCGCCGATACAAC
>Ga0307421_1002226_pt1 | contig 11026 bp, 11 predicted proteins | sample SalMarWE160270MG_FD_202163 | JGI IMG/M metagenome (GOLD analysis project Ga0307421, IMG submission 202163) | Salt marsh sediment microbial communities from the Plum Island Ecosystem LTER, Massachusetts, United States - WE1602-70 | ecosystem: Environmental > Aquatic > Marine > Intertidal zone >...
GACTTCTATCTTTTTAATTAATTTTCCGCTTGCATTCCTTAAAGAAAATGGGCTATACTTTTATTGGGCAGAAATCACTCTAACTTTAATCGGTTTAATTATTATTGGTTCCCTTTTTTATCTCCGCTCTGGTCGGAGTTTTAAAAAAAATTATACTAAAAATGAAAAAGAAAAAGAAACTAGTTAAAACAAAGAAAAGAATTCCTTCTAAAATAAAAGGTTTTCCTTTGAGAATCCTACGACCAGTGGCGGATTTTCTGACTCAGGAAGTTTTGCGTTTAGAAAAAAAGAAGAAAGATATTGCCGAAGAAGATCCTTTTATTGATAGTCGCCGGGTTTCAGACAATGCTTCGCCAGACACTGATGTCGTTGAACAAATTGGTCATGCTAGAGCCAAAGCCTTGGAAAGCCAGATTAACCGTAAGTTGATTCAGGTGAAGAAAGCTTTAACCCGGATTAAGATTGGTAAATATGGCCTTTGTGAAAAATGTGGCAGAATGATTGATACTGACCGGCTGATGATTATGCCGGAAACAACTATTTGTATCAAGTGCGAAAAGAAAAAAGGGCGTTAGCGATAAAATGATTCCCAAGATTCTTTTTGAAGATGAGGAGCTTCTTGCTATTAACAAACCGGCTGGGATGACAGTCAATCGGGCCGAAACAACAAGAGGGGAAGAAACAGTTCAAGATTGGCTAAAAAATAACTTCAATTTTCCTCTGGCCAGTTTATCAAATTTAAGAAACGGCATTGTTCATCGTTTAGACAAAGAGACTTCAGGAATTCTTTTGATTGCTAAAACCTCTCGAGCATTTGAAGATTTACAGAGACAATTTAAGGAAAGAAAAATTAAAAAGAAGTATTTGGCTTTAGCTCATGGAAAAGTTGAACCGCTTCAGGGAATAATCCAGGCTTCAATTTCCAGGAACCCTTTTGACCGTAAGAAATTTGGTGTTTTTTTAGGCGGACGAGAAGCAAGGACTAATTATGAGGTGAAAAAATATTATCATCTTAATGATGAAAATTACAGTTTTCTGGATTTAGCTCCGACCACTGGTCGCACCCACCAAATTAGAGTTCACCTGAAATTTATTGGCCATCCCATCGTGGCTGATAAGAAATATGTCGGCCGAAAGACTTTAAGAAAGGATTTGGCCTGGTGTCCCCGTCTGTTTTTACATGCGACTTTTTTGTCTTTTACTCAGCCTAAAAATCATCAGAAGATTACTTCGAATTCAGAATTGCCTTCTGATTTAAGAGTTGCTATGATGAAGTTAAAGTCAGATGACAAATGATTTTTTTCTTGTTGCTTGGTTAGGGTTAATTTTGGCGGTGGCTTTTTTAGGCGGTTTTGGCGCCAAAAAAATTAAACAGCCGGCCGTGGTTGGTTATTTATCAGTCGGTATTCTTTTAAGCTTTCTCACCTCCAGATTTCTACCTATCAGAGACGCCTTGTCTTTTTTTTCAGAAATAGGTATTGCTTTTTTGATGTTTACTTTGGGTTTGGGGCTGTCTTGGGATTATCTTCGTCGGGTGAAAACAATTGCTTTATGGGGGGGTATTATCCAGATTCTTCTGGTGGTCATTTTAAGTATTTTTATCTTACCGCGTTTTGGTTTTGATTTTTCCACTTCTATTCTGATGGGTTGTGCCTTTTCTTTATCTTCAACAGCCATTGTCGTTAAAATTTTGTCAGAAAAAGGAGAAATAGAGACTTTACCTGGGGAAATTATGCTTGGTTGGTTGTTAGTCCAGGATTTGGCTGTTTTGCCGATGGTGGCTATTTTGCCGACTCTTGCCGGTGGTTTTAATTTCGGAGCACTATCTTTAAGTATCATCAAGGCGGCGGCGGTTTTGGCGGCTGTCTGGTTTTTAGGTAAGAATTTAGCCCCAAGATTTATTGCCAAAGTGGCTGATTTCGGCTCGCGGGAACTGCTTTTAATTGCCGTGGTGGCTTTGTGTTTACTAACAGCCATTCTTACTTCAGCCTTAGGCTTGTCTTTGGCTTTAGGAGCCTTTTTGGCTGGTTTGGTTATTTCTAAAAGTTCAGAAAACCACGCCATCTTTTCAGAGATAAGGCCTTTGCGCGACTTGTTTTCCATTGTCTTTTTTGTTTCTTTAGGAATGTTTCTTAACCCTTATCTTTTAGTTTCAAAGATAGGCCTAATTCTTTTGATTAGCTTAGGTGTTATCCTTTTTAAATTTTTAGTTGTTGTTTTCTTAACTTTATATTTAGGCTATCATACCAAAACAGCGCTGATTGTCGGTTTAGGCTTGACTCAAGTCGGGGAGTTTGCCTTTATTCTTTCCCGTATCGGCCTCTCGTCAGGAATGATCAGTGAAGAGAGTTATTCACTTATTTTATCAGTGGCTTTGGTGACCATTTTAGTTACGCCTTGGCTAATGATTTTAGCGCCCAAGCTCTATTTTCTTTTACAAAGAGCTACTAAGCCCTTTCCTAAACTTCATCAAAAATTATTTGTGACCATCGATAGATTCAACCAACCAGGTGGCTTGGATTTGAAAGATCATGTGGTTATCTGCGGCCATGGTCGTGTTGGTAGTTGGTTAGGGCGGGCTTTACAGCTTTTAGAGGTACCTTACGTCGTTATTGATTATAATAACCAGATTATTACCGAATTAAAAGCTAAAGGGGTTAATGCCCTCTATGGAGATCCGGCGGACATTGACGTTCTGGATTATGCTCAGGTTGATAAAGCGAAGGTAGTGGTTGTGGCTATTCCTGATGAAGCAACTCAAGAGGTTGTTGTCGCCAATTGTCAGACTTTGAATCCCGGTGTGAAGATTATTTCCCGTATTCATCAGAGGGAGGCTTTGGCGCGCTTAAGAAGTCTTGGGGTGGCTTGTTTAATCCAGCCGGAATTTGAAGCTGCCTTATCAATTATTCACCGGGTGTTGCAGTTCTTCGGCGTTGATAAAGAGGAGATTGCCGGTAAGATTAAGAGGTTAAAGATAGAACATGGTATGTCTTAAAAATCATCTCTAAACTAAGATGAAGAATAAGGCCTCCTTTTTTAAAGTTTTAGCCAATGAGCAAAAAACCAAAGCTAGAGTTGGGGAAATAAAGACGAGTCATGGTAAAATTTTAACCCCAGCTTTTGTTGCTGTTGGTAGCCAGGCGACCGTTAAGAGTTTAAGCCCTCAAGATTTAAAGAAAATTGGTAGCCAAGTTTTCTTTGCCAATACCTACCATCTTTATTTAAGACCAGGAGCTAAGATTATAGAAAAGTTAGGTGGTTTGCATAAATTTATGGGTTGGTTTGGTCCGTTGATGACTGACAGTGGTGGTTTTCAGGTTTTTTCTTTAGGAAGAGGAGAATTGGTGAAGATTGACTATAATGGTGTTACTTTTTATTCCCATCTAGACGGTTCCAAATATTATTTCACCCCGGAAAAATCAATTAGAATTCAACAACAATTAGGGGCTGATATTATCGTCGCTTTTGATGAATGTGTTCCTTACCCGACAACTCATAAATATGCTGAAATGGCGATGAAACGGACCCACCGCTGGGCTCTTCGCAGCCTAGAAGCATCTCAACAAAGTAAAGCTTCTAAAAAACAGCAATTTCTTTTTGGAGTTATTCAAGGGAGCGTTTTCAAAGATTTACGTCAGCAATCAGCCGAATTTATTAGTTCACAGAATTTTGACGGTTTGGCCATTGGCGGCGTGGCGGTCGGGGAGCCAAGAAAAGAAATGATTTCCGTTTTGGACTGGGTGATGCCAATTTTAGCCAAAGAGAAAAAATTACGACCAGTTCATTTATTGGGCTTGGGAGAAATTGAGGATATCTTTTTGGCCGTAGAGAAGGGGATAGATATGATGGATTGTGTCATGCCAACTAGATTGGGAAGGATGGGCTGGATTTTAACTAAAAATTCAAAACTAAAAAACAAAGATTTTAGGTATGATGTGACCAAATCTAAATTTGCCAAGGATAGAGAAGCGCCGGATCCAGGCTGTGGTTGTTATCTCTGCCAAAATTTCTCAAGAGCTTATCTTCATCATCTTTTCCGAGCCCATGAACTTTTAGCCTATCGTTTGGCCACTTATCATAATCTCTTCTTTATGGAACAGCTTTTTGCTAAGATAAGAGAGGCGATTAAAAAAGGAGAATTTTTAAAATTAAAAAAACAATGGTTGGAAAAATAAAAAAAAAGAAAAAAAGAAAATGGCTAGGCTTGATTTTCTTTTTGATTTTAATGGGTTTTTTAATTTTTGGCTTCATTAAAATCTTTCGTTCAATAAACAGGAGCCTTTGGGACGGGAAAAACCAGTTTAACTTAGTTATTAACTCCCAGCCAGTGATGATTGTTTCTCTTGATTGCCCGGAAAAAAAGATTAATATCCTTTCAGTTCCCGACGGAACCTTTGTTGAATCCATTCACGGTTACGGACCTTATCGGGTTGAATCTCTCTACAAACTCGGTGAGATGAAAGATCAAGGTGGTTATCTTCTAACTGGCAGCTTACAGGAGTATTTTGGTCTTAATCTTGACGGTTATTTAACCGGCGACCAATATCAGCCGGAGAAGATAAAAATAAAGAACTTCCTTTTAAATCAATCTTTTAATAGCTTACGAGGTCAGGGAAAAACTAATTTGACCCGTTGGGATTTATTAAGAATTTGGTGGCAGGTTAAAAAAACCCGAGAAGATAAAATTATTTTTATTGATTTAGCTCAGACTAGCGTCAGTCAGAAAGTAGACTTAGCGGATGGCAGCCAGGCGATGAAAATTGATCCAGAACGTTTATCGAGAATTATCAATCAGTTTTTTATTGACGAGGGATTGGAAAAAGAGGACTTAAGTGTGGCCGTTTTGAATAAAACAGAACATTCTGGCTTAGCTAACAATGCCAGTAAGATAATTAACAATATTGGTGGCCGCGTGGTGCAGATCAATAATCTTCAAGATAAAACAGCGGGGAGTAGTAGTTGTCAAATAAAAAGCGAGAAGAAATATAAAGAAACCTATACAGTCAAGAAATTGAGTCAGATTTTTAATTGCCAATGGTCAGAAAGTGGGGAGGATGACCAACGGGCCGAAATAATTCTTTTAGTTGGAGATGATTATTGGCATAAACTGAATTTGCCTTAAGAAAAAGAAGGAATATCGGTAAACTTTTTACTTCGTGAGACTTCACGAATAAAAATTTCTAGCTTTTGTCGTTCAACACTTCTGACAAAACCTTGGTATTGATTGCCACCTTTGATAAATTTAATCAGCCGTTGTGACAAATCTTCCGGAATTGAACCAAGATAGTTTTTATTGGTATCAAGAATGCTGACGAACCTTTTTTTAACCAAAAAGAAAACTGGGTCACCACTATCAAGTTCAGATAAAACATCTGGAGAATTTAGACGGGTTAAGCGAACTAACTTGGTTTTACCTGGTTCTTCTAAGAAAACTTTACCGGAATGAGTAAAGTCATTTTTGAGATTTTTCCCAACCCTTTTTTTGGCCTGGGTTAATCTTTTAAGGTTTTTGTTGGCAATGGGGTTAAAGGAGTCAATTTTGATGACTTTTTTGTAGGTTTTATTGGCCTTTTCAATTTGACCAATTTCCCAAAAAGCCCGACCAAGACGGTTTAAAGCGGCGATGTTTTTCGGGTTTTCTTTGAGGATTTTTTTATTGATTTCGATGGCCTTTGGCCAATTTTGGTTTAAGGCGGCCTTAATAGCCTGGTCTTCTAGCTCGGCAGTCATTGGAGTAAAGATATAATTTTCCTCACTGGTTGTCAAGAAGTGATTTTCAGGGTAAAATGGGTTTCATGTCAGGTCATTCAAAGTGGTCAACAATCAAACGTCAGAAAGAATCAAAAGACGCCAAACGTGGTCAAGTCTTTACCAAATTAGCTAAAGCAATTACTGTTGCCGTTCGAGCTGGGGGTGGTATAACTGACCCTGAAAAAAACTTTAAACTTCGCTTGGTCATTGATAAGGCTCGAGCCTTAAATGTTCCCAAAGAAAATATTAGCCGAGCCATTGCCAGGGGCGGGGGAGGTAGTCAGGCAGCTGATTGGGCAGAAGTTAATTATGAAGGTTATGGTCCGGAAGGAATTGCCCTTATTGTTGAAGCGGCTACTGACAATAAAAACAGAACCACCGCCGAAATTAAAAATCTCTTTGAAAGGGGAGGGGGAAGCCTTTCTAGCCCCGGGGCCGTTGCTTTTCAATTTAAAAAATTGGGTTTAATCACCTTAGAGAAAAAAGAAGATCTTGATGAGCAGATTTTAAAACTGATGGATTTGGGAGTTGATGATGTTCAGGAGGCGAGTGATGTGGTTGAAGTTTACCTTAAGCCGGAGTCGCTTAAGGAAACAAGAGAAAATATTGAAAAGATGGGTTTTAAGGTTTTGTCAGAAGAGATGACAATGGAACCTCTGAATATTATTGAAATTAAAGAACCACAAAAAGCCGAAAGAGTTTTAAAATTTACAGAGTCTTTAGAAGAACATGATGACGTTCAAAAAGTTTACGCTAATTTTGATATTCCTGATGAGATTCTTAAATAAATAGAAATGAATAAATGAAATTAAAACTGAAGATTGATAAAAGGAAAAAGTTTTTTATTACAGCTTGTCTATTGGCAGTTGGTTTATTAGCTATTCAACTTTCCGGTATTGAATGGCGTTACTGGGCTATTGTTCTTCTAGGAATAGCTACCTATTTTTTATCAGCTTGGTCTTTGTCCGAAGGTTTAAACGGGATTGAATGGTTGACCGTTTTGACTCTGCCAGTTCTTTTTAGTGTTGGCGTTAGTCTTTTTTATTTTTTAACGCCGGTTTTATGGCTGGCGAGGCTGCCGCTGATTTTTCTTTATGGAGTTGGCCTTTACGGCCTTCTCTTAACGGAGAATATCTTTTCGGTGGCAGCTATCAGAACCATCCAGCTTTTGCGTTCAGCTCATGCCGTTAGTTTTTTATTAATCTTAGTGACCTCCTTTTTTCTTTACAATGTTGTTTTGTCTTTCCGCGAAGCTCCATGGTTTAATTTTTTGTTGATTTTTTCCATCAGTTTGCCGATTTTTCTTCAGGGTCTTTGGTGTATTAATTTGGAAGAAAAATTAACAGCCAAAACCTGGCTTTATTCACTAAGTTCAGCTTTGATTTTAGGAGAGATTGCCTTGGCTTTTTCCTTTTGGCCGGTAACGGTAGCGGTTGGTTCGCTTTCTCTAACCACCAGTCTTTATATTCTTTTAGGTTTAGTTCAACATCAGTTCAGCGAAAGGCTTTTCCGCCGAACTATTAATGAATATATTGGTGTTGGTATTGCTATTTTAATTGTTATTTTTTTAACAACTCATTGGGGCGGATAAAAAATAAAGGATACCTCCGGAAAAGGGGAGGAGTGTGGCTTTAGAATCCTTAAATAAAATAAAACAAATATCCCATAATAAATAGAGGAGTTTTCACAAAAAATATAGTATAGTTTTCACGATTTGGCAAAATTTTTTCAAGGTTGCTAGCTGATATACTTTGATATAGTTAACGGAAGTGGTTGTGGATAACTCCAGGGAGGTTTTTAGAGAGAAAATTAACAGAGAAAAGATTTTAAAAGAGAAGAACAGCTGTTTTTTTATTTTCTTAAAAGAAAAAACCTTTCATCCCCTAAAAAAGTGTCAGAGAATTGTTAAGAGGATAGGAGTTTTTCTCTTTGGCATTTAGTCGCACAATGTAGCTTTTGCGACATCCTCTGAATCTACTCTCAAGAGGAGTAGATAAAATCAGAAAATTAAAATTTAAAAAAATAAAGAAAAATTTACCGGAAAAAAATCCGGCCGCTTCTCTATTTTTCCCTTAATTCTCCCTAAATAAGGTCTCTTGGGTCTCTTGGCTAATCCCCCAATAAAACCCGAATATATAGGTTCAAACGCTACCTAATTAGGTATAAATTGTTGTCTGATTCCCCTATCTAATTTAAAGCTAATTATAGGATTTATGAGAAGTTAGTTAATAAAACTTTTTATTTATTAAATGTACTCCTTTTAAGTCCCTAGCCAGACTGAGTTTGAAACGTTCATTAAAGAAATGGAGGGTTTTGAGGAGTTAATTATGAAATAGCTTATTAACTACCAAGTTTTATTTCTTTGCTAATAAATTTTACCTCAACCTCTTCAGGCTTAAAAGTCTTTATTATTTCTGGGTTTTTAAGGTCCCTACCTCGAACTTCATATTCGTTTTTCATTATTAGTTTATAAGTTTTTCCAGTTTTTTTCTCTGATATTATTTTCAAGTTAAATCATCTCCTATTTACTTCCAAGGTTATCTAAATTTAACTTTTAAGTCAAATAGTGCCATAATTTTGGGTCTCGAGGGGGAATTTATTTGGAGTGACTTTTTTATCGCTTGATTTTTCTTCTAATAATGTCGTACAATATTTTTAATGCCTGAAGAAAAGACAAAAGTCTCCCGCTCCGAGATTGATCGGTTGATTGAAGAATTTTTAGAACATTTGGAAATTGAAAAAAACTGCTCCCCTCTGACCATCCGTAACTACAAACACTACTTAGACCGTTTTTCCAATTGGCTGAAAGCCAATTCCTTTAAACCTGACCCAGGTTCACTTAATCTCGACATTATTAAAAAATATAGGGTATTTTTATCACGATTTACAGCCCCAAACGGAGCTTCTTTATCTCGTGTCACTCAAACCTATCATGTGATAGCTTTAAGGGCTTTTTTACGCTATTTAATCAAAAATGACTATAGGACAATTGCCCCCGAAAAGATAGAACTTCCCAAGACCCAAAGCCAGAGTTTAAAATTTCTGAGTACCGAACAAGTTGAGCGTTTACTCGGACAGCCTGAGACTTCCAAGCCTCAAGGCTTGCGTGATAAGGCTATCTTAGAGACTTTGTTCTCTACCGGCCTTCGTGTTAGTGAATTAGTCAGACTTAATCGTGACCAAATTGATTTAAATCGCCGTGAGTTTGGTGTTATCGGCAAAGGAGGGCGGGCCAGAGTGGTTTTCCTTTCTAAATCAGCCGCTGAATGGATTGGTAAGTATCTTGCTTCCCGTTCTGACAAATGGGAGCCTTTGTTTATTAGGATTGTTAAGAACCCAGAAGTAATTGAAGACGGTAAAAAAATGCGCTTATGTGTTCGCTCTATTCAGAGGATTGTCAAAAAATATGTTAAAAAGGCTAAAATTCCGGTCGATGCTACCGTTCATACTTTAAGACATAGTTTTGCCACTGATTTATTAATGGCTGGGGCTGACATTCGCAGTGTTCAGGAGCTTTTAGGCCATAAAAACATTTCGACGACTCAAATCTATACTCATGTGACTAATAGACAACTGCGTGATGTTCATGAGGCCTTTCATGGTAAGGGGAAGTGATGTTTTCTTAATTTTTTTAAACCAGATTCTTAATCTGCCTTAACGATATTAATAATTTCTAGCTTAATAAAACCCCTTAGTGTATTTTTCTTATATTTATCTTTTATATTTTTAGAAGAATAATCTAAATTATTTATCATTGATTGATCTTCTTTAATTATTTTTTTTAATTTTGTTTCTACTGGGAAAAAATATTCAAAAAAGCTTCTTTCTTTTATTTCTTCTCCTCTTTTTTCAATTTGTTCCTTTCTTCGATAATATAGCCAGGTTGCGTACAGAGTAAAAAATTCTCCAGCTTCAAGTTTGTTAAAACTTTGATCTTTAGTTTTTTTGAGTGTTACTTGTATGAATCGTCGAGGTTCTTCTTCTGCTTCCAAAGAGGCTTGTAGATGGTTTTGAGCGTCTTTCCATATGGCTATGGGTATTTGAGAAACATCTTCCATATCCCCTTTTAAAATTTTCTCTATTACAATCATATCAGTAGTATAAATATTAATTGTATTGGATTCTCTCTTTTTTATTTCCTTTTTTATTTCCTTTTCCAGCGACATTTTAATTTCTCCCGAAGGAGTTTATTTTTAAATTAATAAATAATAGTGAATTAGCAGGATTAACTCTTAAAGAGTTTCGTAGCTTAAAACAACAGAGGCAGTGATTTCTGATTCACCTGGTTGGATTTCAGTTTTTTGTTCTTCTGCAGTTTCGCCAATACCAACTTCTCTTAAAAGAGGGCTGGAATAAGTGTTAGAGGGAATGTTTTCGCTGATGTTGACAATTCGGCCGAGTCTCAAACCGGCGGCATTGGCAATTTCCTTAGCTTTCTTTTTGGCCTTTTCAATGGCTTCTTTTCTGGCTTCCATTTTTAATTCCTCCAGTTTTTCGTCATCGATGGTAAAACTTAAATTGCCGATTTGATTGGCTCCTAATGAAGTGGCAGTATCAATTACTTGATTAATTTTGTCAAAATCTTTAACTTTAATTCTTAAAGTAATGTTAATGTTGTAGCCGACAATTTTTTGTCCGGCCCGATAATCATATTCCGGATAGAGACTATAATTGACGGTTTTAATATATTTTTCCTCAATGCCTAATTTTTTCAATTCATCAGTGACTTTATTAATCTTTTCATTGGCTTCTTTTTGAGCTGCTTCGACCGTTGTTTTATTAATTCGGATGCCGACATTTATTTCGGCTGTATCCGGGACGGCGGTGGCTTTCCCCTCTCCGTTGACATCAAAGGTGGTTTTCTTTTCAGTTGTTGTTTGATTAACGGAAAAAGGAATTGGACCGATGAAACGGAAGTATAAACTTAAGATAGCTAAAACAATTAAGGTAAAGCCGATAAGTTTGCCGTAGTCAGTCTTAAAGAATTTTTGTAGTTTTTTTAATTCTTTCATATAATTTATTTTTTTTAACATAATTTCTTATTCTAGGCAAGTAACAGCGGCGACGCTGTCATTAGGTTTGTTAAAACGCATGAAAATCACCCCTTGTGTATCGCGACCTATCCGAGGTACATTTTTTACCGGCAGCTTGATGACCTGAGCTCTTTTGCTGGTTAAAATAATCTGAACGACTTTCTCGTTAATAATCCGACAGGCAACAATCTCGCCTGTTTTAGGCATAACATGAGCCGCACGGATACCAATACCGCCTCTTT
>Ga0307421_1002228_pt1 | contig 11018 bp, 13 predicted proteins | sample SalMarWE160270MG_FD_202163 | JGI IMG/M metagenome (GOLD analysis project Ga0307421, IMG submission 202163) | Salt marsh sediment microbial communities from the Plum Island Ecosystem LTER, Massachusetts, United States - WE1602-70 | ecosystem: Environmental > Aquatic > Marine > Intertidal zone >...
TTCTTTGATGGGGTGCATCACGCCGGTGGAGGTCTCACTGGCCTGCACGAGGACCGCCTTGATGGAGGGATTGGCTTCCAGGGCCTTCTCGATGGCGGCGGGGTCCACCGCCTCCCCCCAGGTGACGTCGATAGGGGTGACCTTCACGCCGTAGGCCTCGCAGATCTCCGCCCACCGCTCGCCGAATTTTCCTCCCCTCACCACCACGGCCTCGTCGCCGGGGGAGAGGGTATTGCACACCGCCCCCTCCATGGCGCCGGTCCCCGAAGAGGTGAGTACCAGGACCTCTTGTTTTGTCTGGAAGACGTACTTGAGCCCCTCCCTGATCTCCTGGAAGAGCTCTTCATAGGCGGGGTCCCGATGGTGCATCACCGGTCCGGCCATGGCGAGCAGAATCCGTTCGGGAACAGGGGTGGGCCCTGGTGAAAAGAGTTGTTTCTTGATCATAGGCTCCCTCCTTCAAAGATCACGGTACTTACCCTCCCCAAGCACTGCATTCTATGTAAGGGGGGCGGTAATGTCAAGGTCTTTGGGGTTGACAGCTATGAAGGGGGTATGCTATAGAGGTGGCGACAACTGAATACCACGTATGATGTGGGTGCCGCATAAGGCCTGAGAGGGAATCCCGTTCAAGACGGGAGCGGTCCCGCCGCTGTAACCGGGGACGAAACCCGCGGGAGCCACTGTCCCGACGCATCGGGATGGGAAGGCGCGGGGAGTAGGGAGATCCGGGAGCCAGAAGACCTGCCCACATCGGTGCTCGTGATCCCCTTCGAGGATTGGGGGGAGGGGTACAGGGCGAAGAAGCTGGGTGCAGCCCTCAGAGAAAATCTCTGAGGGCTTTTTGTTGTTCAGAAAAGGAGGCGTCGTATGAGAAGGTATGGGATCGGAATTTTCCTGTGTATTGCGATTGTCTTTGGATGTATGGGCCACTTGTCTGCTGCCGAAACGGATACCACCGAGCTTGAAGAGGTAGTGGTCACGGCCACTAAGGTTCCCACAGCAGAGAGAGAGATTGGGAGCTCTGTGACGGTGATAACGGAGGAGGAGATCAAGGCTAGGGGCTATACCACGGCAAAAGAGGTCCTCAAGGGGACCCTGGGGCTTGATGTGATCTCTAATGGAGGTCCAGGGTCACAGACTTCTGTATTTTTACGGGGCGCTAACTCTTATCATACCCTGATCCTCATCGATGGGATGGAGATGGGCGATCCGAGCCTGGTGCAGCGCCGATTTGACCTTGGCAACCTCACGGTGGACAACATCGAGCGCATAGAGATCGTACGGGGTCCCCAGAGTGTGCTCTATGGCGCCGATGCCATGGGTGGGGTGATCAATATCATAACCAAGCGGGGGAAGAAAGAACCATACGTCTATGCGGGAGCAGAAGGAGGTTCCTATGATACTTTTCGGCAGTTTGCCGGGGTGGGGGCGGCCAATGAATGGGCAAACTTCTCCTTAGCCTTCTCACACATCCGCACTGAAGGATTTTCTTCAGCAGATGCGGATCTCCCCGGGAACAAGGAGGATGATGGATGGGAGAACTTCACGGTATCGAGCCGGTTGGGGGTGACGCCCAGCGACTGGCTGGATATGGGGGTGAGCTTCCGATTTCACGATGGTTGGACCGAGTTGGATAGTGGGGGAGGAGCAAATCAGGATGTAGAGGATTATCATGAGAACAAGCAAGAGGTGTTTGTTCGACCTTATATCAAACTTCAGGCCTTCGATGGCCTCTGGGAGCAGGTTCTCGTCTATGGCTTTACCAATCACGACAGGGCTTATAGAGATAATCCAGGGGGGGATAGCGATTATGAGGGAGAAAAACATGAGCTTTCGTGGCAGCACAACCTCTATCTGCACAAGACCAACACCCTGACACTCGGGTTTGAATACGAAAATGAGGCGATGAAGAGCGTAGATCCTTGGGGCCCCCCTATGGATGAATCCGCCTATACCTACAGCCTCTTTGCCCAGGATCAGATCAAGCTGTTTGATATCTCGTATACGACCCTTGGGGTTCGATGGGACCATCATGAAGCGTTCGGCGACCAGGGTACCTTTAGGGTGACGCAGGCCTTTGTGATCGATAAGACCGGGACCACCGTCAAGGGGTCTATAGGCACCGGATTCCGCGCGCCGAGCCTGTATGAACTCTATGGCCCTCCTTGGTGGGGGATGCCGGTTGGTAACCCCAATCTCGACCCCGAAGAGAGCATCGGCTGGGATGTGGGCGTAGAACAATCCTTGTTCGATGAGCTGATGACACTCGGCGCGACCTATTTTCACAACCGTTTCGATGATCTCATTAACTATGACTATGCTCTGGGCTACGTGAACATCGATGACGCCGAGACGTGGGGCATTGAGTCTTTCATTGAGGTCCTCCCCTTTAAAGATCTTTCAGCGCGTGTTATGTATACGTATACACACACCGAAGATGAGCAGGGAGATCCTTTGCTCAGGCGGCCTGCGCACAAAGGGAGTTTCAATGTCTGTTATCGATTCCTTGAGGGACGAGGTACCGCCAACCTGGATGTTCTTATAGTCGGAGAACGGGATGACTATAATTATTATGTCGGAGACGTAGAGGTGGACGAATATGTAGTCGTCAATCTCAGCGGATCGTTCAAGATCCATAAATATGTGGAGCTGTTTGCCCGTATCGAGAACCTCTTTAACGAGGACTACGAAGAGGTCTACGGTTATGGGACCCCTGGTATTTCTGCTTACGGGGGGATTAAATTGACCTTTTTTTAAGATCACCATCACGCTCTGCGAGTGAGCAAGGCAATAATGTGGATTTAGAAAAGGCAGTTTTCAATCTCAGGGAGAGATTACAGGATTCCCTTGTGAGAAATAGCGGAGCGGGCCTCCTCTTTTCCGGTGGTATAGATTCGGGTATCCTGGCTTATCTGTGTCCCCAGGCGCGGGCCCTGTCCGTGACCCTGGAGGGCGAGGGGGATGACCTGAAATATGCGTCGGTCCTTGCCGGAGCTTTGGGCCTGGATCACCACATTATCACCATCGGCATCGATGAGGCCCTTGCGGCCTTTGGGCAGGTGATAAGGATCTTAGAGAGTTTTGACCCTGCCTTGCCCAATGACCTGGTCGTCTATTTCGGGATGCAAGAGGCGAAGAGGCAGGGCTTGCGGTCCATCATGACCGGTGACGGGGCGGATGAATTGTTCGGGGGCTATCCCTACATGCAGGAGATGGAGGATCTCGAAGGGTATATCAAAGGGCTCAGCCGCTCGTGGAATTTTAATTCCAATAGGATAGGGGAGCACTTCGGCCTGGCGGTCAAACAGCCTTTTCTGGATGCTGATTTTGTGGAGTTTGCCCTGACTGTGCCGGGTGAATTAAAGATAAGGGAAGATCAGGGTCAAGTATGGGGAAAGTGGTGCCTTCGCAAGGCCTTTGAGCCCTTTCTCCCCCCTGAGTTCATCTGGCAGGGGAAGCGCCCTTTGGAGCAGGGTTCAGGGATGACCCGACTGCGACGTATCATTGGGGAGTGGATCACTGATGGAGAGTTTGCAGAGAAACAAAAGCGGTATCCCGTGAAGTTTCTCTGTAAAGAACACCTCTATTTTTACGAGATCTATCTGAAAGAATTCGGGGAGATACCTCCACCTCACAAGGGAGAGGATCGGTGCCCTGGGTGTGGGGCGGGGATTCTCAAGGGAAAGAAACACTGCAGGATCTGCGGAGCGGTGCGGTGAGGGTCTTGTGCTCCTGGAGCGGCGGGAAGGAAAGCTGCCTTGCCTGTTATCAGGCGATGAAGGAAGGGCATGAGGTAGCATCGCTTCTGACCGTGGTTACCACTACCGGCAACTACACCCGCTCTCACCGGTTGAGGAGGGAGCTAGTCATGGCCCAATCCCAGGCCGTGGGCATCCCCCTCTATCAGCGACGTGCCTCGTGGAATACCTACGAACGGGAGTTCACCAGGGCTTTGGCCTTGTTGAAACGGAAAGGCATAGGGGGCGGAATTTTTGGCGACCTCGCCCTCGACGAGCACAGGGAATGGGTGGAACGGGTGTGCACCGAAGCGGGGATCGTGCCCCTCCTTCCCCTCTGGGGCATGGAGCGCAAAGACCTGTTACGGGCATTTATGGCGGCGGGTTTTGAGGCGATCGTGGTAGCGGTACGAAACGATATCATGGATGACCATTGGCTGGGAAAGCAGATAGACGGAGCGTTCGTGGAACAGATGGAGAAAAGAGGAATTGACGTGTGCGGCGAAAACGGGGAATATCATACCCTGGTAATTGACGGACCGATCTTTAAGAGAAGGATAGCAGTTGGGGAGACAGAAATTAGCAGGAGGGGGACGATGGCCTTCTTACGGGTCTTGAGTTTTGCTTTGAGACGGAAACCATGATGCCAAAAAGATATATCTATGCCGGGGTGCTTCCGTGCGCCTTTTTCTTGGTTGTTCTCGGGCATACCCCTGCGTTGACACAGCCCTCCCTGCCCCAACGGATCGTCTCCTTGGTCCCCAATATCACCGAGGGGCTTTATCTCTTGAATGCCCAGGATCGCATCGTGGGCGTCACCATCTATTGTCAAAGGCCCCCTGAGGCCCAATCCAAGAAACGGGTAGGGGCCGTGGTGGAGGTAAATGTGGAGAAGGTCCTGAGCCTCCAACCGGATTTGGTGATTGCCTCCCCCCTCACCGATCAGAAGCAGATACAGAAATTGCTGGACCTGGGGGTAAGGGTAGAGATTTTCCAGGCCCCCCAGGATTTCGAGGGGCTCTGCGCAGGCTTTCTGCGGCTTGCCCGATTGGTGGGCAGGGAGGGGGAGGCCCAGGAGATCGTTTCACGAGCTAAGGGGGAATTAGCTGTTATTAAATTAGCTGTCATTAAAGGAAAGGTGGAAAGATCGCCCCCACCGCGAGTCTTCGTTCAGATCGGCGAAAGACCCCTGGTTGCCGCCGGGTGGGATTCCTTTATCGACGATTTCGTCTCCTTTGCCGGCGGGGTGAATATCGCCCACGAGGTCAAGACGAGCGTCTACAGCCGCGAGGAGGTGGTTCGGAGAAACCCCGATATCATTCTCATTGCGAAAATGGGTATGGCAGGGGAGCGGGAAAAGGCGGCGTGGATGAGGTATGAGACCATCAAGGCCGTGCAGACCGGCCGGATCTACACCGTGGATTCCTCTCGGTTCTGCAGCCCCACCCCTGTGAGCTTTGTCGAGCAGGTCAAGGAGCTGGTGAGGTTATTCCATGGGTCCCAATAGCAAGGCCTTATGGTGGGGGTGGATCATCTTTCTGGCAGGGCTCCTCGTCCTCGTCGGTCTCTTCTCCCTCGGCGTAGGGGCCGTGCATATCCCCCTACGAAAGGTCGTGCAGGCGCTCGCCACCGGGAGGGGGACGCCGGAATACGCCATCCTCTTTGAGGTGCGCCTGCCGCGCATCCTCCTCGGCCTGGCCGTGGGCGGGGGGCTGGCCATCGCGGGGGTGGTGCTCCAGGGTATGTTTCGCAACCCCTTGGTGGAGCCCTATACGCTGGGCATCTCAGGGGGGGCGGCCTTGGGGGTAGCCCTGAATATGGTTGCCAGCGGTTCCGCAGCATTAGGTCTCTTCTCTCTGCCTGCCAGCGGATTTCTGGGTGCTTTCGGAGTCATGATCGTGGTCTATCTCCTCAGCGCCGGCGGAGGACAGATAAAGCTTTCCCGCCTCCTCCTTATCGGGGTGATGGTGAGCTTTATCACCTCGTCTCTCATCATGCTCATTATGGCCATGACGAAGGTGCAGGATTTGCACGGGATCATCTTCTGGATCATGGGTTCCCTTCAGGAGCCCAACGCCTCCCTGATATGGGCCATCCTCTTCATCTCTCTCGGGGGATTGATCCTTTCTTTGTTTTTTGCCATAGACCTTAATGCCCTCTCCCTGGGCGAGGAGGAGGCCTTTCACCTGGGGGTGGAGGTGGAGCGGCTCAAAAAGGTCCTCTTTCTCTTGGCTTCCTTTATCACCGGGTGCTGTGTCTCGGTGACGGGGATCATCGGCTTTGTGGGCCTCGTGGTCCCCCATATGATGCGCCTCCTGGTGGGGGGCGATCATCGGATACTGATGGTCACGTCGTATCTCTCGGGGGCCATCTTCCTGATCCTCTGCGACACCCTGGCACGGGTGATCCTGGCGCCGACGGAGCTGCCCGTAGGGGTGATCACGGGCTTGGTGGGAGGGGGCCTCTTTATCTATGCCCTGAGCCGGAGGGGGACTACGTTGTGATGGGCGGGTCGATGCTGGAGATCAAGGGGCTTTCCTGCGGCTACGGCAAGCGAATCGTCTTGCGAGAGGTGAGCTTCGCGATCAAAAAGGGGGAGTTTGTGGGGGTCATCGGGCCCAACGGCTCGGGTAAGACCACCCTCCTGAGGGCGATCAGTGGTTTTCTCCTCCCGAGAGGGAGGACCCCTTTCAGGGGGACCATCTCCTTGGAAGGGGAGGAGACCCGGCACATGGGCCGGAGGTCTCTGGCGCAGAGGGTGGCCGTGGTAACACAGGCCTCTGATATCATGCCGCCTTTTTCGGTTGAAGAGTTTGTCCTGTTGGGGCGGGTGCCGCATTGGGGCGGCTTCCAACTCCTGGAGACCGCCAAGGATAGAGCAATAGCCGAAGGGGCCATGGAGATGGCGGGGATCGGATACCTGAAGGAACGGAGGATGGGGGAACTCAGCGGGGGGGAGCGACAGCTCGTCTTTGTGGCCCGGGCCCTCGCCCAGAAACCTCATCTCTTGCTCTTGGACGAGCCCACGGCACACCTGGACATAGGCCACCAGGTCCAGATCATGGATCTCTTGAGGGAGTTGAACAGGGAGGGGGCTCTTACCATTCTCGTGGTCCTGCACGACCTCACCCTCGCCGGCCTCTACTGCGACAGGCTTATCCTTGTGCACGAAGGCCGCCTGCGCGCAATCGGCCCTCCCCAGGGGGTGTTGACACAAGGGATGATCGAGGAGGTTTATCACACTGCGGTGACGGTGATGGAGACCCCGACAGGGGGCAGACCCATTATCCTGCCGGTTTCTGGGGAAGGGTAAGTGATCAGTTGCCAGTAATCAGTGATCAGTCATCAGTAATAAGTTATCAGTGATCAGTTATTATTCCTTCAATTTAAACGTGACCGGGATGATGACCGTCGATTTCACCGGGATGCCGCCGAATCGGGCGGGGATGAATTGCCAATCCCGCACTGTTTCCAGGGCGCTGCGGTCCAAGGTCTCGTACCCCGAGGATTTCCGCACCCTGACCTTTTCCACCCCCCCGCTGGCCGATACCTCCACCTCGAGCCTCACCGTTCCCTCGTATCCCCTTCTCCTGGCTATTTCGGGATAGGGCGGTTTGGGGTTTCCCTCTTGCCGGGGGATGGCCAGGGCGGAATCACCCCTGCGGTCCGGCTGTTTTCTCCCCGTGGCATCATCCTCCCTGATAGGGGAGGGGGGTAGTTCCGAGGCCTTGACCTCTTGTGAGGGGGACTCGGCTTCTATTTCCTTCGTTGAGGGCTGTTCCTGCAGCGCCCCCAGCGATACCTCGATAGAGCCGGGGATTTCTTTTACGTGTAGGATAGGTGAGGGGGAGGCGGGTACAAAGAATACGGCGAGGTGGATGGCCGCGGAGACGAGGGCACCGATGATGTATCCCCTTATCTCTCTTTCCATTGGGTCTCCAGGGCGAGCTTGTGGATACCCGCAAACCGCACCAGGTCCATGACCTCCACGGCCCGCTGGTAGGTCACGTCCCTGTCCGCCCTTAGATAGACCTGGATATCGGGGTCCTTTTGTTTCTCCTGTACGAGGAGGGAGGCGAGGGCGCGCGTATCGACAGCTCGATCCTCCAGAAAGAGCCCCCCGTCCCGCTGCACGGTGATGGTGATAAAGGTCTTTTTGTCCACCGTGGCGGTGGAGGCCGTGGGCAGGTGCACGGGGAGCCCCCGGTGGATGGTCATGGAAAGCATGGAGTAGATGAAAAAGACCAGGAGCAGGAAGACCACGTCGATGAGGGGGATCATCTCGATGCGGGGTCTCCTGGTGAACTCGCGTTTGATCCTCATGGTTTGGCCTTTTGTGTCTTGGAACCCCCGGCCCTGTTCCTCTGCCGTTCGAAGGTGAGCTCCAGGCTGCTGGCGAACTTTTCTAGCTCGCGCGTCGAACGCTCGATGCGGGAGAGGAAATAGTTGTACGGGATCAGGGTCATGATGGCGATGGTCAACCCCGCCGCCGTGGTGATAAGGGCCTGGGCGATCCCCTCGGTGACCACCCGGGGGCTCTCGATTCCCGCTGCTCCCAACAAATGGAAGGAATCGATGATCCCCATGACCGTGCCCAGGATCCCCAGGAGGGGCGCCAGGGTGATGATGGTGTCGAGGATGGTGAGGTTTCTTCTCATCCGCTTGATCTCCTCCTCGGCCCCCATCTCCAGGGCCTGGGAGAGGGAGTAGCTGCGGTGGACGATCCCCTCCAGCAGTATCCTGGCGATGTAATCCCGAGAGCCCCTGGCCCGCTGGGCGGCTTTCTCATACTGATTCTTTGCGGCCATCTGCAACATATCGCTGATCAAGAGGGTATCCCTCCCCCTCTCTGCGCTCAGCCAAAAGATTATGCGCTCCACGATGACGGCGACGGAGATGAGAGAACAGATCAGCAGGGGGTACATGATAGGTCCGCCCCTGACAAAGAAATTCAACATCGTTGGCTCCTCCTCTGAATGCTAGTGCGTGCTACGAAAAATCCCCGTTCTCTGAAGGAGACCGGGGCATTGATTATTGCTGCCTCTGTCCTCACGGCCTTACCTTCGAAGACCTCGGTGTGAAGCATAGTCAGGCAAGTCTTCTGGCTCTCCCGCCCTTTTCAGTTTTGCTGAAAAGGGCGGAATCACAGAGGCGGGTCCGCTCCCGCTTTGAACGGGATTCCTTGTTACCCCCCTGTCGAGGGGACCTAACTATTGATTATACTTTATATATCCTACATATCAAGAAGTTCCCCCCCTTGTCAACACAGGGGGCATGGGGGATTGCCGGAGGGGAGATCGGGTCTTACTGTCGGGAACGGGGGGCCTTTTTAGCGAATGGAGGGTATGACGGAGCCGTCTACCTCCAATTGGCTGAGGGATGAAAAGACGATGAATATCCGCTCGTTGTTGCTCTTTGGATCGGCGGGGATGAGGAAGAAGCCGGGTTGTCCCATGTTGAGGACGTGGGTATATCCGGCCACGGTCTCTCCGTCTTTAAATACGGCCCGTATCTTTTTGCCTGCGGGGAGGTTGTCAAGCCCCGTGGCGTCATGGTGGTTTTTATCGCCCTCAAAGTCTTTTACGAAGAAGACCGCCTTGAGGTTGTCTATAACGATCTTTTGTATCTCCTCGCCGTGCATGCCTCCGATGGCGAGGTGAAACAGGGGCCTCTTGGGGAGAAAGTCGGCGGTTGTGCCCTTGAGGACATGTCCTTCCTTGTCGTGCACCACAATCTTATTTACGAGCATCGGTTCCCCTCCTTTTTATCAAGAAGGTCGGTTGTTTAATTAAGCTGAATGGGCTTTTTGGGGATTTCTCATCAGAGATTAGTCAAGAAAGAGGGCCTTGTCAAGAAAAAAATTCGGACCTGGGGTTTGGGGACCATGGTGGAAAAGCTTTAGTATCGATGCCTTGCGGGTCTTTGAAAGAAAGGCCCCCTCTTATTGACAATGTCTATGAAAAGTGATATTTTTTCTTGTGTGATTAGATGGGATGAGGAAAAGGATAGATGGCTCATCCGGCAAAGGGGCATCTCCTTTAATGACATTGCCGAAAAGATCATCGAAGGAGAATATCTGGATATTTTAGAGAATCCCGCAAAGCCGAACCAAGATATATTCCTTATTATGATACAAGGATATGTCTGGGTAGTGCCCTTTGTCATTGATAAAGATGACGCGATCGTTCTAAAAACGGCTTATCCAAGCCGGAAGTTCAATAAGATCTACGGAGGAAGGCATGAAAAAGAAGGTTGAACTGGACGCCCTGGAAAAAGAGATAGAGGCGCAGAGCTCCGAGTACAGGCCTGTCTCCGGTCCTAAACGCGACCGGATCGAGAAGATTATTGCCAGGAGCAAAAAGACCAAGAATATCAATATTCGCATCAGCGAGTATGATCTTTCAAGACTCAGACAGCGGTCCGAAGAGGAAGGCATCCCGTATCAGACGTTAATCGCGAGCATACTGCACAAGTATGTCTCCGACCGTCTCGTTGATGAGAAAGATATACTCAAGTCCTTACAGCTTATCGGAGAGCGTGAATAGAAGAAAAAAAGAGGACAAGCTGCTTTTTGGGAAATGATTAATTAAAGGATAGAGAATGAAAAAACAACCTATCTCTGTTTTGAGATCTATATTTTTAACAATCCCTTTTGAAATAAATAATAGCCGTTTCCGGTTGTTGCATAAGACAAAATAACATATTTTTTTAATATATCGTCAATATTCTCGTTTCTTTCAATTTTAGTTAATAGCTCCCTTGTAATATCCAAAAGTCTAATAAAGTATTCCTCTGTTAGAGGAATTGCTGTATCGCCCTGCTTTTGAATGCTATGCATCCTTTGCAAGAAATTATTGTATGTATCACGCAAAATAATAAAAGCAAATAATAAATCTGAATCGTACTCTATATTAAAAATTCTCTGGAGCATCGCATAAATGGCACTAAAATAATAAATTTTATCTTCCGCCGTTTTACACTCATTCATCTTGTTAATTACAAAATTTATTTCATTAACAATGACGTCTTTATAATTTTTATTGATATTCATGATCTTCCTCCTGAATATTGTTAGGTAGTTGCGGTTAAGTATTCGTGCTTAGTGCTTAGGAAAGTATTAGCGTCTGGTATGATATAATCTTCTCCGGCAATTACTGGCATTTCAGATTCAGAAGCAGAAGAAGTTAATGTTCCATAAACGGAAACTATTTGTTTTTCTCTAAATCCAATGTTTAATTCTAGTTCTAAAGCATCTGCAAGTGACAAAAGGGTTCGAAG
>Ga0307421_1002229_pt1 | contig 11017 bp, 8 predicted proteins | sample SalMarWE160270MG_FD_202163 | JGI IMG/M metagenome (GOLD analysis project Ga0307421, IMG submission 202163) | Salt marsh sediment microbial communities from the Plum Island Ecosystem LTER, Massachusetts, United States - WE1602-70 | ecosystem: Environmental > Aquatic > Marine > Intertidal zone >...
TTCGCCTTGGTGATCCTCCTCATGAGCGTCTTTGCTCGCTCCGAGCGGAGGGGGTTCCTCGGCTACACCGCCCTCGTAGGGGTGGTGGCGGCCTTCATCTCCCTGTATTGGGGGATCGGGCAAGAGACGAGCGCCTTCAGCGGCATGGTGAGGATCGATCCCTTCTCCTTATTCTTTAAGGCCTTGATGACGGTCATCGCCTTCTTGACTATTTTGGCCTCCCTGGATTATGCCAAGCGTGAGGGGATAGGGTTCGGCGAATATTATGTCTTGATCTTATTCGCCACCGTGGGGATGATGGTGATGGCCTCGGGGGTCAACCTCCTGATCATCTTTCTGGGGTTGGAGGTGATGTCCATCTCCATCTATGTCTTGGCTGGCATCATGCGGGATGATACGCGATCGGTGGAGGCGGCCTTTAAATACTTTTTATTGGGGGCTTTCGCCTCGGCCTTTCTGCTGTACGGCATCGCCTTGACCTATGCCTCGACCGGCACCCTCGATCTGGGCGGGATTGGCACGGTCCTGGCAGAGCAGGCGTGGATCAGGGGGCTGCCCATCCTTATCACCGGCCTCGCCCTGCTCATGGTGGGGTTCGGGTTTAAGATCGCCCTGGTCCCCTTTCACATGTGGACCCCTGACGTCTATGAGGGTGCCCCCACGTCCATTACGGCCTTTATGGCCACGGGGGTCAAGGCCGCGGGGTTCGCTGCCTTCGTGCGGGTCTTCTTCTACGCCCTGCCTGCCCTGCAACCCTACTGGACGGAGATCATGTGGATCTTGGCTGTCGCCACCATGACGGTGGGAAATATAATCGCCCTCTCCCAGACGAACATCAAGCGGATGCTCGCCTACTCCAGTATCGCCCATGCGGGCTACATCCTGGTGGCCTTTGTGGCTGGCAACGACCTGGGCCGATCGAGCATCCTCTTTTACCTCCTGGCCTATTGTTTTATGAACATCGGGGCCTTTACGGTGGTGATCCTCCTGGGGAAGAAGGGGGAGGAGCATACCCTGATCAGCGATTATGCAGGGCTCGGTTTTCACCATCCCCTCTTGGCAGTCGCCATGGCCATTTTTATGTTCTCCCTGGCAGGGGTGCCTCCCACGGCCGGGTTTATGGCCAAATTCTACGTCTTCAGCGCAGCGGTGAAGGCCAACTATTACTGGCTGGCCGTCATCGGGGTCTTAAACAGCGCCGTCGCCGCCTATTACTACCTCAGGGTGCTCATATACATGTACTTCCGGGAGCCGGAAAAGGAGTTGGCTATCGGAGGGTTCTCACCAGCTGCCGTCTTGGCAGTCATTATATCGGTCTGGGGGGTTTTGCATATCGGGATCTTGCCCTCCACGTTTTTGGCCCTGGCCCAGCGATCCATCCGGTTTTTGTTGTGAATGGTGTATCCTGCATCCCCCTCTGTACATAGGTATCATGAGGTCAACCCACCGCATTATCGTTTCCAACACGTTGACAGAGTGGGAGGGGTGGAGTAGTGTATAGTCTGTTGGTAGGCAATAAAAAATTAACCATGTAGGCAAGAAGGAGGGCACTGTGAACATTTACGTAGGTAATTTGTCGTTCGAAACCACTGAGGAAGATGTGCGGGGGGCTTTTGAAGCTTTCGGGGGGGTTGAATCCGTCAAGATTATAACGGACAAGTACAGCGGAGAATCAAGAGGATTCGGATTTGTGGAGATGCCCTCTAAAGATGAAGCCCAAGCCGCGATCGGCGGTCTTAATGGCAAAGACTTAAAGGGAAGGACACTGAACGTCAATGAAGCACGTCCTCGCTCAGAAAGACCGCGGGGTGGAGGAGGTGGAGGTCGCGGCAATCGTTTCTAGCCTGCGGTACAACGATTCACTACACTATCTCACCTATTGCTAAGCTGACAGTGCTACGGCGTCATGTTTCTTGCGCTGCGGCTGAACCCTGATGGCATGCAGCTCTGGGAAATTAAGGGCATATTAGAGGCTGAACTGCTGTGGGAGCCAGTCGATCTTCAACTCGAGATCGGGATGGCTGAGGCCGCCGATCTGATGAGCGATGTTCTGCCCCAAAGCATCGGTGGGGAGTTCTTGCTTATGGGTTTGGTTAACTCGCAGGTGATCGGGACGGCGGAGATGGTCGATATCACGGCCCTCGTCTTCGTCCATGGCAAGAGGCCTGATGAAAAGGCCGTTGCCTTGTCCAAGCAAAAGGGCATCCCTTACCATTTTTCCTCTCCGGTTGCCAATTTGAATCATCCTACGTAAGGAGGAACACAATGAGTTTTCAGGAGGCAATAGTCTCGGATGAATTGCTCGAGGAATTTTCCCCAGAACAGCTTCAACAGGTAGACGCCATCATAGAAAAATATACGGGGAAGCCAGGTTCCCTCATTCCCGTCTTGGAGGAATCCCAAGGGATATTGGGGTATCTCCCCCATGAGATCCAACACCGCGTTGCCCAGGGGCTCAACCTCCCCCAGAGTCAGGTCTTCGGCGTAGTGACCTTTTATTCCTTTTTTACCATGGTCCCCCGCGGGAGGCACACCATCCGCCTCTGTATGGGGACCGCTTGTTATGTGCGGGGTGGGAAGAGGAATCTCGACCGCTTGACGCAGGACCTGGGCATTGATGCCGGTGACACCACACCGGATCGCCGGTTTTCCCTGGAGACGGTCCGCTGCCTGGGGGCCTGCGGCCTCGCCCCGGTGATGGTGATCGATGAGGACACCTACAAACAGGTAAAGGAACGCAAGGTGCGCGGATTACTGGAGCGATATGACTAGGCCATCGCCAGTTTAGGCAAGGAGGAAGCGATGCCGAAGATAAGGGTTGAGGATCTTAAAAAGATAAAAGAAGAAGTACAAAAGGCAACCTCACCGCGAGAGGGGGGAAAACGGGTGAAGGCCACCGTCCATATGGGGACCTGCGGTATCGCCTCGGGGGCCCGAACGGTCCTCAACGCCCTGGTCGGTGCCATTGAGGAGGAGGGGACCCAGGATGTCATGGTGACTACGTCGGGGTGCATTGGGATCTGCAGCAAGGAGCCCCTGATGACGGTGGAGGTAGCGGGGGCAGAGCCGATCACCTATGAGTATATGGATGAGGACAAGATGCGGCAGGTCTTTAAGCGGCACATCATCGGCGGCAAGATACAGAAAGCATTCGCCCTAGCCAAGGGGCTGGAGGAGCGCCTTCCGCACCGAGAGCCCATCACCGAAGAGGTCATCCCCTATATGAATGATATCCCCTTTTTTGGACTTCAGGAATTGCGGGTGCTGCGAAACCGGGGGCTCATCGATGCCGAGCGGATCGATGAGTATATCTCCCGGGACGGATACCGGGGGGCGGCCAAGGCCCTTCTGGAGATGACCCCGGAGGAAATTATCGGTGAGGTGAAGAAATCTGGCCTCCGCGGCAGAGGGGGGGGAGGGTTCCCCACAGGCTTAAAGTGGCAATTCGCCCATGGATCAGAGGGAGAGGTGAAGTATGTCCTGTGTAATGCCGATGAAGGAGATCCTGGGGCCTATATGGATCGAAGCGTGCTGGAGGCAGACCCCCACGCCGTCTTGGAGGGGATGCTCAGTGCGGCCAAGGCCATCGGCGCCCATCAGGGGTATATCTACTGCCGGGCCGAGTACCCCCTGGCGGTACAGCGGCTGAACACCGCCATCAACCAGGCGCGTGAATACGGTCTGTTGGGGGAGGATATCCTCGGTTCAGGCTTCTCCTTCGACCTGGAGGTCTATCAGGGGGCAGGGGCCTTTGTATGTGGTGAGGAGACGGCGCTGATGGCCTCTATTGAGGGGCGTCGGGGCATGCCGCGTCCTCGTCCTCCCTTTCCGGCCCAGCAGGGCCTGTGGGGGAAACCCACCATCCTCAACAACGTGGAGACCTTGGCAAATATTCCCCAGATCATATTGAAGGGGGGGGAGTGGTACGCGAGCATCGGGACCGAAGGGAGCAAGGGGACCAAGGTCTTTGCCCTCACCGGAGCCGTCAATAACATCGGGCTGGTGGAGGTCCCCATGGGGACGACCATCGGGACCATCATCTTCGATATCGGTGGGGGTATCCTGCAGGGCAAACGGTTCAAGGCCGCCCAACTGGGGGGGCCATCGGGTGGGTGCATCCCGGTACAGCACCTCAACATCCCCACCGATTACGAGGCCATCACCCAGGTTGGGGCGATCATGGGGTCCGGTGGTCTCATTGTCATGGATGAAGACACCTGCATGGTGGATGTGGCCCGCTTCTTTATGGACTTCTGCCAGGATGAGTCCTGCGGCAAGTGTGTCCCCTGCCGGGTGGGGACGAAGAAGATGTTGGATATACTTACTGACATTTGTGAAGGCAGGGGTAAAGAGGGGGACATCGAGCTCTTGGAGGAGTTGGCGACCGTGATCAAGGATTCTGCCCTGTGCGGACTGGGACAGACCGCGCCCAATCCGGTCCTCTCAACGATCCGTTATTTTCGACATGAGTATGAGGCCCACATCAGGGATAAGCGATGTCCGGCCTCGGTATGCTCGGCCCTGTTTACCTCCCCCTGTCAGAACACCTGCCCGGTGGGGATGGATGCCCCCGCCTACATTGCCCTCATCAGGGCGAACCGCCTCGACGATGCCTATAAGGTGCTGCTCAAGACCAACCCCTTTCCCAGTGTCTGTGGAAGGGTGTGCGACCACCAGTGTCAGACCAAGTGCCGTCGGGGACAACTGGACGAACCGGTCGCCATCAAGCACCTCAAGCGCTACATCACCGACAACGGTTCTCGACCCACGATCGAGCCGGTGCCCGTGACCGGCAAGGAACGGATCGCGGTGGTGGGAGGGGGGCCTTCGGGCCTCACCGCGGCCGGGGAGCTTGCCCTACGGGGGTACAGCGTGACGGTATTCGAGGAGCTTCCTCATGTGGGGGGGATGTTGCGATACGGGATACCCGAATATCGGCTCCCCCGTGCAGTCCTGGAGCAAGAGATCGATGCAATCCGCGCCCTGGGGGTCCAGTTCAGGACCAACACCAGGGTGGGAAAGGGCATCACCTTTGAAGAGATACGCAAGGAATACGATGCGCTCTATCTGGCCATCGGTGCACACCAAAGCCAACGCCTGCGGGTCCCCGGTGAAGACCTGACGGGGGTTTACGGAGGGGTGGAGTTCCTGCGGCAGGTCAACCTCGGTAACGGGGTAAAAGTGGGTAACAGAGTGGCCGTCGTGGGGGGTGGAAACTCCGCCATCGATGCTGCCCGCTCCGCCCTGCGCAAGGGGGCACAAGAGGTGATTATGCTCTACCGCAGACAGAGACAGGACATGCCCGCGCAGACCGAGGAGGTGGTGGCCGCTGAAGGAGAGGGGGTGAAGATCCACTTCCTCGTGGCCCCCAAGGAGGTCATCGGCGTCAAAGGAAAGGTCGTCGGCGTCAAGTGTCAGCGGATGCGGTTGGGGGAATTCGATGCCAGTGGGAGACGTCGCCCCGAGCCCGTTGAGGGATCGGAGTTTGTGTTCGATGTGGACATGGTCATCGCTGCCATCGGCCAGGTCCCCGATTGCTCCTTTCTCCCCAAGGATATCCCCGTCACGAAATGGAGCACTATCGAGGTCAACGGGAGTGGGCGGACGCAGACCCCTGCGCCGTGGATCTTCGCAGGGGGGGATGCGGTCACCGGACCGGCTACGGTTATTTGGGCCATCGCCGCCGGGAAGGAGGCCGCCGGTGGGATCGATGCCGCTATTCGTGAGCAAAACGGCGAGCCTCCATACCGGGAACCTGAGGGAGAACGGATCGATATCCCCCAGGTCATCGACGAGGAGGTCCAAGAACAACCACAGGCGCGGATGTCCGAACTGGGGGGGGGCGAGCGGGTAGGCTCCTTTGCCGAGGTGGAGCTCGGTTACACCGAGGAGGAGGCCCTGCGGGAATCGATGCGCTGTCTTCGCTGTGACTTGGAATTGTAGGGAGGCAATAGATTCTTTTTGAGGGAGGTTGAGATGAGCAATGCCGTGACAGTCACCATCGACGGGATGGAGACAAAGGCACAAAAGGGTGAGACCATATTGGAGCTCGCCACCAGGCTGGGTATCCATATCCCCACCCTCTGCTATCACCCACGGCTCCCGTTAGCGGGGGCGTGTCGGGTCTGCGTGGTCGAAGTAGAGCGGGCGCGGACACTCGTGGCATCATGCGTCTTTCCCATCGAGCAAGAAGGCATGGTGATCAAGACGAATACCGAGCGGGTTATCGCGGCCCGGCGCATGGCGGTTGAGTTGCTCCTTGCCAGCGGCGATCACAACTGTCTGCTGTGTGAGTCCAACGGGAGGTGTGAGCTCCAGGATTTGGTCTACGAACTCAAGATAGAGCGCCCCCGCTTTCCCGCCGAGTCACCGGGGCACTCCATCGATGATTCCAATCCCATGATCTTTCGGGATATGAACAAGTGCATCCTCTGCGGGCGCTGTGTCAGGGCGTGTAACGAGGTCCAGGTCAACCAGGTAATCGATTTCGGTTACCGGGGAGCACGGACCAAGATCGTTACCGCCGCGGATCGAAGTTATGCCGAGTCCACGTGCGTCTTTTGCGGTGAGTGCGTGCAGGTCTGTCCGGTGGGGGCATTGGTAGAAAACAAGGCTCGGTTCGCCGGCCGGCCGTGGGATATAACAAAAGTCCCCACCACCTGCACCTACTGCGGGACCGGGTGCACCATCGACCTCAACATCGTCGACGGCAGGGTGGTCAAGATCACGGGCAACGAGGAGGGTGTGGTGAACCAGGGGAGCCTCTGCGTCAAGGGGAGGTTCGGGTACGAGTTTATTCATCATCCGGACAGACTGACTGCACCCCTGATCAAAGAAAACGGTCAGTTCCGGGAGGCCACGTGGGCAGAGGCCCTTGGCCTGGTGGCCCGGAGGCTTGGTGAGATCAAGGCCGAGCACGGGCCGGACGCCATCGGGGGCTTCAGCTCGGCCCGTTGTACTAATGAAGAAAACTACCTGATGCAGAAGTTTATGCGCGCGGTGATCGGCACCAACAATGTCGATCACTGCGCCCGGCTCTGACACTCCGTCACGGTGGCAGGTCTTGCCGCCGCATTCGGCAGTGGTGCCATGACCAATTCTCTAGTGGACATTTACAAGAGCGATGTTTTATTTCTTATCGGGACCAATACCACGGAGAATCACCCCGTAGTCGCCATCAAGATGAAACAGGCGGTGACCAGGGGCGGGGCCACGCTCATTGTGGTCGACCCACGGGAGATCGACATGACCCGCTTTGCCCACCTCTGGCTCCGTCAGACCCCGGGGACCGATGTCGCCCTGATCAACGGCCTGATGCACGTGATCATCGAGGAGGGACTCTACGACGAGGAGTATGTGAAAACCCGGACCGAGGGTTTTGAACAGATGCGAGAGGCGCTCAAGCGCTATACGCCGGAGTTTGTGGAGGGGATTACCGGGGTGCGGCAGGATGACCTGTGCAAAGCTGCCCGCCTCTATGCAGGGGCCAAGCGGGCATCCATCTTTTACGCCATGGGGATCACCCAGCACATCACCGGCACCGACAATGTCAAGTCCCTGGCCAACCTGGCCATGCTCTGCGGCAATGTAGGGATTGAGGGAGGGGGTGTGAATCCCCTCAGGGGGCAGAGCAACGTACAGGGGGCGTGCGACCTCGGGGCCCTCCCCAACGTCTATACCGGCTATCAGCGGGTGACCGATGAAGCGACACGCGAGAAATTCGCGAAGGCCTGGGGCGTTCAGGGACTCCCCGCTGCGGTAGGCCTTACAGCGACGGAGATGATACCGGCCGCTGCGAAAGGCGATCTCAAGGCCCTGTATATCATGGGCGAAAACCCCATGGTGAGCGACCCCGACCTCAAACACGTGGAGGAGAGCCTCGCAAACCTCGATTTCCTCGTGGTTCAGGACATCTTCCTGACCGAGACGGGCCAGATGGCCGATGTGATCTTCCCGGCCACCTCCTTTGCCGAGAAGGACGGGACCTTTACCAACACCGAACGGAGGGTCCAGCAAGTCCGCAAGGGGGTCAAGCCCCCGGGTCAGGCGCGGACCGACTGGGAAGTCATTGCCGATCTCGCTACTCGCATGGGGTATGAGATGCGATACCGGTCCGCCGAGGAGATCTTCAACGAGTTCACCCCGCTTACCCCCAGTTACGCCGGCATCAGTTATAAGAGGCTGGAAAAAGAAGGGGGTCTCCAGTGGCCGTGTCCCACCCCCAAACATCCCGGTACCCCCTATCTGCACAAGGACAAGTTCGTCAGGGGCAAGGGGCTCTTCCACGCCATCGACTTCATCCCCCCGGCGGAGCTGCCGGATAAGGAGTACCCCCTCATTCTCAGCACCGGGCGGGTCCTCTATCATTTTCACACCGGGAGCATGACGCGCCGGGTTGACGGCCTGAACTTCCGCTACCCCCAGGGGCATGTGGAGGTGAATCCGGTTGATGCCATGGAGATGGGGGTGGTGGATGGGGAGCAGGTTCAGGTAGCCTCACGAAGGGGGCGGATCGAGATACCGGTGCAGGTGACCTCTCGGTCGCCGCAGGGGACGGTCTTCATTCCCTTTCACTTCGTCGAGGCGGCGGCCAATCGGCTTACGAATCCGGCGCTGGACCCCATCGGTAAGATCCCTGAGTTCAAAGTGTGCGCGGTGAAGGTGGAAAAGCTGGGATAAGATATCATTAATAGTACAGAGTACTGAATCTCCTCCTTTTATTGACCGAAGGAGGAGATTTTTTTGCATGTTGGTGGATAACATGATCATGAGAGAAAGTTTTTAAGTAATAAGTGATGATTTGCCTTTGGGAATAGTATCGAAGATATAACAGGAATTTTGGCTACTGTTAGCAGCGGACACACATGTCTGCTTTTTCTTAGCCGCCCCTTTTTACGCAACCAAATTTAATACATAATATATAAGCTGGCCTCCGAAAAGTATAAGGATTATTCCGCAGATTACCTGAAAGGCCTTATATAATTTATCTTTCTTCAACAGCTGGCCTGGAATGATGCCCATCAACGTACCCAATAGTGTGGGGGCAACTGCTGTGCCTAAAGCAAACAGGGCTCCATACAGTATTCCTGTGAGGACAGCATTTTCCGCTATACACGCAATATAGGTGAGGATTGCCACATAGGGGACACAGGGAGCAATGCCCATTAAAAAGCCCATTACAAACATACTCTCCGACCCCTTATGCAATATTTTATCTCCGATATGTATTTTAAAGCCTTTGCCCATGATGATAAGGATACCCAGTACTATCATAAAAAGGGCGGCGATTACATAGAGCCAGCCGGACTTTTGAGGTGGAAAGAATTGATTGATAAAACTAAATGCCACGGTTGCAATGCCGCCTAACAGGGCAAGCGCTATGAGTCTGCCCGTTGAAAACAATAACCCCACCTTAAAGCCGTCCTGCCAACTTCGCTTTGTGGCTCCAATATAAGGCAAGAGCAACGGCGCAGTGTAGGTGAGGCATGGGCCCCACCCCATGGTAAAACCAGCTGCAAGTAATTTGATGGCATTAGAAGGCATCTTTGATGTTTATTTTCTTTCCTACACCAGCGAGGATAAAGTCTTCCCCAAATGCCTTTTTAAACCGCTTTCTGGCCAGATCGCCCGAACAATGGCAGGGAGCCACCGTGTGGACCCCCTCTGCTTGAATTCCCTCAACTATCTTATTTACTTGCCCAAGATTCATCCAACAGAGATGAAAACCACCCACTGTTAAATAGACATCCGATCTCATCATCTCTTTTGCCTTTTTGACGATATTTGTAATACCTGGATGGGCGCAGCCCGTAATTATGACCAGTCCCCGAGCGGTTCTTACAACAAGGGATTCTTCTTTGATCCAGCCTCCGAGTTCTCCAGTGGAATAGGCATTGGGGCAAATTTCTCTGAAACGGCTTACTGCAATTACTTTTGCACCGGCCTTTTTTGTCTTCTCCTTGATACTGTGAGGAAAAGACTGAGGCATGTAGACATGAACATTGGGGTTCTGCTCCAAAAAAGCAGGTAGGCTGCCGATGTGGTCATGATGTATGTGAGAGAGGACGACGATATCCACCTCCTCAGGTTCAATGTTCAGTTTTTTCATGTTTTTTAGTAGTACCGTTGCATCTCCTCCCACATCGAACAGGATGGTCTTCTCCAGCCCTTCCACAAGGCAGGAGAACCCCCACTTTGCTTCCAACTCTTTGTTATAGAGATTATTGTCGTACAGTATAGTGAGATTCAGGTCTTTCGCAAAGGCTGAGGGTTGGAATACTATGGCAACGAAAAAGAAAACAATGAGCCCTTTTAATTTTCGCATTTTCCCCCTCCTGAATTAAAATCGTACCTGAGATACTTCATAGTATATCACTATCTTTTACAGGGGAAAAGGAAGGGCGAAGCGGAAAAACTGGGATACGTATGGAGTAAAATATCGAATCTCCTCCTTATTGTTACCCCATAAGGGCTTGCATTTTTCGTTTATGTATATCTGCCAGTGGCCAAGAATTTATAGTTGACAATAAAAATAGCGTTAACTATAATATTGTGGTTTTTAGCCAAAAAGGCAGAGATGGAAGAACAGAACTTTCCCTTAAGAGAAAGAAAACACGCGAAGACAAAGGTCGCTTTGACTATGGCCTTTGTGGAGAGGCTCAAGTCCGCTCGATTGGATGATATATCCATAAAAGAAGTCTGTGATAGTGTAGAGGTGTCCGAGGGTACGTTTTACAATTATTTTCCTGCCAAGATAGATTTGATCTATTATTATCGGCAGTTAATGGATCTTAAAATCATTTGGGAAACGCAGAGAAGGGCAAAAAAGGACAGTCTTGTACATCGTATCGATGTCATGGTTGACGTTTTAGTTAATGAGATTAATCATCCCTACCTTCTTTATGAGCTCATTTCCATTTTTGTCGGCCAAAAGATCAAACCACAGCATTATGATATTCCCTCTATCGAGAGACTTTATGCCTTTCCCAATTGTCAAGGCATCGAGGATATTCTCCTG
>Ga0307421_1002231_pt1 | contig 11010 bp, 9 predicted proteins | sample SalMarWE160270MG_FD_202163 | JGI IMG/M metagenome (GOLD analysis project Ga0307421, IMG submission 202163) | Salt marsh sediment microbial communities from the Plum Island Ecosystem LTER, Massachusetts, United States - WE1602-70 | ecosystem: Environmental > Aquatic > Marine > Intertidal zone >...
ATGCAGAAAATTTAATGGAACTGGAAAAATTTAGAAGCGGGAGAATAGAAAAGGAAATTAGTGACAATTTTAATCAAGAATATCCTAATTTTCAAGGAAATGGCGATAACCTTGACCAATTTCTTGATAAAAAAGATGGGAAGTGGCATATAAAATTAAGTAAATACCTGAAATGGATTCATAATAATCCTCATATAATGCCCAAAACAGAAGAAGAAAATTTCGTAAGAAGTATCCTTGCCAAAGAAACTTTGGCTGTAGCTACTGCAAATAATGTAGGACATGTAAAAGAAACAGATGTCTATTTTTTACAGGAAGGAATCAATTTCTTCACTCAAGATTGTACTTTGGTTTTAGTTGGCGGAACAATTTACCATAAGTGTAAGGAAAATAAGGATTATCTTTGGGAAAACATAAAGACGATTGCCAAAGGGGCACTTTTTAATCCGGAGGAATATACAACTTTAAGACCGAACAAAAAAGTGTTGCTTGATGCTTCTTATATTCTCTCCACAGTGGGTGGGCTTTACGGTAGGCTTGACCCGGAGAGAGCTATCCGTATTTTAAAGAAAAACTTTAAGCCTCTCGGGTTATAAATTTTTTTAAGTATACATAATTTAACTTTTTTTGAAAACATTTGATGTCACTAAAGGTATTCCGATAAAGAGAAAAGTATAGAAATAATTTAGAATAGGAAGGTAAAAATATGTCTGCACAAATTAATAAAAACAAGATATTTAATAGAAACAATGTATTATTTTGGGGAAGCATAATTTTTGCTATTGCTCAGTTGTCACTTCCTATTTTTTTGTCCTTAATAGATTTACAATTAAGAGCAGTCCATATTATTTTAGGAATTTCACTTGCTTTATTGGCTTACCCTTATGGGAAATCTAACCAAGAAAATGAAAAAATTTCTTTATGGGATTTATTTCTAATTACTGTAATCATCGTTGCCAACGTTAATACATTTTTAAAAGCAATGCAAATTTATATGGTTCCTGGAAGTGCATCAACATTTGATCTAATTATTGGCTCTCTTTTAATTTTAGTTATTCTTGATGCAGCTCGAAGATCTGTAGGATGGGCTATACCTATATTTGTTGCGTTTTTATTTCTCTATGTCTTTATTGGCCCAATAATGCCCGGTATGTGGAGATTAGCAGGCCTATCATGGAAGTTTGTTATAAATTCAGTATATTTTTCTCCACTGGGAATTTATGGAAGTGTTACCGGGATGTCTGCAACTTTTATTGGTATGTTTATCATTTTTGGTGCACTTATTTCAGAGGCAGGGGGTGGAAAAACATTTGTTGATGTTGCTCTTGCTTTAACAGGGAGATACAGAGGCGGTCCAGCAAAAACAGCAGTAGTATCAAGTGCGCTTTTTGGCAGTATTTCAGGAAGTAGCGTAGCCAATGTAATGGTTACTGGAAATTATAGCATTCCATTGATGAAAAAATTGGGGTATAATCCAGAATTTGCAGGTGCAGTAGAAGCTATTGCCTCAACCGGCGGTGGAATTACCCCACCAATTATGAGTATTACGGCTTTTATTATGGCAGAGTTTTTAGGCATTCCCTATTTAAAGGTTATTTCTTATGCAATATTACCTTGTTTGCTTTACTATACAGGGGTCTTTGCGGGAGTACATTTTGAGACTGTACGTCATGGTTTAGTAGCTGTACCTAAAAGTGAAATTCCCAGCTGGAAGAGTATATTAAAATTTAAGAGAATCATTTCTTTAGTCGTTCCTACAGGTATTTTATTATATTGCATTGCCATAGGGAGACCTCTTGTTTTTGCCGGATTTTCTGCTAGTATAGCAATAGTCATTGTTTTTTTGTTATCTACTCTTTCCCTATCCGGGATTAAAGAAACTATTATTCAAATAGGAAACGGATTAAGTGATGGAGGAGTAGCGCTTGCGAAAATTGTTCCCGTATTGGTAGCAGTTAATATATTAGTCAATATGATTGGAATTACCGGAATAGCACCAAAGTTAAGTGGATTAATTTTGGAGGCAGGAGAAAATAATTTATTCTTAGCACTTTTTATTGCAACAATTATCCCTTTTATTTTAGGCACCTCTCTGCCCGTAGTCCCTACTTATATATTGTCTATTTCTCTTATTGCCCCTTCACTCTTTGGATTAGGAATTGATCCAATAGCCGTACATTTGTTCTTTATTTACTGGTCACTTTTAGGTGGCGTAACTCCTCCAGTATGCCTTACTGCTGTGGTTGCGGCGGGCCTTGCAAAAAGTAATTGGATTAAAACTGCATTTATAGCAATGAAACTCGGTATCGTAGCTTATATTATCCCCTATTTGTTTGTTTTTAATCCAGCACTTTTAGGTCGTAGTGATATTTTTCATGTTTTTACCTTTAGTGTTAGTGCATTTTTTGGTGCGATTTTCCTTGCCTATGCCTTTTTTGGTGATCTGAAAAGAGGTTTTTTAAGCCTAGTATTTAGAGTTTTGTATATAGTAATCGGATTTCTACTTATGTTCCCTAACCTTATCGTCTCTACCATAGGTATAGCGGTATTTATACCTGTTTTTTTATGCCAACGTTTCATAATTCCAAGATTAGAAAACTATCCAAGGAAAAATAATGAAAAAAAGTTTTTGAGCTAAATTTCCCAATGTTCATTGATTTTTTTCAGAAAATGTTAAATAGAGCATTGGGAAAAATTAAAAAAAGAAAGGAGGTGAAAAAAATGATAAACAGAAAATTGAATGGACTGGGCTTTGTGCTTGCCCTAATTCTGTTGGTTAGTGTAATCATAGGTTATGCTTTGCCTAAAGAGGCTGTATATCTGAATATGGGTAGTACTTCCTCTACTTCAGGATTATACGCCTGGTGTGTAGCAGGTGCTTCAGTAATTAATAAGGCTGATAATAATATAAGGGTTACTGTAGTTGAAAGTGGAGCGGCTCTGGATAATTTAAGACGGATTAAAGATGGAGTTTTTGATCTTGGTTTTTGCGTAGATATTGCTTCAGCCATGCAGCTGTATAAAGGCATCGGTACTTTTGAAGGCGAAGGTTGGGAGCCAATAAGGTGGTTGTTTCTCAGAAATGCAATTATCAACAGGGTTTATGTCCGAGCTGATTCCGGGATCAAAACTTTTACAGACTTAAGAGGAAAGAAATTTTCTCCTGGTATGCCAGGTGCTTCTTCTACTAATAATTTTATCAATTTTGATAAAGTCGTAGGAAACGAAATTGATTTAATACCTGCAGCACTGGGAGACGCCATTGATTCACTTAAACAGGGTAAGATTGTTGGATTACAGAAGTCAAGCGGTTTAACCTCTTTAGATTCTTCGTTAATTGAAGTCAATTTAAGAACTCCCTTGGCAGCTATTGGTTATGGTGAAGATGATATGAAAAAGATAATAGCAGAATATCCTTATATCCTTTTCGCTGAAACACCAGCAGGCAGTATTTTAGAAATTCCCAATAATCCAGCGATAATGGAAGAAATAGTAGTAGTCGGAGCAGTTACTTCTTCAAAATTATCCGAAGAAGTTGTTTACGAGATTGTAAAAGCTTATGTAGAAGGCTTTGAAAATGTTGCAGCAGCATATCCAGGGATAATAGGGTTTGACCCAATTGGTGATGTCTTTGAGTCAGTTGCACCAGGTGGTGAAATCCCGATTCATGCCGGGCTTTACAAGTATTGTTTGGAAAAAGGGATCGAAGTGCCAGAACGTTTTATTCCACCGGAGTGTAAGTAAATAAAGAATAAATAAAAATGATTAACTAATTTGTTATATTAATAAGCGCGTTAGGAGGTGCTTAAAATGGTGAACTGGAAAAAGCCAAGCATGTTTATTGTCATAACACTGTTATTGATTGCCTTTACTTCTGTAGTTCTGGCTACTGACCTCCAGGTACCCAGTCTTGTGGTGACGCCTATGAGTGGAGAGCCTGGGACTAAACTGACTTTTTACGGTGCTGGATTTATTCCGGGAGAGAAAGTCAGAATTCTTCTTACTGTTGATGATGTGCCATACGCATTTGGTGAAACTGGAACCGGAGGAATTGTAACCGTTAATGAGAACGGTGCTTTTAAACTTCAGCCAAGAGGTGGAATTCCTAAAGTTCTACTTAAAGCAGGTGTATATACCATTGAAGTTATTGGAGATAAAGGTTCGAGGGCCACTACACCATTAGAAGTTTTGGAGAAGAAACAATAAAAGGTGAAAACTCAGTAATTGGCATAACAATTGTCTTATTGTAAAGACGATCTGGTCATGGGTTGTCTTTACAATAAGACTCCTGAATTACTAATTTTTTTAATTTATACATTTAAATTAAGTAATTACATTTAATCAGTATACAGACATTTTCTTTATCTGATATAAGGAGAATAATTTTTATCTTCTTATTAATAGTATATTATTTTAGGTAATGATAAAAAATGAAGTTAAGGAGGAAAAGAATTTGAGAAAATTATCAGTTTTAGTTTCAACTGGTAATTTAGGAGAAAATATCATTGAAAAGCCCTCATTTTACCAGGGACTTAAACACAATATAGATTTTTTAGCAGCTGATGCGGGATCAGCTGACGTTGGCCCCACTTTCTTGGGAGCGGATATGCCTCATAACCCTGTTAAATGGGAAGAACATGATCTTGAATTATTGCTTGTAGAAGGCAGACGTCGCAATATTCCTGTTATAATCGGTTCATGCGGTACAACCGGAACCGATAGATCTGTGGATCTGTATGCGGGGATAGTAAAGTCTTTGTCTGTAAAACATAAGCTAACACCATTTAAAATGGCCCGTATTTATTCACAAATTAATAAAAATGAATTAAAAAGACGTTTAAGCCTTTCTCTCATCGAACCCTTAGGTGCAGAAAAGCCTTTAACATCCAAAGATATCAATATTACAAGCAATGTTACAGCTAGCATGGGAGTAGAACAGATTATATATGCACTAAAAAATGGTGCACAGGTAATTCTAGCCGGGAGATGTTGTGATGATGCGGTAATTGCTGCTTACCCTATTTATAAAGGTTTTCCCAAAGGTTTAAGCTTGCATTTAGGTAAATCTATTGAATGCGCCTCACTCGTATGCTGGCCCCAGATGGTTAAAGAGTCGGTTATAGGAACAATTACAAATAACTATTTCTCTCTTGAACCTATGCATCCGGTTCAAAGAGCAACACCCCATAGTGTAGCCGCACATTCCATGTATGAAAGAACCAATCCGTTTATACAGGCAGTACCAGGTGGAATTTTTGATATGCGTAATTCTAGATTAGTAGCTGAAACAGATAGGATATGCCGGGTATATGATACTGAATTTTTTCCTTCTACTGATGGTTCATACAAGGTTAAATTGGAGGGAGCAGGTCCGGTAGGTTCTAGAGTCTATAATATTATTGGTATACGAGATACTTTTGCTATAGCAAATATTGATCTGATTTTACAAGATACACGAAAGAAAGTTGGTGAAATTATGTCTCCTCGAAAAGAGGGGGAAGATTATCAGCTCTTTTTTCACGTATATGGCAAGGATGCAATCATGAAAGAGTATGAACCTGTAAAAAATATTAATACTCACGAGTTGTGTATTGTAATTGAAGTCGTAGCAAGTGAGGAAGAAACAGCCAGTGCAGTGGCAAAATGCGCTAAATTTAGATTATTCTATATGAGTTATCCTGGTCAAAAAAATTCCTCCGGAGGCTCAGTAGCTGTGCTTACCGATGAGCCTCTATATCCCCGCAACAAGGCTTATCATTGGACAGTTGACCACTTGCTATCTCTCGAGGATCCATTGGATCCGTTAATTTTTAGATTTAAGTTTGAAAGGATTGGCAAATAAAATGGATAAACTATCTAATACATTTGCGTCTATAATGGGAGATTTTTATGCATCTATTGATTTCGAATCTCTCCCTGAACCAGTAGTATTAAAAGCCAGAAGAGTTTTAGTCGATTTTCTTGCTGTTATGGCAGTAGGTATCAAAATAGGCCCAATTGTACCTGCCCTTAGCCATTACTTTATTAGAACAGGAGGAATTAAAGAATCAACTATTCTCGGGACAAGTGAGAAACTACCTGCGGCAAATGCAGCTTTTTGCATGGGTGCTATTGGCCACACAGTAGAATTGGATGATGGTCATCGCTTTGGAACCTGCCATCCTGCATCTGCTATAATATCAGCAGCTCTAACTGTCGGGGAACGTGATCAGAAGAGTTTTAAAGAAATTATTACAGCTATAGTTAAAGGTTATGATGCTATGCTACGTGTTGCTCGAAGTATTAATCCATCGAATAATCCTTCGCATTTAAATCGCGGTTTTCATACAACTGGAACTGCTGGCGTTTTCGGGTCCGCAATAGCTTGTGCCCATTTATTAGGTATGAATGGCTTGGATACTACCTATTGCCTGTCATTAGCCGGATTACAGAGTTGTGGTTTATGCGAAATGCTGCACGATCACCCTTCAATTAAACCTATTCAGCCTGGGAGAGCTGCTTCTACTGGAGTTATGGCGGGAGATCTGGTAATGCTGGGTGCCAAATCACCACGTACTCTTTTTGAAGGCAAACACGGCTGGTTGAAAGCGATGACTGATCGATATTCCAAAGAGGCTTTAATAGATGAATTAGGGAAAAGATGGGAAATATTATACACATATACCAAATTATACCCTACCTGTCGACATTGTCACCCCACAATTGATCTGGCCATTGCAATACGAGAAGAACTAATAAATGTAGACCTGAGTGAAATCAAAGATATTATTGTAAAAACATATAGTGTTGCTCTGGCTGAGGTAGCGGAGATAGTAGTCCCCCGTAATTTTGAGGAAGCTTTATTCAGCATGCCTTTCTCGCTGGCCATTGCTTTAAAAGAGGGAGATGTCGGTTTACATCACTATTCACCGGCTAATTTCAGGGATGAATCATTGATAAAACTCGCAAAAAAGGTCCACATATTTTTTGATAAAGAAATTGATTCTAAATACCCACTTCAACGTGGAGCACGTTTGAAAGTTGTATTAAATGATGGAAGATCCTTTGAAAAACAAAATCAATTGCCTAAGGGTGAACCTGAATCGCCTTTAACTGATGATGAATTATTCGGTAAGGTCAAGAGAATTACCGCTCCATTTTATCCAGTCAGTTTTTCCAAGCGGTTATGGCACATTGTTGTAGATGCTGATATTAATCAAGTTCAATATTCTGATATAATTGAGTTATTCAAGGAGGTATAAATGAAAAAGAAAGCTTTAACAGATTTAGCCCGTACTATTAGAAGTAAAAATGCTGGAAGTTTTTTTATTACAATAGAGATTATTTTTGATGATCTTGCTGTATACGAGAAAGTAAAGTCAAGTGGTTGTATATCCCAATTTAGCATTGCTAAACTATATGGTATTGCTGAGAATCAGATATTAGATTTTTGTTTTTATGACCCAGGTATGGGAATCAAAGCTAATATAAGACGAAAAAGCGCAAGTGGAGGCCCAGGCGAAAGTGATGTGTACGGCTGTCAGCAGTATGCACCATTATTCAGTATAATGATACCTTGGGACGAATAAGATAGTTATAGTGAAAAAGAGTGTTGTCATATTAGAAATATATTGAGTACTAACAATTATATTATAGGAGGAATAATATATGGGATTTTATCGAGACGGACTAAAAGGAAACAATTTAAAAGTTCTATCTGATGGAGAAGTTGAAATCATTCATCAATCATCATTAGAGCTTTTAGAAAAAACAGGGATGAAAATCCATAATGATGAAATACTTAATTTATTAAAGAAATCCGGATGTAAAGTTGATTTTTCTGGTAAAATGGCCTTTGTTCCTAAAAAATTAATAGAAAATGTACTAAAAGAAAGTCCAAAACAAGTCAAACTTTGCGGAAGAGATATAAAGCAAGATATTAACTTGGGGGATGGAAAATTATATACCAGAACTACAAGTGGTGCCCCCTATATATTAGATCTTGATACTCAAAGACAAAGAAAACCTACCCTGGAGGATCTTGCTCAATCAGTTAGAATTGTAGATGCTTTACCCAATATACATGGAGTATCCATGGTTCATATGGTTCCTACAGATATACCTGTAAATTTAATTGATCTTTATGCCGCTGAAGCTTCTTTTAAAAACAGTACAAAACATTCATTTTATGTATGTCACAATGAAGAACTTATTGAGCCAGTAATAGAAATGGCAGCCCTTATTGCTGGAGGGGAAGATAAATTAACCTCCCGTCCCTTGCTTTGTGGTTTTTGTGAGGCTACTTCGCCTTTGCAGCTTGATCGGGCGCAAATGAAATTGCTTTTGAATTATGCTAAAAGAGGAATACCTGTTTATACTCATTCTCATCCTATTGCAGGTCTTACTTCTCCTGTAACCCTTGCAGGAGAAATCGCTCAGATGAATGCTGAGACTTTAATGGTTATTCTCATAGCCCAACTTATTAATCCTGGCACACCAATCATCTATGGTACATCAGCATCAGTTCCCAATATGAGAACTGGCTCGACTTTTTCTGGAGCACCCGAAATTGGTCTTTTAGGGATGGCGCTTGCCCAATTAGCAAAGAAGTATAATGTTCCCTGTGATATGAGCTGTGGCACTGACTCGAAAATAGCAGATGCCCAAGCTTCTATAGAAATAATCTTTACTGCGTTACCACCCATTCTTGCTGGAATCGATCTGCTAGATATATCTACAATTGATACGAAACTCACTTTTTCACTCGAACAGCTCGTCATTAACAATGAAATAATTGGATGGATTGCCCGACTTTTAAGAGGAATAATAGTGGATAAAGAACATTTGGCTATTGACCTAATTAAAGAAGTAATCCATAACGGAGGGAGTTTTATTGATAAAGAACATACCGTAAAATATTTTAGGGAAGAATTATTAAATTCCAACTTGATGAACAGAGAACCACGTAGCAAATGGGAAGAAAATGGCAGTAAAACACTGCAACAGAAAGCACAGCAAAAAGTAAAAGAAATTTTAAAAGAACATAAGCCTGAATCTTTAAGTGAAGATATTCAAAAGGAAATAGATAAAATTATCTTGTTGGCTAAAAAAATTGTAAAATAGTAATGATTTTTAAGAACCATCAAACTATGCCTTAAAGATACATAAAGACTTGTTTTTTGGAATCGCTTTCGTTTCAGAAAAACAAATCCCTATTTTTGTCGTGATATCTATAAGCGGAGAGCCTGTGACCAAATTGATTTTTTATAGTGCCGGATTTGTTCCAGGTGAAAAAATAAAAGGTAAAAAACTCATTAATTGGCATGAAAATTAGCTTATTGTAAAGACGGACTGTGCCAGCAGGCCGTCTTTTTATTTTTCTTTAAAATAAATACTTGTAGAAGTAATCTTTTTATTGTATCCTTAATATAAGGAAGTGAAAATTTGACAAACAATACACAATTTGAAGAGTCAACAGAATACAACCTCAAAATCAACCTAAGAGAGAAGGAAGTAACCAGGGATAAGGTCTATTCTATCTTAAGCAAAGCTATCTTTCGAGGTGATTTAAAACCAGGGCAAAGATTAGTAGAATCAAAACTGGCTAAATTAATGAAGGTAAGCAGGACGCCAATTAGAGAAGCCATAATAGAATTAGTACAAAAAGGTCTGGCAGTCCCTTCTCCTCCTAAAGGAGTAAGAGTAGCTCCTCTCCCCACCACTGAAGAACTGACTGAGTTTTACGATATAAATAGTGTCCTAAGAGGCCTGGCTGCCAGAAAAGCAGCCCACGATATTACTCCCCTTCAGATAAAACACTTACAGGAGATTATCCTCCAAAGTGAACAATCATTAAGAGAAGGTTCCCTAAAAGAAATTTTTAAGCTAAATAAAAAATTTCATCAAACCATAGAAATAAGCTGTAATAATAAAGAGCTACTCTTTTTATTAAATGATGTTTACAAAAGGTCCAGAGAACGTTTTTCCGAGATATTATCTCGAAAAAAAAGACAGAAAGAATCAATAGAAGAACATAAAGTAATCTTAGAAGCTCTTATCAAAAAAGATGAAGAACTGGTAGAACAATTAGTGAAAAGACATATAGAAAATGGTAAAGAAGACCTGTTAAAACAGATTAAGCTGCAAGAGAATATTTCTGCAAAAAATAATGACACAGAATAAAAATTAAAAGTAAGTATTAAAGTTCATTAATAGCTTTTTTAAGAGTTTTTATATCCTTCCAGGTTAGCTCTTTGGGGCTGCCCGGGAAAGTTGCTTCGTTTCTCAATAAATAACTGGGATGAAACATAGGAAATATCTTTATTCCTCCTAACCAGTCAAACCACTGGCCTCGAATTTTAGTGATTCCTTGAGTAGTTTCTAAAAGATATTGAGTGGGGATATTACCCAATGTAACAATAATTTTGGGATTGATTAAAGCAATCTGGGTTTCTAAATAGGGAAGACAGGTTTCTATCTCACTTTTAGAAGGATTGCGATTAGCAGGTGGTCGGCATTTTAGCATATTAGTGATGAATATATCTTCTCTTTTAATATCAACCGATTCTAGAATTTTAGTTAAAAGTTGGCCAGCTTTACCTACAAAAGGCTTACCATTGAGGTCTTCATCTTCTCCCGGAGCTTCTCCGATAAACATTACCTTAGATTTTGCATTTCCTTCCCCGGGGACAACCTTTGTGCGAGAAAGATACAAAGGACATTTTTCACAACTTTTACATTCTTCTGCAACTTCTTCTATAGAAAGTGGATTAAGATTTTTAGACATCAACTTTACTCCTCTTTACTTTAATTATTGAAGTAAATATTAATGAAAAAACTACTAATAATTATTTTAAGTCATTAAATATTTTTATAATTTTAACATTTTTTTATACTTTTTAGCAAGGAATTAAGAGAAAAGTTTTGAGCTATTGACAAATCATTTCTCTAAGGTATAATACAATTGTACGATAAGCTTGTTAATTTAGATCGGGATGCCGGTCGATAAAAAGTCTCCTTTTACAGGAGGCT
>Ga0307421_1002233_pt1 | contig 11002 bp, 7 predicted proteins | sample SalMarWE160270MG_FD_202163 | JGI IMG/M metagenome (GOLD analysis project Ga0307421, IMG submission 202163) | Salt marsh sediment microbial communities from the Plum Island Ecosystem LTER, Massachusetts, United States - WE1602-70 | ecosystem: Environmental > Aquatic > Marine > Intertidal zone >...
ACAGTGTGGTGATACGTTTCCGCTGTGATGTGAAGGGTATTCCCATGGTCCAGCTTGGTGATCCTGTGTTAGATAAGCGAGGTCTTACCATCGGCGTCGTGACGAGCTGTGCTGCAGATCGGATGAATTATCTGACCGGGCAGGCATACATCTACAAGAAGTATGCAGATGAAGGAACGCCCTTCTTCATCTTCCAGGGTACGCCGATGAAAGCTGATGGTGAAACCAGGCCGGATTTGAAACCGGGGGATCGGATCTTCATCCCCACCGCGGCAACCGTGTTGCGGAGATTCCCAAAGCTGTAGGCAACCAACCAACTGTTCGGGAGCACACATGGGTGCTCTCCTACATTCCATGAATGCATAGGGGCCGACCCGTGTGTCGGCCCGTGTTTTGTACGCTTCCAAGATTTACGAGGATGAGCCGCAGGAGAAGCAGCTACCAACACCCCCTTTTTAATTGGGTAAAAGTAAGACCTCACTCCAGGCTGTGAATCACCAACCCGCTGCGCAATTTTGGCTCAAACCAAGTTGTTTTCGGAGGCATGATGTTCCCGGTATCGGCGATGCTGATCAATTGCTGCATGGACACAGGATAAAGGGCAAAAGCCACCTTCATCTCCCCGCTATCTACCCTTCTTTGTAGTTCTTCCAACCCCCTCATGCCACCGACAAAGTCGATTCGTTTCGAGGTCCTCAGGTCCATGACGTTGAGAATGGGTTCCAACACTGATTTTGAGAGTATCGTGACATCCAGAACGCCGATGGGATCGTTGTCGTCGTACGAGCCTTCATTGGCGATTAACGCATACCACTTTCCCTGCAGATACATGCCGAAGGTGTGAAGGCTAGCCGGCTTGAAGGGCTCGCTACCCTTCTCCTTTACCGCAAACACCTCACTGATCCGCCCCAGGAATTCCTCGGGTGTCAGTCCATTCAGATCCATCACCACCCGGTTGTAATCCAGGATGCGCAGCTGATCGTCCGGAAAGTGCACTGCCAGGAAGTAGTTGTACTCCTCGTTCCCGGTGTGATCCGGGTTGTTGTTCTTCTTCTCGTTACCCACCAGCGCGGCTGCAGCCGTGCGATGGTGGCCGTCGGCAACGTAGGTCGCTGGAAGTTCGTTGAACAACTCGATCAAACGCTGGATCTTGCTTTTATCTGTTATCACCCAGAAATGGTGGCCGATGTCATCAACGCTTGTGAAATCATATTCGGGGGCCTGGTTCTCCACGACGTCCGTGATGATTTCGTCAATATCGGCAACGGCGGGGTATGCAAAAAAGACGGGCTCTATGTTCGCATTCGTAATGCGAACGTGCTTCATTCGATCTTCCTCTTTATCGGGGCGCGTTAATTCGTGCTTCTTGATGATCCCACTCATATAATCCTCTACACCCGCACAGCCGACCAAACCGTATTGCCTGCGGCCATCCATGGTTTGTGCGTAGATGTAGAGGTACTCTTCACTGTCCTGCTTTAAATACCCTTTCTCTCTAAACGACGTGAAGTTCTCTTTCGCCTTGTCGTAAACCGCCTGGATATGGATGTCGGTTCCCGGGTCGAAGTCGATTTCGGGTTTCGTGATGTGCAGCAGCGAATAAGGGTTGGCTTCATCTCTGGCTTCTTCCGAGTTCAGCACATCATACGGGCGGCAAGCCAGATCCTCCACAATGTCCACCGGCGGTCGTATTCCCCGGAATGCTTTCAATATCGCCATAGCTCTTATCCCTCACAGATGATCTAAGTATATTGCCCGGAATTTGAAAATATCAGGTCAGTGTCCTCATTTTGCCCATTCTAAGCGTTTGAGAAAAGCGAGGGTTCCCCTGATGTATTCAATTAGGACCGTTAATTTCCTGTATTAAACGCCGCCGCCGGGTTATTTGTTTACCTGGAAGGTGTTATCCCCGTTCTCCAGGAAATCCCTTATCTGCGTCATCGCCGCAGCGCCGGCGTTGATATTCGCCTCGGCGGTCTGGGCGCCCATTTTCTTCGGCGTGAAGAAGAACCTACCAGGGTATTGTTCAGCAATTGCGTCTTTGCAATCGGGAGCGATATCGGAGATGTAGGAAAAGTCTTCCCGATCCTCGAACACCCTTAACAGGTCGTCTTCGTGGACGACTTCTTTACGGGCGGTGTTGACCAAAACAGCAGGCTTGGGCATCTTGTTCAGGAGTTCATAATTGATGGAGGTTTTTGTTTCGGCGGTTGCCGGGATATTTAAGGAGACAAAGTTGCAGGTGCTGTATAGTTCTTCCGCGGATTCTATGCAGACAACGTCGTCGCCTTCGATAACATCTTTAGGGATAAATGGGTCGAAAGCGAAAACCTCCATCCCGAAGCCTTTGGCAATGCCGGCAATCAATTTGCCCACGTTGCCATACGCATGCAGCCCAAGCTTTTTACCTTTCAACTCCGTGCCCGCTTTACCGTTAAAGCCATTCCTCACTAAATAAACCATCATCCCCAGAGCAAGCTCGGCGACGGCGTTTGAGTTCTGGCCTGGCGTATTCATGGCCACGATACCTTTTTCTGTGGCTGCTTCAAGGTCAATATTGTCATAGCCCGCGCCGGCGCGAACGATGACCTTTAGCTTCTTCGCCGCTTCGATGACTTCTCGGGTGGCTTTATCGCTCCTGATGATAAGAGCATCTACGTCGGCGACGGCGTCTATAAACTCTCCCTGAACGGCATACTTCTCAAGAAGAACGAATTCGTAGCCGGCATCACTGGCGATCTTCTTGATTTTTTCAACGGCCTCAGGAATGAACGGTTTTACGGTTGCAACCAGAATTTTCGTCATGTCAGTATCCTTATGATCTAGCTATGAAAATCAGGGAGTATACTCCCTGATTTTCGCGTTGTGCTAATGTGCAGCTTCAAATTCCTGCATGCAGTCCACCAAGGCTTGCACGCTCTCGATGGGCAGGGCGTTATAGCAGGAAGCGCGGAACCCGCCCACTGACCGATGGCCCTTAATGCCGATCATGCCTTTGCCGCCAGCGAACTCCAGGAATGCGCCTTCGAGGTCATTGTATTCCTCGTTCATAACGAAGCATATATTCATCCTGGAACGGTCTTCTTTCGCGACTTTGCCTACAAATAATTTGTTGTGATCGATTTCGTTGTAGAGGAGATCGGCTTTCTCGTTATTGATTTTCTCTATTGCCGGAATGCCGCCCAGATCCTTCAACCAGATCAGCGTTTGCAGAGCGCTGAACACAGGCATGACCGGAGGTGTGTTGAACATCGAACCCTTGCTGATGTGAGTTTGGTAGTCGAGCATCGTTGGAATGTCACGCTCTACGTTGCCGAGAATGTCTTCCTTGATGATCACAATTGCCGCCCCCGCGGGTCCTAGGTTCTTCTGATCCCCGGCGTAGATGATTCCATATTTGGAGACATCGATCGGTCGGCTGAAAATATCGGAGGACATGTCCGCCACGAGGGGCATAGCCACATCCAGATCTTCCAGTATCTCGGTCCCTTTGATGGTGTTGTTCGTGGTGATGTGGAAATAATCCGCATCCACAGGGATCTCGTAATCCTTGGGAATGTAGCTGAAATCCTTGTCCGCGGACGAGGCGACCTCGACCATCTCCCCGAAAAGCTTGGCTTCTTTCATGGCCTTTGTAGCCCAGGTCCCGGTGTTCAAGTATGCAGATTTCTTATTCATGAGGTTGTAAGGGACCATGAGAAACTGTATGCTCGCGCCGCCCCCCAGGAACAGCACCGAGTATCCATCCGGGATTTTGAGCAGTTCTTTGATCAGCGCTTGAGCTTCATCCATCACAGCCTGAAACTCCGTGCTGCGGTGGGATATCTCCATGATGGAGAGACCGGTTCCGGCGAAGTCCTTAAGGGCTTCAATCGTTTTATCAATGGTGAATTGAGGCATGATCGATGGTCCGGCGTAGAAATTATGTTTGTTTTTCATGTTCTTATCCTCTTCTTAATCTTGGAAGGGCAGCGGATAGGTGAAAAAAAATGAAGATTGCTTCCGCGTAATCCTGAGTGTGATCTCGCAGCAACCCCTTAACGATAGGGGATGGTTCATATCATTATAGTAAAGATATGATAAACAATGTGTGAGTTTTAGTGTTATTTGGCATGTTAAATTGGTCTAAGTGCAACTAGGAATAACAGGTTAAGCAGGTTTATTTTTAATGAAACACACAATTGCCGAACTGAAGCTTAGGATGAAGCGTTCTCAGGCAAATGACCCTTACATGCATCCTGCCCTCGGGAAAAGAACGACGTTATGAAAGTGTTCAGCATCATGTGACGAAGGAGTTGGTCCAGTGCCCTACCCTTATTTCCAAACCGCGCTCGCAGAACTTGATCCGGATGTTCATCAACTCATTCAATTGGAAGCCGAAAGGCAGAGGAGGAGGATTATCCTCATCCCCAGCGAGAGCGCCTCTCCTGTGGCCGTTCGGGAAGCCTTAGGATCGACCTTTCAGAATATTTACGCGGAAGGTTACCCGACTGAAGATACGCGCTGGATGAGCGAAGATGAAATTCTGGATTACCGCACTCGGCTGGCATTTTATCGCCGCTACTCCGACCCCCGGTATTACAAAGGAGTCGAATACGCCGATACGGTTGAAGCCCTCGCTCGCCGCCGCTGCGCAGAGGCCTTTGCAACGGACGATTTTTCTGCCGACGACATCTACGTCAACGTGCAGGCGCTGTCTGGCGCTCCGGCAAATAACGCCGTATTTCAGGCGCTGGTTGAACCTGGGGATACGGTGATGAGCATGGATCTCCTTCACGGTGGTCATCTCTCGCACGGTTCGCCAGCCAACCGTTCAGGCAAGTACTTCAATATCGTCCCTTACGCCATTAACCCAGAGACGGGGCAGATTGATTATGAGATGATCAAAGCATTAGCGCTAGAACATCAACCCAAGATGATCATCGGCGGTTATTCCTCCTATCCTTGGACTGTGGATTGGGCGAAATTCCGATCGATCGCTGATCTCGTCGGCGCATATCTACTGGCCGACATCGCCCATGTTGCCGGGCTGGTGATCGCCGGTGAATATCCCTCACCTCTTGGGCATGCCCATGTGATTACCTCGACGACGCATAAATCTCTTTACGGCCCACGTGGGGCGATCATCATGACCACAGACCCCAAGCTCTCGACCAAGATTGATAAGGCCGTTTTTCCGGGCGAGCAAGGCGGAGTGCAGGTCAACGTCTACGCGGCCATGTGCCTGATTTTCAAGTATGCGCAGTCCGACGAATTCGTCGAACTGCAGCAGCAGGTGGTGAAGAACTGCGCCAAACTTGCCGAGCATCTGGAATCGCGAGGCTTTCAGATCGCCTACGGCGGCACGAATACCCACCTGATGAACCTGGATTGCAAATCCGTTGTGGGGCCGGATGGGACGATGCTGTCCGACGACCAAGCCGCCACTATCTTGGATTTAGCCGGCATTGTGGTTAATCAGAATGCACTGCCGGGGGACACTGCCGCTTCTGACGCTTCCGGCATCTGCATGGGTACTTCTTGGATTACACAGCGTGGTTTCGGGTTGGAGGAGATGGAAAAACTCGCCGGATTGATCGCTGATCTGCTTGAAGCCTGCGTCCCTTACAGCCTGACCGGTAGGAAGAAGCCGATCAAGCGTGTCAAAGTCGACTTCGGGGTTTTCAATGATGTCAAAATGAAGGTGCGCGATCTTGTGCTCGAGGCCGCTGGCGACTCTGAGCCGTCTGTCTACGGCTACCCGCACTTTTATTACCTGGATGACCCTTTGCCTGAGGAACCTTACACAGTCATCGAGCTCGAGGGAGATGCGGCTGATGAGCTATTGCGTTGGGTGACTTCGGTTAGGCCGTGCGAGATAGGGAAGGGCGAGATCGCGGATGTCCAACTTGCACTCGACAAAGGTTCAGTCGGAACCGCGATGGAGCGGGTGAAAGAGACTGCGACCTGGCGCCTTACAATGGAGACGAAGGACGCCGGTCGAGCGTTAGCTTGGCTGCGGGACCTCTCCGACGGATATGTGACGGTCGACGACGAGGATCATATTAAGAAGCTTCCTGGACCGGTCATCGTGTCTCTAGTGGGCGGCTTGATGGAAATGCCGAGGGTGAAGTTCGAAGCCGACGGTGCAGATAAGCCCTGGTATCTGGGATTGCAGGTTGTGAAGGGGGATCCATTGCCGTCTTTCACTTGGAACGAGCCTGAGACTGAGGAGATACGCGCGACGGCGTTGAACAAGACCCATCGCGAGATGGGCGCCAAGATGGTTCCTTTCGCTGGCTGGGATATGCCGGTCTGGTATACCAGCGTAATCGAGGAGCATAACGCTACAAGGGAGGCTGCAGGTTTATTCGATGTAAGCCACATGGGTGTCTACCAGGTGGAGGGTCCGGCTGCCAGCGCGTTCCTCAACTCCGTCGTGACCAATGATGTAGCTTCGTTGCAGATCGGTGTTTCGCACTATGCGCAATTCCTCGATCCGAGCGGCGCAGTGATCGATGACACGATGGTCTACCGCCGCCGGGCGGATACCTACTTGGTTGTCGTGAACGCATCCAATGACGACAAGGATTGGGCCTGGCTGAACGGTGTGAAAGATGGTCAAGTATGCGTAGATGAGCGTCGACCGTGGGCTTTGGCCTTCGGTCGCGATTGCACGCTGCGTAACCTGCGCGACCCTGCTGAGGGGGAGGATATGCGGGTGGATATCGCCATACAGGGACCGAAAAGCCGTGAGATCCTGCTAGCTTTAGGTTGTGATGAGGTGACAGCCGCCCATCTGCAGGCGCTACGCTGGGCAGGTGTTATGGAAGGCATCTTCGGCGGAATCGATCTGGTCGTCAGCCGAACAGGCTACACTGGCGAACGGGTGGCGTACGAACTGTTCGTGCACCCAAAGTCCAGTGTGGAACTGTGGAATGCACTTCTAAAAACCGGTGAGCCGCTCGGGATGAAGCCGGTGGGATTGGGCGCACGTGATTCGCTGCGCACCGAAGCTGGGCTGCCGCTCTACGGACATGAGATGGCAGGCGAGATGAAACTCGGCGTTGGCGACGCGGGCTTCGGCGCCTATGTGAAGACCTATAAGCCGTGGTTCATTGGACGTGAGGCCTTTATCAAACAGGAGACGGAGCGCAAGAGCGAGAATGCACGCTTCCGCTTCAATGATAAAGGTGTACGCATGGCACACTACGGTGACCCGGTTGTCGATAAACGCGGGAAGACGATCGGCCTGGTGACGAGCTGCGCAGTGGACAGCGACGGCTTCCTGACCGGGCAGGCTCATTTGGGTCTCAAGTATTCGATAGTTGGCACTCCGATCTTCATCTTCCAAAGTGCCCCAGAGAAGGCAAGTAAAGCTCCTGCGGAATTAAACGTAGGAGATAAGGTCTCGATCCCCACCTCGGCTACTGTTATCACCCGCTTCCCGGAGTAGGTTGAAACCATTCGAGATTTCTCATGTAGGGGCACAGCACCGCCGTGCCCCTACACTTTAGTTTAACCTTGGCTTCCCCTATTAAATGCCCAGAGCCCCAGCCAATTGGCTGGGACCCCGGGACCTTGGAGGGAGAGTAGGATCTAGTCTAACGTATTGATTAGATGGCGTTAACGATGCCGCTAAAAACGTTGCCGATCGCGGGGCCCAACAGAGCCAGAATCACGATTACAACGACTGCGACTAGAACCAGGATCAATGCGTATTCGACCAGGCCCTGTCCCTTCTCTTTCGGAGCGAATAACATAATTACCTCCTTATAACTTGGGTTGCTCATTAGAGCTCCGATACGGCTGAATAACTTTCTAACTGTCACCAGAATAACACAACGTTGACTTTCTGAACCTTACAGCCAGCTTGCAGCTTCGACATCGACCGGGTGGGTCTTCCGAGCCATCGTTCTTGACCTTCCCGGCAGGTCCCGTCATTCCCTGGTCAGGCGGAGGGTATATGGCGAGCGGTGGGGTCAAATAAATCCGAGGTCTGACGGGACCAAAGAATCTTGCCGGTACAAGGGATAACGATGGGGGAGGGTGATTGTTACGCCTTACGCGTAAGCCGTTAGTACTAGGCGTGTGGGGGTCCGTGCGAATCGTCCCAGGGATATTTCGGTCGCCGGGCTTGTCCTGAGCTTGTCGAAGGCCTCTCTTGAAATGACATTTATTTGTCCAAAACCTCTCCCGTTTTTGTCATTGCGAGGAGCTCGTTTGGGCGACGTGGCAATCTCCTCGCGAGGTAAGGAGGAGATTGGTTCGATGAAGTTATCGTTTCTCGGCTGAGTTCTTGCTGACCTGGTTTCAGTTCAGCCTAGGGCGTGCTTGTTTTCTTACCCCCAAAACCCCCAGCGGGGGATCCGGGGACAACAGTTATCCCCCGGACCCCCTACAAAACAAACAGACCGCAAGAAATCCGGATTACCGTTTTTGTCATGGATAACCCATCAAGGCGATACTGCAATCTTGTCATAAGGAAGGGTGAGATTGGACAAGTACGTTATCGTTGCTTTCATACCGGTAGGGGCACGGCATCGTCGTGCTCGCATATTTAAAAGACCCTCCTTAAACGAAAAAGCCTGCTTGCGCAGGCTGCCTCAAGGGGCCTGAATTCTCATCAGATCAGGGCTTTGAAAAAAAGCTGTACGCTTCGGGTCCCTCGCCTCACGCGACCAAACTGAGGATGAAGGAGGCGATCACAATCACGGCGATCGCGCCGAAGATGATCTGCTGCATACGGACCGAGCGGGCCTGTTGTCTCGAGACCTGTTTCTTCTTTTTCTTCTTTTGCGCCATGATTTAAACTCCAGCGGGGATGATACCACGGCGGGGGAGAATTCGTCCAGCGGATCGAGTTTTTCCGCCGAGGGGAGTTTTTAATCGTAGCGCAGGAGAACCGTAGCCTGCGAAGGAATGCCGCCGTTTGTATTCAGCGCTCCTTCCTGCTATTATAGTCGTACCCACTCGGCTGCATGCATGCCAGCCAGCGCCGAAGAGGGAAACCCACCGAGAGGGTTCTGATTGCAGCCAAGTATTCATCTAAGAGGAACCAATGGGGGTTCGTGCCGAACCGCGCCGCGCGCGGTTTGCTAATTTAAATCATGAAGTAGGACCCATATTGAGGAGGATAATGTTATGAAAAGTTCGTTGAGTTCAGTCAGTTTGATTGGGATCATCGTGATTCTTGCTGCGGCCTTTGGTGGAATAACACCTGCGAAAGCCGAGACGGCTGTATTTATCAATGAAATTCATTATGACAATGACGGTACCGATGTTGGCGAGGCGATTGAGATCGCCGGTCCGGCGGGGACGGACATAACAGGGTGGAGCGTGGTGCTTTACAATGGGAATGACGGAGCGCCATATGGCACCGAAACCTTGAGTGGAGTCATCGCGGACAGCGGGGACGGATATGGTTTTATTGTCCTCAATTTCCCTGTGAATGGTATCCAGAATGGCGCACCTGACGGCCTGGCTTTAGTCAACAATCTGGGTGACGTTGTTCAATTCTTGAGCTACGAGGGCACCTTCCTGGCGGTAGGAGGTCCCGCAGACGGCTTGACGAGCACGGATATTGGGGTGGCTGAGGATGGCGGAACGCTTATCGGCGAATCCTTGCAGTTGACGGGCGTAGGTATGACCGATGATGACTTTTCCTGGACCGCGGCCTCGGCGAGTACCTTTGGGACAGCAAACAATGGACAAACGTTCATTGCTGCGTTTGTGATCACGCCAATCTATGATATTCAGTACACCACCGATGTCTCCGGTGATTCACCCTTCGCTGGTCAAATCGTCAATGTGGACGGCATAGTCAGCGCGGTGTTCCAATACGGCTACTTTATCGAGGATCCTGCGGGCGGAGCTTGGAACGGGTTGTGGGTTTACGACAGCATCAACATTCCTGCGATCGGTGACAAGGTGCGTCTTACAGGTTCAATTGCGGAATACTACAATCTGACGGAGCTCGATTCACCAACTTCCTTCCAGGTTCTATCCAGTGGTAATCCTGTCCCCACTCCTGTGGTACTGGCCACTGTCGATGTGAATCAAGAGCAATGGGAGGGGGTAATGGTGCAGGTGAACGGAGTCACAGTCACGAATCCCGACCTCGGCACCGGGGAATGGTCGGTGAGCGACGGATCGGGGGACGTCGTTATTGACGATAAGGGCAGCTACACATACAGCCCCGCCGATGGTGATGCCCTGGATACCGTCATCGGACCGTTGGATTACTCGTATGGAGCCTTCAAGATTCAGCCAAGGGATGATGCGGATATCATTTTGGGCCTTGATTACACCCCCATCTACGACATCCAATACACAACGGGTCCTTCAGGCGATTCGCCTTACGTGGACCAGATTGATATCATCACCGAGGGCATCGTCACCGCGGTCTTCTACAATGGATACTTCATCGAAGATCCGGCTGGAGGCGCCTGGAACGGTCTGTGGGTCTACGACTTGAATACCCCAGCTCTGGGCGACCTTGTACGTCTGACCGGCACGGTGGTTGAGTACAACAATCTCACACAGCTGGGCAGCCTATCCATTTATGAGATTCTTTCTAGCGGAAACCCAATACCTACCCCGGTTGTCCAATCGTCTGCTGATGTATCGCAGGAGATGTGGGAAGGTGTATTGGTGCGTGTCGAGAATGTAACCGTCACCAACGACTCGCTGGGTTATGGCGAGTGGTCGGTGAGCGACGGCACGGGGGACGTCGTTATTGACGATAAGGGCAGCTACACATACAGCCCCGCCGATGGTGATGCCCTGGATGCCGTCATCGGACCGTTGGATTACTTGTATGGAGCCTTCAAGATTCAGCCAAGGGATGACGCCGATATTATCCAACCCGCACCTCCCCCGGACGTTTTGATCAACGAAGTAGACTCTGACACACCCAGCTACGATACGCTGGAGTTTATCGAACTCTATGACGGCGGTGACGGCAGCACAGCGCTTGATGGATTTGTTGTCGTGCTTATGAACGGAAGCGATGATGCTTCAT
>Ga0307421_1002234_pt1 | contig 11001 bp, 13 predicted proteins | sample SalMarWE160270MG_FD_202163 | JGI IMG/M metagenome (GOLD analysis project Ga0307421, IMG submission 202163) | Salt marsh sediment microbial communities from the Plum Island Ecosystem LTER, Massachusetts, United States - WE1602-70 | ecosystem: Environmental > Aquatic > Marine > Intertidal zone >...
TTTATATTTTTTATTAGTAAGTCTAATTGCAAACTGTAAGCCTATGGCTGGTAAAAAGGTATAGGTAATATAACCTAATTTTATCCACAAGATAGGATTATTGAATGTACATAACATGAATTCAGTAAACTGATAGAAACCTAGCAAATAAATAAAGACTATAAAAAACTTGTTTACTAAAGATTTTCTAAAGGAAATTAAAATGAAGGTAGCAACTATAAATTCTATTATTGCAGTTGATAATGATATAATTGGACTAAAACACATATAATTATTATTTGAAGTTAATTTATTAATATTGTGATGCTATCTTCTTAAATTAGATACCAAATTATAACAGGTAAAATCAAACAACCCATGAGATACATTTTTCTTATTCCTAGCATGGATGTTAAAATTCCTAAAGCTGTTGCTGTTATAAAAACTAAAATAGCGAACCATCCACTAAAGATAGGCACGAGAATTAAAAGAAATACAAGGACACCCAAACATAGTCTTTTATAATTTATTTTTACCATGTTTTTTGAAAAGATTCTTGCAAAAATAAAAGTTATAAAAACAGCCAGAGATCCTGCTATCAAAGCTACAGCCAAGAAAAGCCATAATTGTTGTTCAGTGAAAGTTCCAAGAAAACGACCAATAAAAACAGCAATTCCTGTTCTTGGTTTGCTTACAGAATAAAGAACAACTAAGCTTAGAATCATTACTGTTGTATTTATTGCTCCTAATAATACTAGAAATGTTTTTTCATCTATTTTTTTTAAACCTGAAGAAATTACAGCAGCCTGACTAGAACCGACACCAGGCAGAAAAGAAACAAGAGATGAAGAGAATATACTTAGACTGAGAGCCTGCAAAATATTTTTTCTTTTGATTTTTATAGATTTTATTTTTTGTTTTGGAATTTTAACATTTTTGATAATGCTAACAGTAAGTAAAGAAGCTCCAAATAAACCGGTAAAAAGAGGAAATAAAGGCTGTTTAATCAAAGGAAAGTTTATAGTAGCATAACCTAAGATACCTGCAAGTAAAAATAAGAATAGAGCAAGAATTCTTTTTGATTTTTCTTCCTTTAAAATAAGGAAAATAATGATGGCAATGAGAAGAAAAGCAATTATTTTTATCAAGAAAGGATAAAAATAAGGTAATACGATAATAAAAAAAGGAGCAAGAGCTAGAGCAATGAGAAGACCAAAGAAAGATCCTATTACTGTAAGCCTTACAGCACCATAACCATTTCCTTTCAGTAAGAAACGATGGCCTGGTAGGACACTTAGAGCAGTATCTTCGTCAGGAGCACCAAGAAAAATGGATGGAATAAAATCAAGAAAAGTGTGTGTTACAGCCATAGAAACTATAAAAATTACTAAAATAGATGGATCTGTGAATTGCAAAAAGAAAGCTGAGCTAGAAAACAAGAGTAAAGCTAGAAGATTTATATGAATTCCTGGAATTAAGCCTGTAAAAATTCCTGCTATAAGACCTAAAAATATAGCAATTAAGATATACCCAATCATTTAACTACTTGTATTTTATTTATTTCAACTTCAATTTCCCCTTTATATTCAATTATTTTTCCTAGAATAATAACTTCTGAATTCTCAAAATTTTCTATTTTTTTATACATCACTACATGAATTCCTGCTGTACCATCATAGAGTGTGAGTATTGTTAATCCATCAATATTTTTCTGATTTGTCACATTTCCTTTAATTCTGACCCATTCATCAACCATATTCTCATTTATATCAGAGATTTTTATTATGCTCGGTTCTAGAGTATTAGCAAGAATAATAATAAGATAAATTCCTATCAAAGCAGTTATTAAAGAAAATTTAAGCAAGGAACGTGTTTTCATATTAATCTTTATTACGAAAACTATAAAAAACTAAGCTACTATTGTTGAATAATGGATGAAGAAAAGAGGTTTGAACTGATAAAGAGAAATACAGAAGAAATACTTGGGGAAGCGAAATTAAAGAAGCTGTTGAAGAATAAAAAACAACTTGTTGCTTATTGGGGGACAGCTCCAACAGGAAAACCACATGTGGGTTATTTTCTTCCAGCCCTTAAAATAGCAGATCTTCTTAAGGCAGGATTTAAAGTAAAAATTCTTCTTGCAGATTTACATGCGGCTCTTGATAATGTATCTTGGAGTGTTTTAGAAAAGAGATATAATTATTACAAAGAGATTATACCTTTGATGATAAAAGTAATTGGGGTGGATATCAAAAATCTAGAATTTATCAAAGGCAGTGATTTTCAATTAGGGGCAGACTATATGTTTGATGTACTTAAAATGAGTTCTTTTGTTTCTGTGCGTGATGCAAATAAAGCAGCTTCTGACGTTGTTAAAATGGGAAAAAGTCCAAAACTGTCAGGATTAATATATCCTATAATGCAAGCAGTAGATGAACAATATCTTAGAGTAGATGCTCAGTTAGGTGGAACTGACCAAAGAAAAATAATAGTCTTAGCCAGAGAAAATCTTCCCAAATTAACTTATGAGCCAAGAATTGAAATTTTACATCCTTTAATTCCTAGTCTTGTAGAAGGGGGTAAAATGAGTGCAAGTGTAGAGGAAAGTAAAATAGATATTTTAGATGATGAGAAGATTGTTGAAAGGAAAATTAATAGAGCATATTGCAAAGAAGGAGATCCAGAAAATGGTTTGCTTCCTTTTGTAAAGTATGTTATTATGACAATTAAAGGTAAATTCATTATTAAAAGACCAGAGAAATTCGGAGGAAATAAAGAATATTTAACTTATAAAGAACTGAAAAAAGATTTTATAGAGAAGAAAATTCATCCTTTAGATTTGAAAATTGCTATAGCTAGAGAGATTAATTCTTTGTTAGAACCTATTAGAAAAAAATCAGATAAATTAAAAAAACTTGCTAAAGAAGCTTATTAAATTTTTATTCTGTTTTCTTTTTTTCAACTTTTGTGCCGCACTCTGAACAAAATTTCTCGTCACCCATTAATTGCTTGTTACATCTTGAACAAACTAATACTTCTTTCCTCTTCTCCACAACTGGTATATAACCAGATTTTCCACTGATAATTTTGCCAAATGCCTCAAGAATTTTTGGGTCATTCATATAATGTCTTAAATCGCGGCAACCGCCTGCTGTAAATGCCATTTCTCTCCTTACCCTAGCCTAGAATTCTCACTTCTTTTTCTAACATTTCTGTTAACTGTAATTTTTTTTAATTTAACAACTTTTTAAATCTTTCTCTTCGGTATTTTTACCTTTTAGACTTTTATCGTCGGAAAATCTATAAAAAATACTATATTTTGTATATCTATTTTTTTAACCACAATTTATAGACGGCGAAAGCCTTATTAAATGTCAATATTTTAATTAAAAATGATAAAAACAGCAGCAGTTCTCTTTTCTGGAGGGAAGGATTCTTGTTTAGCTTTACTTAAGGCTAAAAATAAAGGATTCAATATCAAATATCTTTTAACTATAATTCCAAGTTCTTATGATTCTTATATGTATCATAAACCCTCAGTAATTCTTCTAAAAGCACAGGCAGAATCTCTTGGTATACCTCTAATAACACAAGAGAGCGAAACAGAAAAAGAGAAGGAAATTAAAGATTTAGAAAAATTGTTTAGTAAGATTAAAGAGAAAGTTAATTATATTATTACAGGAGGTGTGGCTTCAAAATATCAGAAAATAAGAATTGAAAAAACTGCTAGAAAATTTAATCTTAAAATTTTCAATCCTCTCTGGGGATTTAAAGCAACAGAGATCTGGAAAGAATGTTTAAAGAATAATTTCGAAATTATTCTAACAAAAATTTGTTGCGAGGGCCTAGATATATTTTTTTTAGGAAAAGAGATTGATAAAAAATTATTTCAGGAAATGATTGAGAGAAGTAGAAAATATGGATTTAATCTTGAATTTGAAGGGGGGGATGCTGAGACTGCTGTTTTAGATATGCCTTTATTCAAAGAAAAAATAGAGATTTCAGCAAAAATTATGAGTGAGAGCCCTTACAGACATTTTTTAATGATTAAAAAAATAAAAAGAAAAAAGAAGAAGAAAAAAATTAAAAAATAGAAAAAATACAGAAAAAGTTCAAATCTTTTTTTAACATTTCTTTCCCCCGAAAGCCTATTATTTCTTGGTTTTTTTAATTTAAATACATTGTGATGATAATTTATAATCATTTTATAAGATATTTTAATAGTAGAAAATAATTTAAAACATAATTTTTTTGGTATAGTATGGTTGAATTTTATAAAATAAAGCAAAAAAGTGGATTAACTATTTTATTTGAGAAAAGAGATTTACCCATAGTCGCAATTATGTCAGCTACTAGAGCTGGAGCAGCTTACGAAACTATAAAAAATAAAGGAATTGCACATTTTTCTGAACATATGGTTTTTAAGGGCCCAACAAAAAAAAGAACTACAAAACAAATAAGTTATTGCATTGAAAAAGTTGGTGGTATTTTAAATGCTTTTACAGCAGAACAGATAACGAATTTTCATATAAAAATTCCTTCAAAACATTTTGATATAGGTATTGATATTATATTAGATTGTATAAAAAATTCAAAATTTGCTGATAGAGACATCGAAAGAGAAAGAGGAGTTATTTTATCTGAGATAGATAGATGCCATGATACACCTCAGCATTATCTTTTTGATAAGACTAAAGAATTATTATATGCTAAGCCTTTTGCTATGCCTATTCTTGGCAGTAAAGAAAATATTAAAAGATTCAAAAGAAAAGATTTTTTAGACTGGCAAAAATATTATGGACCAGAAAATTTAATTATTTCTGTTGTTGGAAACGCTAATCTAAAGGATATTGATGAATTTGGTAAAAAATATTTTAAAAAAACAAAAGAAAATATAATTCCTAAACATAGTATTAAGCCATTACTAAAAAATACTAATGTGATAGAGAAAAGACAAGGTTTGGATCAGACACATTTTGCTTTAGGATTTCATTCTCCTCCTCTCTCTAGTAAAATGAGATATGCTAGTGAGATTTTCAATGCAATTCTTGGTGAGGGTATGTCTTCTATTTTGTTTCAAGAAGTCAGGGAAAAGAGAGGATGGGCTTATACTATTCATAGCTATCTTGATCAGGAAAAAGATTATGGATACTCCTTAATTTATGCTGGCATAGAAAAAAAGAATATAAAGAAAGTTAAGGAAATTGTACTTAAAGAAGTTAGAGATATGGCTAAAATTAAGACAAAAGACCTAGATGAAGCAAAAGAACAAAAAATAGGTAATTGGGAACTTGGTCTTGAAGATTGTAGGAATGTCGCAACTAATCTTTTATTTCAAGAGATAGCAACCAAAGCAGAAGAATTTTATGATTATCCTAAGAAAATATCTGATGTTAAACTTCAAGATATTAAAAAGCTAGCAAAAATAAAAAACTATAGTTCTATGGTTCTTGTTTCAGATTAAAAATGTTGATTGTTAAAGTTCCTGCAATAAATGGTTTAGGCAAGACTAAAGGCTGTGAGAAAACTCCTGATTTATTAACGAAAGAATTAAAAATAAAGTCAGAGGAAATCAAAATTAATAATGAGAATATTGAAGAAAATATTAAGATTATATCAGAAAAAGCTATTGATTTTTTAAAGAAAGATTTTAGTATTTTTTTAGGTGGGGATCATTCAATATCTTTTCCTTTAGTTAGGGCTTTTCAGTCTGTGAATAAAGATACTGGGCTTATTATTTTGGATGCTCATGCTGATTGTATGCCAGCAATGAAAGAACCAACACATGAAGAATGGATAAGAGCTTTGATTGATGATGGTTTTAATCCTAAAAATATTATGTTAATTGGGCTTAGAAATGTTGAATCTGAAGAAAAAGAGTTTTTAAAAGAGAAAAAAGTTAATTGTTTTTTGATGAAAGAGCTAGCTTCTGATTTTAAAGAAGTAGTTGATATAATAACAGAAAAAGCACGCAAATTTGATTCTTTATATTTAAGCATTGATATTGATATTATAGATCCAAATATCGCACCAGGGACAGGCTATGCTGAACCAGGGGGCTTGTCAAGTAGCCAGTTTATTTATTTAATTCAAAAATTGTCTTCACTAAAAAATTTAAAGGCAATTGATTTAGTAGAAATAAATCCAGATAAAGATATAAATAATCTAACAGTTAAACTAGGAGTTAAGATTATAGAAGAATTTATGTAAAATGGCACATATATCATATCCAAACAATCCAAATTATTCTAAAGATGGTTCTAACATTCTTATAATATATAATCCAGGAGGATGGGGTAATACACCCTTAAAAGAAGCAGAAGATTTCGCACCTATCATAGAAGGCATTCAACAAATTCTAGATAAAAAAGGTTATAATCATACTGTCTTGGAATACTATCGCATAGAAAATAATTTATTTGGAAAAATAATAGGACTTAGAGATTTTTTAAGTTCTTTTCAATTTTCATCAAAAATTCTAGCAAATAAAATAAAATCTCTAGAGAGTGAATTATTAGAATCAAACACTTATGTAATACTTGCGGGTCTTTCAAATGGGGCTGCTTTTATTGATAAAACCATTAGACAGATTCCCAAAAAATATAAAATTTATAGTATAGAGGTTGGTCTTCCTTTTTGGTTTGATAAATTTGAATCTAAGAATATTCTTAGAATAGATAATAATGGGACAGATCCTTTAACCAAGAGAAGACTAGATGAATTAATCCCAAATTTAATCAAATCACTTTTTAAATTTACTTTTTCAAGAAATGGCCAAAGACCAAGTTTCGCGCAAGCTCTTCATGTTTCTGGGCATGATTATTCTTGGAATGAAATTAATTCTAAGATAGAATCTTTTCTTGAAGATAAATTACAAAACAAAGAAAAATGAGATGCTTTATTGCCATAGATTTACCAAAAGAAATTAGAAAATTATTGGAGCAATCAGGAAAAGAGGTAAGAAATTTAGATCAGAGAGCAAAATTAAAATCAGTGGAACTAGAAAATCTACACATAACTATCAAATTTTTAGGGGATCTAACAGATGAACAGATAAACAAAGTAAAAGAAGCGTTGAAAACAATAAAATTTGAATCTTTTAAAGTAAAATTGAATACTTTTGGTGTTTTTCCTTCATTAAATTTTATTCGTGTAGTTTGGATTGATATTCTGCCTAAAGAACAGCTTATTGAACTTGAAAAGAAAATAGATAATTTAGTAAATGAAATTCTAGGTTTTAAAAAAAATAAAAATTTTGAAACACACATAACCTTGGCTAGAGTTAAGTATATTAGGGATAAACAAAAATTTATCGAAGGACTTAAACAGATAACTATCGAGCCTTTAGAATTTGAAATAAAGAATTTTTCATTGAAGAAATCTACACTGACAAGAGAAGGGCCTGTCTATGAAGATATTGCTAAGTTTGAATTTTAGTACAATAAAATTTATTAATTTTAGTTTCTTTTTGTTACTTTAATGGTGTTTTTAGATGGTTTAGAATTATTAACATATTGTATAGATTCTATTAATAAGAATAATAAAGATAATATAAAATATAAATCAGATCTCAGAACGAAAGGCCTTAATTCATATTTTTCTATGCAAATTTATAAAATAATTGAAAGATTTAGAAATGAATCAATCGAAGAAACAATTAATAGAATATATGATGAACAAAGATATAAGCCTTTTTTTGATAATCTAGCGAGAATTGCAAATAGATCAAATTCTTGATTATTTTTCTTTGTACTCAGTCTCTATAATTTTTTTCATTGCTTCGACTTTATTTTTATGAAGTTTTGCTTTGATGAGGTCTTTTTCTTTTGCATTGATTACTTTCTTTATATTCTTAAAGTATTTTAGAAGTTTTTTTGCTGTTGCTGGGCCTATTCCAGGAAAAGATTCTAGAATGAATTGTTGCTGTTCTCCTAAACTATAAGCTTTTCTCTTAACTTTTAGAGATATTTCTTTTGGCTTCTTACTCTGTCTTTTTTCCAGAAGAATAAGAAAATTAACAGTATCTTCATAATTTTTTGTTAGAATTATTGGAATATTGAAATCTAACATTACAGATAACATCATCCCTCTTATGGCATTTGGATTTACTTTCCCAAACTCATAAAGAGGATGATCGTCTACACCTTCTATAAGGAGGATTGGTTGAGGATATTGTTTTAGTTCTTCAATCTGCCTAAGTAATCGTTTATTTAACATTGAGCTTATGAAGTCAGAAATTGTTTTTCTTTCTATAGCTACATTTCCTATGATATAATCTGCTACTTTTAGCTGCTTTAGTTCAATTTTATATTTTCTTTCTATAAGTTCAGATATAATTAAGGAGTTCTTTTCTCTTTTGTCTATTATTATCATTTTATCGCAAAATTTTAAAACATCAGCGTCTTTTAATTTTTATGCTAGTAAAAATATTAGGTGTATTAGATTTGATTATAGCTTTAATTTTATTTCTAATAGCATTTAATATAAACATACCTTTTTTATTATTGTTAATAGTGATCATAATTCTAACTGTAAAATCTTTACCTTTCATATTAAATTTTGATATAGCTAGTGTTATAGATATAGTGGCTGCCATATTTATATTAATAAATTTCTTTGTCAGTCTTCCTCCATTATTATTTCTTTTAGCAGCTCTCGCAGTTGGGCAGAAAGGGATATTTAGTTTAATATGAGTTTTAAAAAAAAGACATAAGTTTGCCAATCTAAATAGAACACTCAGAGCAAGCTGAACCACCAGCATAATGAAGTTCAGCTTTTGTCAGTTTTTTTCCTTGTCCAAGATATAATACTTGTTCTGGCTTACTACCATAACGATAAATGGTTATCCCTTTGCACTTTAAGCGCCATGCCATTAAGTAAGCTTTTTTTACTTTTTCTACTGAGACTTTTTTTGGGAAGTTTATTGTCTTGCTAACTGCATTATTTGTATATTTTTGGAATATAGCCTGCATTTTTATGTGATATTCTGTTGGAATCTCTAATGCAGTCATATAGATTTTTTTCATTTCTTTTGGAATAGAAGCCCTTCTTACTGAGCCTGCAAAAGCAATCTTTTTTATTAAATTATCAGTATACAAATCTTTTTTTATGGCCTCTATTTTAAAATCGTGATTTATTTCAATAAGCTTTTTACCTTCCATAATTTCTCTTACAAATGCTATTGCAAACAAAGGTTCAATTCCTGAGCTACATCCAGCTATGATTGAAATTGAGCCTGTCGGGGCTATTGTTGTTCTTGTAGCATTTCTTAAGTGTTTTAGTTTTTTGTATTTACTTTTTTTTAGATTATGGAAAGAGCCTCTTTTTCTTCCAAGATCTATGCTAGCATTTTTTGCTTCTTTATCAATAAAAGACATTATTTTTTTTGCTGTCTTTAGCGCTTTTTCTGAATTGTAAGGAATTCTTAATTTTATGAGCGTATCTGCAAAACCCATTATTCCCAGACCAATTTTCCTGTTTGCTTTTGTTATTTTTTCTATTTCAGGAAGAGGATATTTATTTTTTTCAATAACATTGTCTAGAAAATGAACAGCTATATGGATAATCTTTTTCAATCTACTGAAATTTATTTTTCTTTTTTCAACAAATTTTGCCAGATTAATTGAACCAAGATTACAAGATTCATATGCAAGTAAGGGAACTTCTCCACAAGGATTAGTTGCTTCTATTTTTCCTAGCTTTGGTGTTGGCTGTTTTCTGTTGATTTCATCTATAAAAACAAGCCCAGGATCTCCAGTCTTCCATGCTGCTTTGCACATCTCATCAAAAAGTTTTCTTGCATTTATTTTTTTAACTATTCTTTTTGTTCTGGGATTTATTAGACTAAAAATTTTATTTTTTAGGGATGCATTCATAAAAGCATCTGTTGCAGCCACACTTATATTAAAATTACTTAATTGTTTTGCTTTTTGTTTTGATACAATAAATTCTTCTATATCTGGGTGTGTACAGTGTAAAACAGCCATATTTGCTCCTCTTCTTCTGCCGCCTTGCTTAATGACTTCTGTTGTTTTATCATAGACTTTAATAAAACTGACTGGACCACTTGCAATACCTTTTGTACTTTTAACTACATCTCCTTTAGGTCTTATTTTAGAGAAAGAAAATCCTGTGCCCCCACCTGTCTGTTGTATTTTTGTCATGTTCTTTAATGTTGTTGAGATACTATCAAGGCTGTCTTCTATAGGCAAGACAAAACAAGCACTTAGTTGGCCAATTGATGTTCCAGCATTCATTAAAGTTGGACTATTTGGTAGAAATTCAAGATTTTTCATGATTTCAAAAAATTCTTTTTCAGCTTTTTTTGGATTTCTTTTAAATTTTTTATCTACGCTGGCTATTGTTTTTGAAACACGTTTAAACATCTGTATTGGTGTTTCAATAATTTTTCCTTTATCATCTTTTAAAAGATATCTTTCTTCTAAAACCTTTAATGCATTTGCACTAAATTTCATATCATCTCTTATCTTGAAAAAATTCCTAATATCTCTTGCAATATGCCTAGAACGTCTGTATAGTGAATAAACTTTGAATAATCTTTCATTATATCTCTCAAGAACTTCTTCAACAATTTCTTGAATTTGTTCTACTGTTGGCATCTTATTTTCAAATCTGTTGATTCTTTCATTAAGCAATAAGATAACATCAGAAGTGATTTTTCTTGCATTTTTTTTATTTTTAAGGTCAAGAACAACCATAGCTTTTAGAATAGCAACAGTTATTTTATTTGAATTAAAAGATACTGTAGAACCGTCTCTTTTTCTTATTTTTTTGATTCGATTTCTGAATCTTTTAGACCTCTTTTTCATTGAAAGAAATAAGTTGTTTGATTTTAAAATCTTTTTCTTTCTTTAGAATTCATTAATTTTCTTTTGTTCTTTTTTATCAAGCTTATTTTTAAAGTCTTTTTTCATATCTTCTAAAGCTTGATACATCTTTTTTTCTTTATGATAAGCTGCCCAATGGTAACTTTCATCCCTTGTTCCTTTTGTCATTAGAATT
>Ga0307421_1002235_pt1 | contig 10999 bp, 7 predicted proteins | sample SalMarWE160270MG_FD_202163 | JGI IMG/M metagenome (GOLD analysis project Ga0307421, IMG submission 202163) | Salt marsh sediment microbial communities from the Plum Island Ecosystem LTER, Massachusetts, United States - WE1602-70 | ecosystem: Environmental > Aquatic > Marine > Intertidal zone >...
GTGCGGGAAATTAAATGACAAAAGAACTCCCCTCCCTTGAAAGTCCAGTATGTCCCCTACCCAGATCTCATAAGGACAAAATCGTTATCGGTCACGGTAGCGGCGGAAAAATGACGGCTGACCTGATACAGGATATTTTTTACCCCCCCTTCTCAAATCCAGCGCTTTTAGCTGGCAATGATGCCGGAATTGTGCAGTTGATAGATGGGACCATGTTGGCAGTCAGCACAGATGCTCACGTGGTTTCTCCGCTGTTTTTTCCAGGTGGCGATATCGGCAAACTCGCTGTTTGCGGGACTGTTAATGATGTTGCAATGGTTGGGGCGAAACCGCTTTATCTTTCCGCAAGTTTTATCCTCGAAGAAGGTCTTGAGCTATCAGTTCTGGAATCCGTAGTTCAATCGATGAAATCCTCCGCAGAGGAAGCAGGCGTAGAGATTATCAGCGGAGACACCAAGGTTGTAGCCCACGGTGAGGCTGATGGATTATATATTTCTACCACCGGAGTCGGGCTGCTTGATCCAGGGCTGAAAATCGGCGGAGCAGAAGCAAAACCGGGGGACCTGGTGATTATCTCCGGCACAATTGGAGAGCATGGAATTGCGGTTCTCGAAGCCAGGGGAGAGTTAGAATTTGAAACCAATTTAGAGAGTGACACTGCACCTCTAAATCACCTGGTCGCCGCGATGCTGACCGCCAGTAAAAACATTCATGTGCTGCGAGATCCCACTCGGGGCGGCATAGCAACTGCGTTAAATGAGATTTCCAGGCAATCCGGTGTAGGAATCATTCTGGAAGAAGACTCTCTTCCCATCCAGCCTGCAGTGGCAGCCGCTTGTGAAATGCTTGGTTTTGATCCTCTGTATATTGCGAACGAGGGCAAATTACTGGCAATTATCAGCCAGGAAGATGTAGAAAATGTACTGGCAGTGATGAGAAAAACCAGGTATGGGGAAAACGCAGCTGTGATCGGAGTGGTAGAAGATTCTCCTCAAGGGCGGTTACTGTTAAAAACCGGACTTGGATCCACCCGTATTGTAGATGTACTGGCAGGAGAAATGCTGCCCAGAATTTGCTGATCAAACCCTTGACTCCCTATAAGATCTGACACTTTTCCCTTTAAATATTTATTCCTGCACAACTTCTGTGCCCTTTTGCCGCGGATGTGAACTTATTTGTATATAATATAACCAGAGTCTAAAACGGTATCTCTCTAGGAGTCTTCGTAATGATGGCCATTAAAACCTATCCTGTGCTTGTCCTCTGCGGCAGTGACCCTGAACGAAGAGAATTACTCAGAGTTCATGATCCTGAAGGAAAATATCCTTCCAAAGTCCTGCTGCCCATGCTTGGAAAACGGGTAATTGACTGGCAATTGGAAGCGCTCCAAGCCTCATCCTATGTCGGGGAAATTTATCTTTTAGGATTAACGCAATCTGACTATCCCATTAAAGATCCAATCCATCACATTCCGATTAATACCACATCCACTATTGTGGAAAAAATTACCGCTGGCAGCAAAATAATATCAAAGAATCACCCGGATCTGAAACACATAATAATCAGTACTGGAGATGCTCCAGCAATTACTACAAAATCGATTGACCTGTTTTTCAGAGAGCTGATCCAGAACAATGATGCAGATGTATTGTTAACAGGAGTTCCCGAGGACATCACTCTGGAGATATTTCCAGATCATGGCAGAGTTGTGGGCAGGTTTAAAGACCAAGATGTTTATCTTGGGGAGATATTTGCCTTGCGTTACAACATACTCCCTGTTCTTGAAAAGGAGATCGATCAACTCGCCACCAGGCGCCGACAGTTTAACCGCAGGGCAGATACATCAAAACTTGGACCCATCCTGCGTTATCTTGCCAGGAAGCCTGGTTTATGGCTGATGATTATTAAATATTTACGGGGTATTCTCACTCTTGAAGAACTTGAAAGCATTTTCTCAAAGATCTACAAACTGAATATAAAAACTGCTATTATCCCTGATCCCGGATTTGGCATGGATCTGGATTTGCCTGAAGATTATCAAAAATTATCCGACTATATCATGCAAACAAAATTATCATCAATTCCCGGATTCAACTACGAAGTGCAACAGCAGGTGAATGATTGAAAAATTCTTGATTTGGCAATTTGAATCCAAGGCATTTCCTAGGCCGGTTGTTGAGTCTCACTGTGACGAATTTGGTTTCAGCCTCATAATTATTGCGAATTTTCACTTCTATATAAAATACTGGCGAATGAGAATATTCATATATTCATTAGTAGCTCGCTTCCAGGATAAGGGGGATAAGCAAAGTAAACATCGGTATTCAATTCTTTCTTGATACGCTCTTGTTCCACAATCTCTTTGCTCTTACCCGCAGTTATCGTTTGGTTTCGGACCGTCAGCGACTTCATGAGCTCGATAACAGCATCCGCCATGGCTTGAGCAGTCTTGTGCTCGATCTTTCTCAGCAGAGCCAGGTTAGTTTTGCGCTCTACAAGCAATACAATGTCATGGCGATATCCTTTTCCGATAATCGTATCCATTTCCCAATCACCAAGGCACTCTACCCTATCTATATCAAAAGAACTCAGTACCAAGAAATTCTTTGCACCGTGAATCATCCATAGTAAAATACAATTATTGGATCTCAAACACAGGAGGACAAAGATGGACACTGTAATTACTCGGCAAATTGCCGACAATCTGTTCCTGATTCGCACCATAGACCGAAAACTCAAGTATTTTGAAGCCTTGTGGGAAGTTCCTGAGGGCATGGTTTACAACACTTATTTGCTCAAGACTTCCGAGGGTGCGGTGTTATTTGATACCACAAAAGCCAACTACACCGAACCGTTTCTAGAAGCTTTGCGCAGCCTGATTGACACGAAGGAAATCAAGCATCTAGTTGTTCATCATATGGAACCCGATCACAGCGGCGCGATGCCTGCAGTCCTGGAGACCATCGGAGAGCACGTCCAAGTATGGGGCCATCCTTTCACTGAACGATTGATTAAAAGCCTTTATGGGCTCGCCCCCAATTTCCAGACCGTAAAGGATGATACAGTGCTGGAAATTGGCGGCAAAAAGCTGACCTTCCGACAAATGCCCTGGCTCCACTGGCCTGAATGTATGATTACCTATATCCCTGAAGACGGATTCTTATTCGGCGGCGATATATTTGGCAGTTACGGCATCCCCGAAGGCATCTTTGACGATGATGGCGACGACCTGCATGAATTCCTGCATCTGGCGCGCGAATATTTCGCCTCTGTTATTGGACACTACAAATCCTATGTCAGTAAAAACTTCCTCAAACTCGAAGGCGAAGCAGCCGCTCCCAAGATGATTCTTCCAGCGCATGGTCTACTCTGGCGCAAGAATCCATCCCAAATCATGGACGCCTACACCAACTGGGCTAATGGAACTCCCGTAAAGGGAAAGGTCGTCGTAGTTTACTCGTCCATGTATGGCTTTGTAGAAAAATCAATCCAAGTCGCCATTGACGACTTGAAAAAGCGCGGCTTCAATCCTGAAGTTTTGCGGATCACCGACGAACATCGCGACGATTTGGTTGATATTCTAGGTCAAATTCCAGATAGCGAAGCTGTCATTCTAGCCACTGCGACTTATGAGGCAGGTGTTTTCCCACTAATGGCTTACATCATTGACGAAATACTGCATAAAGTCGCCTACGAAAAACCCATGCTCCTGCTCTCAACTTTTGGCTGGGGTGGCATGGTCAGCAAGCAATTGAAACCCAAGCTGGAAGAAAGTCCCTTCCAACTGGTTGACGTCATCGAAATCAACAGCCTGCTGGACGATGAAGGCCAGGAAAACATCCTGGCTGGGGTCAGGAAGTTAGTGGACGCCATTCATTCAACCTAAACTTACCAGCCTGAACTATTTTTCCCCGCGCGCCAAAGCGATGATGCTGCACAAGCAGTGGTTGTTGAAACCAGAAATGGCATGAGTGTTGGCGAAGTAACTCAATCAGGAAAAACGTCGCTGAAAAGGGTACGTTCTTCCTGAAATCGGCCCTGTGGTACTCGGGTAGGATCAATTACCTGATTGACAAGCGATTCACACCACGTTAAAATGAGCTATCAGAGAAAAACAACTAGAAAAGCCTTTTTACCAAGAAAGGTAAAACTGAACCAGTATTTGAACGCCAAGGTTCAGAGGACTACAATCTTTTTTGTAAAACCGCTCCTCAATCCTTGAGCATAGGCGGTTGCGTCATTAAATTCACATCCATTAACTGGCTGGTTAAAGATTCCCAATCTTTAATATGCTCCTGCTCGATCCAGACAAATTGTATATCTGTAGGACTTTATTGGTTGTTTTACTAACCACCGCTGCTATCATCGCCTGACCCGTTAGTAACTTATACCGGTGTAGAAGGGAGATAAAACACAATGTCGACTTCAACGCCTCGGCCGCCTCTATCTGCTAATCCTGTTGGAGCCGTGATGGTCGTAGGAGGGGGTATCGCAGGAATGCAGGCTTCCCTTGATTTGGCTGATCAGGGCTTTAAAGTTTATCTGGTTGAAAAAGAAACCGCCATCGGGGGAAAAATGGCGCAGCTGGATAAAACCTTCCCTACAAATGATTGCGCTATGTGCACAATTTCCCCTAAACTTGTGGAAACTGGAAGCCATCCCAATATTGAGATTCTCACCAACGCCGAGGTTCTGGATATCTCCGGCAATGTCGGAAATTTCACAGCCCGGGTCTACCAGAAACCGCGCTACATTGATATCGAAAAATGCGTGGCTTGCAACGACTGCGTTGAAGCTTGTCCAGTAAGTACAATAAACCCTTTCAATGAAGGACTTGATGAGAGACACGCTGTCTTTAAGCTCTATCCCCAGGCAGTCCCTAATGCCTACGCTATCGAAAAAGCAGGTATAGCTCCCTGCCGTGATGCCTGCCCCGTGAACCAGCGCGTACAGGGATATATAGCCCTGATCCAAGTTGGAAGATGGGAAGACGCTCTCCGGGTAATCAAGATGGACAATCCCTTTCCAGGGATTTGCGGAAGAATCTGCAATCACCGCTGCGAGGATGCCTGCAATCGTGCAAAACTTGATGAACCAATCAACATCAGGGCTCTAAAAAGATTTGTAACCGACAAAGTCTATGAAAATCCCCGCCAGCCAATCTCACCGGCAGAGATTTTTCACCAGGATCGGAAAGTCGCCATAATAGGAGCGGGGCCTTGCGGTTTAACTGCAGCACAGGATATCATCCGGGAAGGCTTCCCGGTTACTGTTTTTGAGGCGCTGCCTGTAGCTGGAGGGATGCTGAGAGTAGGCGTCCCTGAATACCGTTTACCTACAAAAATTATTGAGCGCGAGGTCCAGGATATCGTTGACCTCGGCATTGATCTCAAACTTAATCATAGAGTGGAAGACCTGGATGCCCTCTTTGACCAGGGATTCAAAGCAGTCCTGATTTCCGTCGGTGCCCATGAAGGTATCCGCCCGCCAATTCCAGGAGCGAATTTAGAGAGTGTTCTTGTCAGCACCGGTTTCTTACGCGATGTAAGAATAGGCCAAAATCCAAAAATTGGTAATCGTGTTGCTGTAATTGGAGCGGGAGATGTCGCAATGGATGTTGCCCGCACTGCATTGCGGCTTAACTCTGAAGTGCACGTTATCTATCGGCGCCGGGCTGAAGACGCATCAGCTGGTGAGGAAGAAATCCGACATGCAAAAGAAGAAGGTATTATCTTCCATTTTCAGACAAATCCCACAGAGATAGTTGGCAACGGCGATGGAACCCTTGCCGGAGTTTGGTGTGTAGATACAGAATCAGGATCAATTGATAAATCAGGCAGACCCAAACCCGTTGCAATTCCTGATACGAAACACTTTGTTCCTTGTGATACCGTTATCTTCGCGGTTGGACAGCGTGCAGGTCTTGCATTCATTCCGGATGATGCGGGTGTAGGTATAACGGAACAGCAGACTATTGCGATTAATCCCAACACGTATGCTGCCACCCGAGAAGGTGTTTTTGCTGCAGGAGATAGTATTGCAGGAACTGCCTTTGTTATTGAGGCCATTGCCAGCGGCCACACAGCAGCCCGGTCAATCATTCGCTATCTTCAGGGTAAACCTCTCGAGCCAGCCCCTAAACCTCCTCTACCTGTGGTTGAGTTGTCTCAACAGGATCTTGAAGACCGCGTTGTCCGAGGTGAACTCAAACGGAAACCTCGCGTACCACTGCCAGAAATACCAATCGAAAACCGCATAACTAATTTTAATGAAGTTGTCCAGGGATACGATGAGGAACGAGCCCAGGAAGAAGCCGCTCGATGTTTATCCTGCGGTATTTGCTCTGAATGTAATTCCTGTGTTATTGCCTGCGGCACTGATGCAATTGATCTCAATATGCTCGCCCAGGAAAAATTTCTTAATGTCGGGGGAATTATCCTTGCTCCCGGCTACCAAACCTACCAGGCAGAACTTTCCCAAGAATACGGGTTCGGACGTTATCCAAATGTGATCACCTCGATGCAGTTCGAACGACTGATTTCAGCTTCAGGACCTACTCTGGGGCATCTGGAGCGCCCCTCAGACAACACTCTTCCAAAACGAGTTGCTTTTTTACAATGCGTCGGTTCCCGTGATCAAAATCACGACTACTGCTCTTCCGTGTGCTGTATGTATGCCACAAAAGAAGCCGTTCTTGCCAAAGATCACTACCCCGAACTTGACCTTCATATCTTCCTGATGGATATGAGAGCTTTCTCAAAAGGGTACCAGCAGTACTACCAGCGTGCTAAAGATAAATATGGTATCCAGTACCACCGCTCACGAATCTCGGGAATCTGCGAAGATCCTGCAACCCACAATCTTTCCTTTATTTATGCTGACGATGAAGGAGATCAACTCGAGCGCATCCTGGCTGAGTTTGACCTGGTGGTTCTATCCGTAGGGATGGAAATATCGGAATCCGTCCGGGGTCTGGGTCGGCAGTTGGGCATCGAGCTGGATGATTATGGCTTCTGTCACACAGTTCAATTCAACCCGATTGAATCCAGCCGTCGAGGAATCTATGCGGTTGGTCCTTTCCGGGAACCAAAAGATATTTCAGAATCTGTCGTGGAAGCCAGCGCCGCCGCTGGAGCTATTGGAAGTATTCTCAGTCAATCCCGGTTCTCTCTAACAACAACCAAAGAGTACCCGCCCGAAAAGGACGTCAGTCTTGAAGAACCTAAAGTGGGCGTTTTTGTCTGCCATTGCGGTACTAATATCGGCGGTTATCTGGATGTCCCGGGGGTGACCGAATACGCCAAAACTCTGCCCCATGTAGTTCATGCAGAAGAGAACCTCTATACCTGTTCCCAGGACAGCATCAAACATATCACAGAGACTGTCATAGAAAAAGGATTGAATCGAGTTGTGGTGGCGAGCTGCTCAACCCTTACCCACCAACCCCTCTTCCAGGACAGCATCCGGGCAGCTGGGTTGAACCCATTTTTATTTGAAATGGCGAACATCCGCAACCAATGCTCCTGGGTCCATTCTAATGATAATCCTAAAGCCACTGCCAAGGCAAAGGATCTTGTGCGGATGTCGGTAGCCCGGGCAGCTCTCTTATCACCCCAAAAGACTTTCGATGTCCCCATTGATAAACACGGTCTTGTCGTGGGTGGAGGCGTAGCAGGCATGACTGCTGCTCTGACACTGGCAGAAAGCGGTTTCCCGGTTCATCTTGTAGAAAAAAGTCCTGAACTTGGAGGCAACCTCCGCCATATTTTCACCCCGCTGAATGGTAAAGATCCCCAGTATATCCTGAACGAACTTATCCGCCGGGTTGACTCCAATCAAAAGATCACCGTCCACCTCGATTCTCAGGTTAGTGATACTACCGGATTTAAGGGAAATTTTTCAAGTACGATCAAAGATGGACACAGTCGGGAAGAAATCATCGAACATGGTGTTGTGATCCTCGCTACGGGCGGTGAGGAATACGAAGGTCCAGAGTATGGATATGGCAGCGATCCGCGGATTGTCACCCAGAAGAAATTCGAAGAGATCATAACCGATTATAAACTCGGTCCTCTCGACAGTGACCCTGACTCCATCGTGATGATCCAATGTGTCGGCCCCGCTGAAAATTACTGCTCCAGAATTTGCTGTACTATTGCTCTTAAGAATGCGCTGGCCATTAAGAAACAAAAACCGAATACTCAAGTTACCATTTTGTATAAAGACATCAGAGTTTATGGATTTAAAGAACGTTTATATACCGAAGCTCGCGAACAAGGTGTAATCTTTATTCGCTACGACAAGGATCACAAACCAGACGTCAAGATCAGCCAACTTCCAAATTCCAGTGAAGATTTCTTAACCGTCTTAGCCTGGGATAAACCTCTCCGGCAGATGGTAGAGCTCCATCCGGATCTGGTTGTCTTATCCATGCCGGTAATCCCCAATCCTGACACAAAAAATCTCGCCAATCAGTTTAAGGTATCGATCGACAATGAAGGGTTTTTCATGGAAGCGCATGTTAAACTTCGCCCGGTTGACTTTGCCACGGAAGGGATCTTTATGGCTGGCATGGCTCACTATCCCAAACTTATCGATGAGAGTATGATCCAAGCACAGGCTGCTGCCTCCCGGGCATTCCGGGTACTTAGTCAGGATTCTCTCCTCGCAGGGGGAAGGGTGGCAGTTGTAGATCCGCAAAAGTGTACCGGCTGCCTGACATGTGTTCGGGTCTGTCCTTTTGAAGTCCCTATTATCAAACCAGATCTGGTTGGCGTAGGCGGAATTTTAGGAGCGGCCTATATCGAACCTGCAGTCTGCCAGGGATGTGGTATTTGTTCAGCAGAATGCCCGGCGAAAGCTATTCAACTGATGCATTTTACTGATGCCCAAATGATTGCCAAAGTCCATGCCCTTGTTCACCCGGAATCTGTCCTCATCCCTGTCCTGGACCCTTAATTCCGGTCCGGCTGCTGAGAACGCGGTGCCTGAAGGCACTTATTAAAATTATTGATAATAATCTAAGGAGAAATAACACCTTGATTGAACCTGGCGCAGAATACGAATACCAAATCGTCGCCTACAGCTGTACCCATTGTGCGTATAACGCTGCAGATTTAGCGGGAGGGTTAAGGATGCAATATCCCTCCCAGGTCAAAATTGTTCAAATCCCCTGTACTGGACTGATTGACATTCTTTTACCGCTAAAAGCGATTGAAGACGGCGTGGACGGGGTGATGGTGGCAGGTTGACTGCCCGGAGACTGCCATTACCTGGAAGGTAATCTACGCGCTAAAAAGAGAGTTGAGTATCTCCAATCCATATTAGAGGAAATTGGTATCAATCCAGAACGGGTGCAGATGTTCTACATGTCAGCTGCCATGGCGGCTGAATTTGCTCAGAAGGCCAAGGAAATGACTGAATTAATTCAAACTATCGGACCCAACCCTTTTCGAAATCCGAAACCGGTTTAAATATTTACTCATTATGCACAATCCCCATATTAGGAGAATTTGATGATCATTGCTGAACAAAAACCACTAGCCGAAATTCAAGGATTGATTGGAGATGCCGAAAAGGTGCTCGTCGTGGGCTGCGGTACCTGTGTTACTGTGTGTTTTGCAGGAGGCGACCGGGAGGCACAAATCTTGGCTTCTTCACTGAGAATGGCATCAAAACTCAACGGTCATCCGCAGGAAATCACCGATATCACTGTTCAACGGCAGTGTGAATGGGAATATCTTGACGAGATCGAAAAAGAAATTGCCGAAGCGGATATCGTGCTTTCCCTGGGCTGTGGGATTGGCGTTCAAGCCATAGCTGAACACTTCCCTGACTGCTGGGTCGTTCCGGGTTTGAACACTTCATTCCTGGGTCTTCCTACAGAACAAGGTGTTTGGGAAGAACGCTGCGCTGCCTGTGGAGACTGCATCCTTGGTTTAACCGGGGGAATTTGCCCCATCGCCCGCTGTTCAAAATCCCTCCTGAATGGTCCCTGCGGGGGATCTGAAGACGGGCACTGCGAAATCGACCCGGAAGTCCCTTGCGCCTGGCAGTTAATTTACGACCGTCTGGAAAGCAAGGGAAAACTTGATCTTCTGTTAGAAATCCAGCCGCCCAAAAATTGGGATAAATCAAGGGACGGCGGACCTCGCAAGATCGTCCGACAGGACTTGAGATTAATTGAGGACGAAGCGTAACCATTGGAGGAATAGTAATGAGTGAAAAAGACAACGGCTACCTTGTAGGTTCCAATCTTGAAAAAGTCCTCCGATCAGGAGAGTTTGCCGTCACAGGAGAACTCGGCCCTCCTCAGAATGCCGACCCAGAAATCATTAGGGAAAAAGCCAAGTTGCTAGCAGGTTATGTAGATGCAGTCAACCTAACCGATAACCAAACAGCCATCGTGCGGATGTCCAGCATCGGCGCTGGCATGTTGGTTCTCCAGGAAGGTTTAGAGCCTGTCATCCAAATGACTTGTCGCGATCGCAACCGGCTAGCGATACAAGCTGATTTGCTGGGTGCCCATGCCTTAGGTATGCGTAATTTGCTTTGTCTGACTGGCGATCATCAAATTTTTGGCAATCACCCCACTGCAAAAAATGTCTTTGACATGGACTCTCTACAGATGGTTCAAATGATGAAAGAGATGCGCGACAAAGCGATTTTCCAATGTGGAGATGAAATAAAAGGGCCAAATGCCGGGTTCCTGCTAGGCGCCGCGGCAGCTCCTTTTGCTGATCCGATTGATTTCAGGCCCTTGCGCCTGGCGAAAAAAATAAAGGCCGGCGCGAACTTCATCCAAACACAGCTGGTATATGACGTACCAGCCTTCGAAAAATACATGGAAAAAGTCAGGGATCTGGGTGTTCACAAAGAAGCCTTTATCCTTGCGGGGGTTGGACCATTAAAAAGCCCTGGGATGGCCAAGTATATGAAAAATAAGGTTCCCGGTATTCTTGTCCCTGACGAGGTTATTGATAGAATGACCGAGGCAGGT
>Ga0307421_1002243_pt1 | contig 10984 bp, 6 predicted proteins | sample SalMarWE160270MG_FD_202163 | JGI IMG/M metagenome (GOLD analysis project Ga0307421, IMG submission 202163) | Salt marsh sediment microbial communities from the Plum Island Ecosystem LTER, Massachusetts, United States - WE1602-70 | ecosystem: Environmental > Aquatic > Marine > Intertidal zone >...
GGTTGTGATGTCTATATTGAAGCAACAGGTCACCCAAAGAGTGTACAACAAGGACTTGAAGCAATTCGAAAAATGGGTACATTTGTAGAATTTAGTGTTTTTGGAGATTTAACGACGGTGGACTGGAGTATTATAAGTGATAGAAAAGAATTAAATTTATACGGGTCTCATCTTAGCCCATATTGCTATGAGCCTGTGATTGAATGGATCAGAAGTAATAAAATGCCAACAGAAGGAGTTGTAACCCATAAATTACCATTGAAAGAATGGCAGGAAGCTTTTAAAATAGCCCAAAAAGGAGAGAATTCTATCAAAGTCATTTTAATTCCTTAATTTTTCTATTCAATGGAAAATCTAAAATTTAATCAAATAGTATAGTTAAATATTTTTATATTACATAAGTCTTTTTTGGTGAGGTGATAACAGTTTGTGTATTTTTTAGGTATTGACGCAGGTACTTCGCGAATAAAGGCAGCATTAATTGACGGTGAAGGGAATCAAATTGATATTGTAAGTATGCCTGTAAAAGTATTATTCCCATTCGATGGTGCATGCGAAATTAACATGATGGAATTATGGGATACGATGTGTAAAATTACCAAGTCACTCAGCCAAAGGAACCCACAAATATGGAATAAATTAGTTGGAATAGGTATAACAGGGCAGGGCGATGGATTATGGCCAATTGATAGAAAAGGTAAACCTGTAAGAAACGCATTGTTATGGAATGATACACGTACAAAAAATTTAAAAATAACAAATAGGAATGATATTGATAAAATTTGCATAAAGAATTTTGCAAATCCTGTTTATGCAGGATCAGCACATATATTATTAAGATGGTTAAAAGAAAAAGAAAAAGAAAATTTTAAAAAAATATCAACTATTCTTCATTGTAAAGATTGGTTGAATTTTATGCTTACAGGTGAATTAGTAACAGACTACTCAGATGCTTCAACTGCTTTGTTAAATATTTATAAAAAAAAATATGTTGGTGAAATTTTAGAAATAATGGATTTAGGAAAATGTGAGAAATTATTTCCCGAAACTGTACCATCTACGACTATCATTGGCAATGTTAAAAAAAATGCAAGCAATCAAACAGGTATTAAAGAAGGTCTACCGGTAATTGCAGGTGCAGTCGATGTTGCAGCAGTTGCATTGGGAGCTGGAATAAAACAAAATGGAGAAGCATGTACGATAGTAGGTACTACTCTATGCAATGAAATCGTACTTGATAAAAAGTATGTAGATTTTAAAAATGGAATGATAATATGTTATATAGTGCCAGAAAAATATATGAACCTCATGCCAACATTAAACGGTACATCAACAATAGATTGGATAAAAAATATTTTTTATCCTGATTTAACTTTTAAACAATTAGAGAGTAGATTATTAAAAGTACCCTTAGGCAGTAGGGGTATTATATACCATCCATATATATATGGAGAAAGAGCTCCTTTTAAAAATTCGTTTGCCTGCGGAGGATTCTATGGATTAAAATCTGCACACAATAAAATTGATATGGTAAAAGCAGCATACGAAGGACTTGTATTTTCATTATATGATTGTTATCAATCACTTCCGCAAATTTATGACAGGGTTTATATTTCTGGTGGAGGTTCAAAAAGTAGAATGTTATGCCAGATGATTTCTGATTGTTTAGGAAAAAGAGTGGTGCGTTTTGCATTAAAGGAATTGGGTATATCTGGAATAGTTAGTACTTTAAAAATTGCTTTAGCATATAATAATTTTTCTCAAATACAAGCAAATGACGAAATTACTTTTATTCCTGACATGAAAAAACATATTCAATATAAGCGATTATATAATATATTTAAAAACCTTAGAATGGAAATGGAAGGCTTTTGGGAAGCTAGGAATATAGAATTATATAGCAATTAATGATGGGGGATTAAGAATGAAGGTATTATATAGCGTGCTAGAGCTACCGGATTTTTGCAGATGTGGTAGTCACCTTAACAGATTATCATTTATCTTACCTTGCTGGGAATTTGTTACCATTTCCACTTTAATAAACAGGAATTTTCCGCTAAAATAAAATACCTCTCCAATTTAAGTATCAAATAAAAATGAGTGTAAAAAATTATCATTCAAATTTTTAACATCAGTTTTGTTGCTACAAGAATAGTTGCGCCTATATAAAATAATATAATATTTTAATATGTCTGATAGAATTAATATTTAAGGAGGTTGTTGATAAATTGGAATTAGAAGATATAAAAAGAGAAGTGCTAGAAACTTCAATAAAAATGTTTGAAATAGGACTCGTAGCAGGTACCTGGGGAAACATTAGTGCAAGAGTTGATAAACATTATATAATTATCACGCCGAGCGGAATGAGTTATAATGTACTTAAACCAGAAGATATGGTCTTGGCAAATATAAATGACTTGAGTTATGAGGGAAAACTGAAACCTTCAATAGAGTTTCCTCTTCATGCAGGAATATATAAAGCACGTTCAGAAATAAATGCGGTGATACATACTCATTCTCCCTGCGCAAGTAGTGTTGCTGCAGCTCGTAAAGATATACCACCTATACTTGATGATATGGTACAAATTGTAGGGGGTTCTATAAGAATTACAGAATATGCATTACCGGGTTCAGAACAAATGGTAAAAAATGCTATAAAAAAACTTGAGAATAGAAATGCTATAATTTTAGCAAGTCATGGCCCCGTTTGTCTTGGAAGAAATTTAAATGAAGCTTTAATAACCTGTCAGATCGTAGAAAAAGCCTCTAAGGTATTTATTGACACACAAGCATTTGGTGGTCCTGTATGTTTAACAAATGAAGATGTTGATCTTATGCGTAAGATTTTTTTAGAAAAATACGGACAAAAGTAGTAGATAGATTAAAATTGTTTTTTATATCCAATGCAAAAATATAAAAATTACGATTGACTATAGACATAAAATTGAGAGGGCTAGTTTTATGAAAAAATACAAGGCTGTAATAACTGCCACAATTATTGAAAATGAACTGAATCAATTAAGGGAATATTGTGATGTAACTATAACAGGTTGGGTTAAAAGTGGGAAATTATTTAATGAAGATGAACTTATAGAGATATTACAAGATACAGATATACTCATTGCAAGTTATGAAAACATAACAAAAAAAGTTATAAAGAATTCAAAAAAACTAAAATTAATTGGATGTCCGAGAGGCAATCCTGTTAATATTGATGTAAAAGCAGCGAGTGCTATGAATATACCTGTAATTTACACACCAGGACGTAATGCAAATTCAGCGGCCGAATTTACCATGGGATTAATATTAGCCGAATTACGTCATATTGCAAGAGCATATCATAGCATGAAAATTGGAAAATATTTAGGAAAACCTGTCAGGGATATATATAATACACCTCATCAGGATGATGTGATGTGGAATATAGACGAAAACAGTCCATATAAAAAATTTAGAGGATACGAACTCAGAGGTAGAACGTTAGGATTAATTGGGTTAGGAAATATTGGGAAACGTGTTGCAAAATTTGGGCAAACATTTGGTATGAACGTTATCGCATATGATCCATATTGTTCTAAAGAAAATGCAAAGATAATAATGGTAAAATTAGTATCCCTAAATACTCTTTTAAGCTCAGCTGATTTTGTTTCTATTCATTGTAAGGTTACGGAAGAAACAATAGGTTTAATTGGTGAAAAGGAACTTTCACTAATGAAATCTAATGCATACATTATTAATACTGCTCGGGCATCGATTATTCAACAAGATGCATTGATTAAAGTATTAGAGAATAAAAAGATAGCGGGTGCAGCTTTAGATGTATACTGGTATGAGCCCATACCTTCTAATCACCCACTTTTAGATATGGAAAATATTACTTTTACCCCACATATTGCAGGTGCTTCTGATGATGTACCAACATGCCAATCAAAAATGATTATAGAAGATGTTATACGATGGATTAATGGAAAGAAGCCAAAGAGAATCTATAACGTTTAAGGTATAATAATTTACATCTTTTAGAAACTCTTTCTTATAGATTTCATGGTATACAGGTTTATTATTTTCTTAAATAAAGTATTTTTAAATATATAGAGCAGGGTTAATATGAATCAATGTATATTAGGTATTGATATCGGTACAACGAATGTAAAATCTGTATTATTTGCATTAAATGGGTCGATATTAATCCAGGAAAGTGCTGAATATTCAACTTGTTTTCCACAACCAGGGTGGGCAGAACAAGACGCCGAACAATGGTGGGCAGCGACGGTAGAAACGATTTATAAAATTACAACCAATCTTAAGATAAACCAATATGAAATTGCTGCTATCGGTGTTAGTTCACAGGCCCCCACAGTATTGCCCTTAGATATAAAGGGAAATCCTTTGCGTAATGCCTTAATATGGATGGATCGGCGATCTGAAAAAGAGTGTGATTTCTTAAGACAAAAAATAGGGGAAGTAAAAATAAAGGAAATTACTGGAAATCGCATTGATCCATATTTTGCTTTTCCAAAATTATTATGGTTTAGGGAAAATGAACCCCATTTACTAAATCGTACTTATAAAATATTACAATGTAATGGATACGTAAATTATAAATTAACTGGATGTTTTTCCATAGACAAGGTGCATGCTAGTCTTTCACAAATATATGATAAAAATAAAAATGGATGGTCTCAAGAATTATGTCAGCAGTTGGATATTTCTCCAAAGATATTGCCGAAAATTTATGAATGTGCAGATATTATTGGTACAGTAACTAAAAAGGCAGCAGCGATGACAGGTTTAAGTCAAGGAATTCCTGTAATTGCAGGTACGGTTGATGGTTCTGCTGCGGCGATAGAAGCAGGAGTTATTAATCCTGGTGAAGCAGTTGAAATGACGGGCACTTCTACGGTTTTGCTTGTAGCCTCTGATCAATGGAGATACAATAAAAAATTAACAGCTATGTATCATGGGTTTGGAAATCGTTGCTTAATATTTGGAGCCATGAGTTCTACGGGTGCCTGCTTAAAATGGTTTAGAGATCAATTTGGTGATACTGAAAAAAAAATGGCTCAGGAACTAAATCTTGATTTTTTTGAATTTCTAGATTTAGAAGCCAGTAAAGCAGAAGCGGGAGCAGGTAATTTATTATTCTTACCTTATATGATAGGAGAAAGATCACCTATCTGGGATTCACATGCACGAGGAATGTTTATTGGATTAACCTTAAATACTACTCGTAAGCAAATCATTAGAGCGATTTTGGAAGGAACTTCCTTTGCGTTATACCATAATTTAAAAGAAGTAACTAAACTAGGTTTGAAGGTTAATGAACTAAAAGCAGTAGGCGGAGGAAGTCATAGTGATTTATGGCTTAAAATCAAGGCATCAATAATGAATATCCCAATATTAGTACCTGAAACGTCAATAGGAGCTCCATTTGGAGATGCAATATTAGCAGGTGTAGGAGTCAAATTGTATCATGACGTTAGGGACATTATTCAGGAAACAGTAAAAATAAAAAAAGTTATCATGCCTGATCATACATGGCACGAACGCTATGCCAAATTATTTGAAGTTTATATAAATATATATAAACATACAAAGGATGATTTATTTAAATTAACCAATATTTAATTAAATAAAAAGCGATTAATATATTATTATATACATTAGTCATTGCAGGTTAAACAGAAAACTGCTAAAACAATTGTTACCGTTTTTTAGTAAAGTAAAAATTTTAAGTATGGACTTACAGGACATAGAGAGTTTTAAGCATATAAAAGAATAAGTTAAAATATTTCATCATAATAACTGAATTTTAAATAATTAGCGAATAGATAATTTTGGCTGCAAATAAATTGGAAATTATTGCCGGTTACAGAATGAATCTTAAGTAAGCCTTTACATTGAAGTAGCTACTTCTAGAGGAACGCATGTATTGTATTTAATTGTTAGAAAAACAATTTCTATAACAGAATATACTTTAAGGTTTACTTTTGCAAAAGATGATTAAGGCTGTCTTAGATAAATATCTAAAAGAGCCTATTTCAAAATTAAGAAATATCGTTTTGTCTTCTTATTTGGTTGGTTCCGTGTATGAAACAATAGATCATTAATCCGAAATTATTACACATAATATATTATTACTTCTAATCATTAAGTTTTATTATAAATGCATTATAAGTCTTAAAGTATTACAAGGAGAATTAATTAATGAATTTAGAAAATTTTAAGGAATTTGAAATTAGAGATTTTCTTAAGAAAAAGTTTACTTGTAATTGTGGTAAAGAACATAGAGTAGATATCGATGATATTGTAATAGAAAAAGAAGCAATTACTTTTTTACCTTCTCTAATAAACCAATATAATTTTAAGAAAATCTTTATTATTGCCGATGCCAATACTTATAAAGTTGCCGGAGAAATTACTGAAGCAGCATTACAGGGAAATGGGTTTGATTTAAAAAAATACATTTTTGAAGATAAAGAAGCTTTAATTCCAGATGAAAAAGCAGTTGGCAAACTTTTAATTCAAATTACCAGAGATACAGACTTAATTCTTACTATTGGTTCGGGAACTTTAAACGATCTATCAAGATATCTGAGCTATAAATTAAGTATTCCCTATTTTATTATAGTAACTGCACCTTCAATGGATGGATATGCTTCAACCGTTTCATCGTTAATTGTCAATGATTTAAAAACAACCTATGAATCTACTTCTTCCAAAGCTATTATAGCAGATATTAATATTATTAAAAATGCTCCTATGGAAATGATTACAGCGGGCTTAGGAGATATACTTGGAAAATATACATGTCTGTGTGATTGGGAATTGGGTAGGATTATTAATGAAGAATATTATTGTGAAAACGTCGTTAAAATTATAAGAAGTTCTATTCAAAAATGTGTGAGCAATATTGATGGCATTAAAAAGAGAGATAGTTTAGCAATAAAAAATCTTACAGAAGGGCTTGTATTAAGTGGTATTGCAATGAATTTTGTAGGAAATTCAAGACCAGCTTCAGGTTCTGAACACCACCTCTCTCATTTTTGGGAAATGATGTTTTTACTTAAGGGTAAAAAAGCCATACTGCACGGAACAAAAGTAGGAATTGCAACGCTTATAATTACAAAATTATATGAATTACTGGTAACAAAAACAGTAAATTTCAATAATGCAATTGATAGAATAAATAGTTTTAATCAAAAAGAATGGATAAAATGTATTGAAAAAACTTATAAAACTGCAGCCCCAGATATTATTGCATTAGAGGAAAAGGTGCAGAAGAATTCTATAGAAAAATACAATAAACGAATTCAAATTATTGAAAGTAAATGGAATGATATTATTCAAACAATAAAAAAGCTTGTTCCCAGCGCTAAAGAAATTAAGGCAATATTACAGAAAGTAGATGCACCCGTTAATCCTTTACAAGTGGGTGTAGATGGTAATACTATTTTAAATAGTATAATATTTGCAAAAGAGATTAGGAGTAGATATACAGTTCTGCAACTTTTATGGGATTTAGGGTTGTTGGAAGAGTTTGCATTATATATTTGTAATGATTTTATTGAAGAGCAAAGATATAAATATTTATCTAGTGAAAATAAAGTTAATAATATATTGAAATAAGGAAAATGTTTTCTACTTGATAACGAATGGCACTTTCTATCTTGGGGGTAAGTTATACAGTGTTCTTTAGATTTTCTAGAATGTTTAAATAAATATAGAAAAGCTAAGAATAATGGGTCGTAAAATTAAAGGCGATAAGGTATTGATTTCAAAACAATTTATTATTCAATATATTAAAAAACATGTCCGATAAAAAAGCATATCTTTTAGGTACTGATTATTTGAAAGTAAATTTTATTAACGCGAATATTGCCAAAAGGTGCCTGGCACCTTTTGGCAACTTTTTTCATTTATTGCAATACTGGTTTAAGATGGTATAATACAAATATAAAAAATAATAATTGGAGGGAAGAAATGGCAGATAAACCAAGAAATTTAAAATGGATAATCATTGGCATAATCTTTTTAGTGGTCATAATTGTGGGTGCGATTGCCTCGATTTATATTGATTTAATATGGTTTAAGTCGGTACAATATGTTGCTATTTTTTGGAAGATACTGTTGACCAAGGGGGTAGTCATGCTGTTTTTTGCTGCAGTATTTTTTGTGTTGTCTTTTATCAATCTTTCTTTTGCCCGACGTTTTGCTCCTGAGTTTCAGGTAGAAATAGGCCAGGATGAATTTGAAAGGCCGGAGATTCAACTGTATAAAAGTCTGCAAAATATTCAGGTAAATAAAAAATTTGTTTTATGGTTTTCGCTGATTATAGCGCTATTTATGGGGTTATCCGAAGGCTCCAGTTGGGAGAAAATCTTAATATATTTAAACCGAACTTCATTTGGAATAACTGACCCAATTTTTAATAAGGATATCGGATTTTATATGTTCAGTCTTCCTTTCTGGGAATTCATCAGGAACTGGTTATCCTTTGCCCTTACCCTTATTACCGTTGTAGTTGCTGCCATTTATGTTTTTAAAAAAGCAGCAAAATATGAAAATAAAAAACTTATTATTGAAACTCCAGTTAAGGTGCACCTGTCTTTGTTAGTTGGCTTAATATTAATTTTAAAATCCTGGCAGTATTGGCTGAATGCCTTTAAGATTCTCTACTCTACTCGAGGGGTAATTTTTGGAGCGGGTTATACAGCAATCCACGCTGATCTTTTAGCCTTGAGGGTTTTAATGGTATTAGCTTTGATTTGCGCAGCACTATTTTTTTTAACTGCCAGGAAGCAAGATTGGAAATTACCAGTTTTGGGATTGGCGGTATTGATTGGTGTTTCTATCTTACTGGGAGGAATTTATCCCGAGATTATACAGAAAGCAATAGTCTTACCTAATGAAAGTACTAAGGAGAGACCTTATATATTAAATAATATTGAAGCTACCCGACTAGCCTATGGTTTAGATAAGATTAAAGAGGAGGAATTTCCGGTAAAAGAGGAAATAAGCTTTGAAGATATTGAAAAAAATGGAGAGACGGTTGGAAATATCCGACTCTGGGATTGGAGACCCATAAAACAGACCTTAAACCAGATTCAGGCCATTAGGCTTTATTATGATTTTAATAGTGTGGATACGGACCGTTATTATTTTAACGGGAATTATCAACAAGTGATGGTCTCTCCCCGAGAATTAAACTCGACAAAAATACCCGAACAGGCCAGAACCTGGGTTAATGAGAAATTGGTTTATACTCATGGATATGGCGTTGTGGTAAACCCGGTTAATCAGATTAGCGGAGAAGGCCTCCCCCAGCTGTTGATAAAAGATATTCCCCCGGTCTCCAGTGTAGACCTGACCATTACCCGACCAGAAATATATTATGGCGAAATAACCGAAGGATATGTAATCGTTAAGACTAAAGCCAAAGAGTTCGATTATCCAAAGGGAGACGAAAATGTCTATAGTACTTATGTGGGAAGTGGTGGGTTGCCGGTATCTTCTTTATGGGGAAGGATTTTATTTTCTATAAAATATTCTAATCCTCAAATTTTACTTACCACCAACCTTACCCGGGATAGCCGAATTATGATCTATCGTAATATTCAAAAGAGAGTCAACAAGGTAGCTCCTTTCCTCAGTTATGATAATGACCCGTATATAGTAGTTTCCAAAGAAGGCAAATTGTTCTGGATACAGGATGCCTTTACTATATCTAAAAATTATCCTTACTCGACTCCTCTTGTGGGTTACTTTAATTATATTAGAAATTCGATTAAAGTAGTTATTGATGCCTATAATGGTACTATGGATTTTTATATAGTAGATCAGAAAGACCCATTGGTTAAAGTATATCAAAATATATTCCCTCAACTGTTTAAAAACTTTGAACAGCTGCCAGAGAATTTAAAGGAACATATCCGTTATCCCAAAGACCTCTTTCGGGTGCAGGCTGAGCTTTATTCTACTTACCATATGGTAGACCCCGATGTATTTTATAATAAAGAGGATTACTGGAATATTCCCAATGAGATTTATTCGGACAGTGAAATCAGGATGGAACCCTATTATATTGTGACCAAACTCCCGGGTCACGATAGAGAAGAATTTATTTTGATGACTCCCTTTACTCCTTCTACCAAGAGTAATATGATTGCCTGGCTGGCTGCTAAAAATGACCAACCGGAGTATGGGAACTTGGTAGTTTATAAATTTCCCAAGGAAAAACTGATTTACGGTCCGATGCAGATAGAAGCGAGGATTGACCAGGACTCAGCGATTTCTCAGCAATTAACTCTATGGGGGCAAAGGGGCTCTACGGTTATCCGGGGAAATTTGCTGGTAATTCCTATAGAAAAATCGATTATTTATATTGAACCTCTGTATCTGCGGGCAGAAAAAGGAGAGATCCCCGAGTTAAAAAAAGTAATTGTTTCTAATGGTTCTGAGGTAATGATGGGGAATAATCTGGAAGATGCTTTAGAGAAGCTTTTTTCCCAAACTTTTAGAGAAAAAGAAATCGTCATAACCGGTGAAGAAAAAACTCTTAAAGATTTGATTCAGGAAGCAGCAGGATATTACGAAAGTGCTCAAAACTTCGCCCGTGAGGGAAACTGGAGCAAATACGGAGAAGAACTTAAGAAACTAGAACAGACTCTGAAGCTGTTAGAAGAAGCGAGCCAGAGAGAATAGAATTAGTCGTTAGTAAATAAACTTAGCGTGGAGTGTACAGCGTTTAGCCTATGTTTTTGGTATTGTCGGGGGCGGATTTATCCGCCCCCGAATTATTTGGTAATTTTTCAGACGGATTCGATGATTCGAACCTCTACAACACTACTTTTTTCTCTATCTTAACCCATTAACTATGTAACCAGCTCACCATTTCTATGCGCTAATGTTATCCGATAATTCTATAATATTTGTCTCTGAATTTTCCAAATCCAGTAAAGCGATAGTACTTTTTCCGCTGAGC
>Ga0307421_1002246_pt1 | contig 10969 bp, 6 predicted proteins | sample SalMarWE160270MG_FD_202163 | JGI IMG/M metagenome (GOLD analysis project Ga0307421, IMG submission 202163) | Salt marsh sediment microbial communities from the Plum Island Ecosystem LTER, Massachusetts, United States - WE1602-70 | ecosystem: Environmental > Aquatic > Marine > Intertidal zone >...
ATTCATTGGTATTTTTATTGGTGGTGGTGCATTTGCACAACTGGAAATCTGGGGTCCTGCTTTCCATTATTCCGATATCCCGGAATGGGGGGCGTTGTTGAGCAATATCCGCATCTATGCCCGTTCCTACCCCTGGACGGCCCTCTATCCTGCCGGCGCGTTTTTTGTTGCCATCACCGGTTTTAATCTCTTGGGAGAAGGGATTCGCCGTTTAATCGAAAAAGTGGGGGTCGCTGCCACACGGGTCTTTTTGAATAAATACACTCTGGCAGCTGGCGCACTGCTGATGGTGGTGTTCTTCTGGTTCCGCGGCAGCACTGGTTCTATTGCAGTATTCACCCAGCAGGCAAAAACCTTTGATGGTCAGCAAGCCATGGAGCATCTCGAAAAATTAACTGATCCAGCCTGGCAGGGGCGTGCTTTAGGATCTGACGGCTTGCAGCTTGCTGCGGAATACATCGCTGATGAATTTCAAGCGCTGGGACTCCAACCAGCCGGGGAATCCATGACTTATTTCCAGACCAGGCCTCGTTCATTTGAAGCGCTGGACACTATACCTTATTTTTCAATTGCGGATACTTCCTATCAACCCGTCTATCATCAGGATTACGTGGAATATGTTGGACGCAACCGGAATCTAGGAACTGCCGAGGGGCAGGTCCGGTTTATAGGAATGGGAAATCTAATGGAAATTGGGCAATGGTTCCGAAATTTCCCAGCATTGGATGAATTGGATTACAGCGGGGAGATTGTCATGGTTCTCTCAGAACAGGACGCGGCGATCATTAATGACATTCCTAAAGCCGGTTTGTTGGTGGTCACCGAAGAGCCTATGCTGTTGAGCCGAATCAATACCCTCTCATCCCGCGATCCCTTTTTTAATCCCTTTGGGTCAACAGAAATTATCGGCGGAGATACACCTATTCTGCGGGTTAGCGAAAATATTGCCAACCATCTGTTGGCCGACACCGGCTACCAGCTGGAGCAGCTGCGATATGATGTGGAAAACCTCAAGCAGGATGAATTCCTGGAAGTGGAGACAAACAAATCCGTCTCCATTAATGTCAAGGGGACGATTTTTGAAAAGGAAGAAGCTGTTCATGTTATTGGGCATTTACCCGGCGCGAAAGGTGATCCCCGGGCCCAACTGGATAACCAGCTGATTGTGGTCCTGACCCAGTATGACACACCGCCGCTACTGGGTGGAGAGGTGCGTTCCGCTGGCGCAAATGATAATGCCTCCGGAGTAGCGGTCATGTTGGAAATGATCCGCACCATGCAGGAATCCGGGTACCAGCCAAATAAAACCTTCCTGTTCATCGCTTACAGCGGGGAGGGCTTGGAAGGAGGGGAATTGGTCACCCCGGATATCTCCAAGTTCCTTCAAACAAAATATGGATTTTCCACTACGCTAAAATTGGAAGCGGTAATCGAGATCAGGGGTGTGGGGGCAGGAGCCAGAGACGGTTTGCTGCTTTCCACAGAAGGGAGTTTGAGGCTGGTGAATTTGTTAGAAGATTCCGCCAAACGGATGAGGATCCCGGTAAGCAGAGCTGACTCCCAGGTGGATTTAAGTGTGATCTTCGAGGAAGGTTCCCAGGTTCAATCATCGGGCGAGGCACCCTATGTGGGTGTATTTTGGGATGGCTGGTGGGAGACCGGGGGCACAGATGATGATTACCTGGGGACCATCAGTTTGGATCACCTGCAGCAGGCAGGTGAAACGCTCAGCCTGGCATCCATGGTGATAGGCCAGGAAATCAACTATTAAATCCAAACCAGCGTTAGCTAGGTCTGGAAACTTTCCTCCGGGGGAGAGGGATGAAATATAAAAAACCTCCCCGATTCTGAACTGAACCCCAGAAATTGGACACAAAATAAAACACCTCTCGTACATAAATAGGTACAGGAGGTATTTTTTCGTTAAGGGTCTTGCCCACAGATCAGGAAGAATAGATATCTCCTCCCGGGACCAAAACATTCTCCATAATTTCATCAAGGATGCTGTCCTCGTTCCTATTCTGCAGCCGGGCTCCGGGGGCTAAAATTAGCCGATGACCGAGTATCGGACCGGCAACCCGCTTAATGTCATCCGGGGTTACATAGTCTCTTCCTTGAATGGCTGCCGTCGCTTGTCCGGCGCGGAACAGCCCTAAACTGCCGCGAGGGCTGGCACCAAGGTAGATATCTTCATGGTTCCGTGTTCGCTGGACCAGGTTGACCAGATAACTTTTGACCGGGGGAGCAATATGCACGGACCGCAGCTTTTGTTGAGCTGTCAGGACATCCTTTACGGAGGCGACAAACCCAAGCTCATTTATGGGATGCTGGATTTGTTGGCGGTCAAGAATTTCTATTTCATCCTTCTCCAGAGGGTATCCTAACCTCACGCGCATTAAAAAACGATCGAGCTGGGCTTCAGGAAGCCGAAAGGTTCCTTCGTGCTCGATCGGATTTTGAGTAGCCAGCACCATAAAAAGAGGTGGAAGTAAATGGGTAACACCGTCGACGGTGACCTGTTTCTCCTGCATCGCTTCCAGTAATGCTGACTGGGTCTTGGGTGTTGCCCTATTGATCTCATCTGCCAGCACGATCTCTGCCATTATCGGTCCGGAACGAAATTCAAATTCCCCTGACGATTGGTTGTAGATTGAAACACCGGTAATATCGCTAGGAAGCATATCAGGAGTGAACTGTATGCGGCCAAAGGATCCACTAAGTGAGCGCGCCAGGCTGCGGGCAAGCATTGTTTTACCTACACCAGGGATGTCTTCAATCAACAAATGTCCCTGGCAGAGCAGGCAAATCACTGCCAGTTCAATGGTGTCTTTCTTCCCGATGATTACCTTGCTGATATTGGTGATTAACTTTTCTGATAACGACTTGACAGTTTTCATGGGAATCCTTATTAGGTTTGTTTGGGTTGTCTACTGACAATCATGGGCGCTGAATCCCAGAGGAAATAACGCAAAATCCGGTAGCGGTAGCACCGGACAAGCAGCAGAAAATACCACAGCCGGAGGCGGAGATTCCTAAAAGCGAGGGCGATCTCCTTGCTGTTGATACCCTGGTCTGCCGTTTGGCTGTACAGCACCAGGTAATAAGCCCGGGTGATTTCTCTCAGCTGGTAGGTTGCAGAAAACAGCCACTCTGAATTTCTGCTTCGATATCCGTATTGTTCTGTGTGAGAGATTAGCTGATTCATGAATTCGAAGACGGTATCACCAGGCTTGGAGGAAATCCCTGTCCAGTGAGCATAGCGGTAGATCCGTTTGTATATAATGGGCAGCTGTTTTTCCACCGGAAGGCGTTCGAGAATAAAATCAAACAGCAAGAAGACAAAGTAGCCGAGTAATCCGGTCAGCAGCAGGCTGATCAGGATCCCCAGCGTCCAGTTCCCAATCAAGGGCTCTTTTTTGGGTACGAGAGGATCAAACGAGCTGGCATAATCCCGGGAAAATTTCGGGATGGGGTCTGAAGGCCGATCGAGGGCTGGTCTACCTCCGGTGGGTTCAAAAACTATCCAGCCGAATTCTGGGAAGTATATTTCAGCCCAGGCATGGGCTAAGTCTGCTGTAATTAGATAGGCATCCTGGCTTTCAATATAATACCCACCGATATATCCGGTTACCAGTCTTGCCGGGAGTCCGGCAGCCCGGGCGAGGACAACCATGGCCGTGGCATAATAATCGCAATAACCTTTCTGGGCAATAAAGAGGAAATAATCGGTTATGTCATGATCCAGGGGTGGTTGGGGCAGTTCCAAGGTATAAGGGAATTTTCGTAGGTAGGTTTCCAGGGCTACCGCCCGATCGTACGGAGTTGGTTCCGTTGCTGTCAAATCACGGGCCAGAGCAAGTACCCGTTCAGGGACGGACTCAGGAAGCCAGATATAGCGGTTACGAATCCAGTCTGGGTATTCCTGGCCGGCAGATCGAAGCTCAATTTTACTTCCCTCCGGCTGCAATGAATCTACCCAGTAGCTTTTTGCTTTGATGATGGCACCAAAAATATCATATGCTTCCTGGTTGGGATCCTGCACACGCCAGGCGACCTGGAAGGAGTGATCCGTGCTGAGGGGAATCCCCGCGCTAAAAAGTAATCCCCCCAGATCCTCAATCAGCTCTACTTTCTGACGGATAATCCGGTAACTTTCCGGCCAATTGGAGAGTGTGCTTTCACCGGGGTTGTACTTCTGCTCCAAAATATCCCGGGAGGCCCAACCTCTCCCCAGGTAGCGGTCGTAAGTTAGGTTTCGCCAGTAATAAGTCCGGTCTGTTTCTATCCCCTGATCAGATTCCAATGCACTCAATTCTTCCACCTGGATAATCATCACGGGTTGATTGCTAAGATCAGGATCAGAGCCTATCAGGTGGCGGTTTGGCAAACCGCCAGTTTGAGCTGTACTTATTGCATTCACAACGGTTGTATCAGATTGAGGTTCAATGCCCAGCGAGCGGGCTATTTCTTCATCATTAATATTCTCTGCAGTGATGCGATTGATGAAATTAACGATGCGCCGAATCGTAAAGGATGGATTGATGGTTGAAAACACCATCAATCCAATCGCCAGGATTACTGCCATTGTGGATATTTTCTCTCGTATGATGCCCACGTAGGAGACATTTTCAATTTTCCATTGCCTCTCTCTTGTATCGTGTTTAACAAGAACAATTAATCCAACAGTTAATCCTAAAATGGGAACCAATCTAAACGGGGATTTGCCAATATATACCAAACTGGTAGATACGATTGCCAGGGCAGGTAAGATTCCTACCAAAGGTTTGTGATATCGAATGATGAACCATATAGCCCAGACTGCTGAAAACCAAAACACGAATCCCCAAACAAAGGCAATGGGAACTGGATCATAATGAGGATTTCCCTGTACAAAATTCGTGGCCCATAAAATCAGGCGGCTTGCTAATGCCCCTAAACGGTCTCCGAGTTCAATAACTCCCCATTGGATTGATTGAGGATTTGGATTTGGACTTGTTTGAAAAATCCAGGATATGAATTGTATAAAATAGGAAACCAATTGCTTAAGGAGGGCTAAAATTAAATTACCAAGTCTTCCTACCCTGATCGTCAGTAAGATACTTCCTGTTAACAGCGTAATTAGCGGTGCGACCCAATTGGATTTCGTAAATGTGGTTATTATCCAACCAATAGCTAAACCGCCGATAAGCATTAACATCAAGAGGCTGTTTTCAACACCATGCACTGAATCTCTAAGACTCCCTGCGATGAGGATAAATATCATAAGAACCAGAAACATATTACGGATATTAATCCGATTAATGTGCTTGGCAGTGAAAGATTGAATCCTGGAGATCATCCTAATGACCTCCAATTTGCGGTCTGATCTATAGGGGTTTGGGCGGTTTTCCTTATTCTTTCTCCTGGATATAGCTCTTCGCTTTCGGTTTTTAAGAGAGAAAAATCGTGGAGTTTGTCACTGATGGAATAGTGACGTATCCCCATGCGTAATAATTGATTTTGGATCAGTTGGGAATTTCCGGATCCGCCAAAATCAGCAGGGTTTAACAGTATTATCGTTGGTACAATTCCCCGGCGTCGGAGCAGACCCAGGTTGTTTAACCAGACCGGATCTATGTTGGATGTGACAATAATCAGGCTTGTACGCTGCTCTAAAGAGTTACGCAGCTGCGCCAGCATTTCGGGAAGGGAAGGACCGTTGGGTTTCACAGTTGCTAAGGACCGTAATATTTTCCAGAGTTGAGTATCTCCCAAGCCGGGTGAATGCCAGATTAATTCCTCCTCATAGGTGATTAAACCAACCGGGATATCCGATTTTAATCCTTCATGAACCAAGGATCCAGCTAAGATCACTCCATATTCCTCGGTAGATCGCTGTCCTTCCCCTGCTTGAACCTTCGGATCCATATCCAATAATACCCACCAATTACTGGATGGAGAAAAATCAAATACACGGACAAATGGTTTATTTTTTCTGGCCGTTGTAGGCCAATGCAGCCACCGCAAGCTGTCTCCTGGTTTATATTCACGAACCCCACCAGCGATGATGGTTTGTTCCAGTCCTGAAGCGGTTGATTTTCCTTCCCCTGCCCGGCCTCCTGGAGCAATTTCAATCTCCGGTAGAGAAACGACAGGGGGGACAACCATCATTGTCACCGTTTCATGGTAATTTATCCGTAAACTAAATAGTCCCAGAGGATCGCCTGTTTCTAGACTTGTAGGTCCTAGTGTGTAGATACCTCTTTGGTTGCAAACCCCATGAGTATACCAATGAAAATACCATTGGCTGTTGACAGAAACCACGGTGTCAATGCTGTAACCGGGCATTTTAGAGTGGTCGATAACCCGTACCCAAATAGCTGGAAACCTACTGTTATTTTCGATTGAGATATGTTCTTGAAGGTGATCGCCAGTTTGCATCCATCCAAATCGCATTTCTCTCTCTAGAGAGAGGTTCTTTTTTAAACTTCTTACCCAAAGATAAGCGAGCAGCCAGATTCCTCCGAAGCCAGATGTAAGGATCGCCCAACCCTTAAATGGAAAAAGCAGCTGGATAGTTATCAGCACCAGGGTTAAACCCGGAATCAAATAGGATTTAATATGTATGGATCGGTCCACAGGAGTTTGTCTGGGCATAGTTAAAATTATATCAAATGAACGATATGATAACTTTCTGATCAGACATTAATAAGTATACATGGACTGGTTTTAGCTATCCGGGATGATGTTTATTTGATGACAAGAGTGGGAGAATCTCATCCAAAGCTTGGAGCTGGAAGATCCGATTTTGCCCCTTCCAAGAGGTAATAACCAAAAACCATTGTGAACATTATTTAATATCCTAATAAAACTGCAAGGTAAAATTCCCCTTTCAAGGTGATAGCGGCTGACCCCGCATGTTACAATTCCTACATGGCGGATAAATTCCGAGTATTGATTGTTGATGACCATCAAGAGATTCGCACCGCATTGCGGGCGAATCTCGAGGCATTAGAAGTGGATCTGGACCTGGTCGATGTTCCCTCTGGTGAAGAAGCGATCGTGGAGGTCGTGGGCACGGGGATCGATCTATTAATCGCTGATATTGGCCTTCCGGGATTATCCGGTATTGAATTATATAAAAAACTGAAGTACACCTTCCCCGACATGCAGGTAATCTTAATCACAGGAATGGAAGAGGAAGATATTCACCAGGAAATTGCCGATGTCGGGGCAGAAGCATTTTTCTTTAAACCGCTAAAGATGCCGGAATTTTTAAATGCTGTTCGCCGTACAATGGGTTTAGATCCAGTGGAAAATGATCCGGAACCACTGCAAAAATTAACCAAACAAAACCTGGATGAAAATGTTACAGAGAGAATCGCAGATTTGCGGGGAGAATTAGGGGCGATATCGATCTTAGTCATTGAGAGGACAGGGATTATTTCAGCAGAAACCGGGGTTGTTCCAGACACTATTTATGAAACCCATGTGATGCCGCTGCTGCTGCAAACATTCAGTATAACCACCAAAATTTCCAGTTTTTTAGGGAAGGATAAACCCGAGAGTGTGTGGTACTTTTCAGGGGAAAAGTATGATCTATTCTGGTCTCACATTGATTCGGAATACGGAATGATGATCATAACCAATCCAGTGACCCAGAATAATGACCTAAGCTGGGTGCTGACAACATTGGATCTGGCTATCCAGGAAGTCGCCCAGATAATCCAGGGTCTAACGGGAACACTGGCGGTCAATACAAAAAATTCCGCCAAAGACACAAAAGTTGATAATGTAAAAAAGAAAACACCAGTAAAAGCTGAACTTCCCATGAAAAAGGAACAGGGAGCAAACGGATCTGCAAAAACAAAAGCAAAACCGGCTCCCAAAAAGGAAAACAAGGCCGCGGAACAAGAACTTGAATCCGACAATTTTGATGAAAGTAAAGTGCATGAGTTCTGGAAGGCAGCAACGCTGGAAACAGAAATTCAACGAATTGATAATCCCGATTCATTATCTTTTGAGCAAGCTCAAAAACTTGGTTTTGTTCCCGGGGGAGATAATATTACTTCCTGATTGCTGTCTAGGGCAGGTAAAACCAGTTTCCATTGTCAGTAAAATTATCCTATGATACAATGCCTTCGCTGACGTTGGGGAGTGGTGCAATTGGCAGCACAGCGGCCTTTGGAGCCGTTAATCTTGGTTCGAGTCCAGGCTCCCCAGCTGTACTGCCTTTGAATTATGATATCCGGGATTGAAGAAGACCCTCCTGAAGAGAACAATGAGAAAATAAACCATGCGAGCTTAGGCTGTCTTTATGCGCCCTGCTCGCTATTTTGGTTATCAGCTGCCGGGATTCTGGAATTCGATAATCTTCACCAGGATGAAAACTAGAGTAAAAGGGAATTTTTATGGTGACTGATGTTGTAATATTAGCTGCAGGAAAAGGGACAAGAATGAACTCAGATCTTCCTAAACCCCTGCATTCCTTAATGGGAAAACCGATTATCTACTATGTTTTGGGATCTGCCGCTCCCCTGGTGAAAAATGATCCTGTAGTAGTCCTGGGGTATGGCGCTGAACAAATTCGCCAGGCTCTGGGGGAGAACCTGCGCTATGTTGAGCAAGATGAATTGCTTGGCACAGGTCATGCTGTCAGTCAGGCGGAATCACTCCTAAAAGGTCAATCTGATCTAATCCTGGTCACTTACGTGGATATGCCGTTGGTCCGGACCCGGACACTACAGCAATTAATTGATACCCAGAAGTCTAATCCAGGGCCGATGACCTTGTTAACGGTTCATGAAGAAGATCCCAGAGGTTTTGGCAGAGTAATTCGAAATTCAGATGGGAATATCCAAGCAGTTGTTGAGGAGGCAGATGCCTCTGCAGAGCAGCTGGAGGTCACTGAATTAAATGCCGGTATGTATTGTTTTAGCGCGGATTGGCTGTGGGCAAACTTGAAGAAATTAACATTATCTCCCAAAGGGGAATATTATCTTACTGATTTGGTAGCGCTGGCAAAAAACCAGGATCAATACATAGAAGCTGTACTTGCTGAGGATCCTGAGGAACTCATTGGTATAAATACACGGGTTCATTTGGCAGAAGCTGGAAAAATTCTTCGCAGGAGAATCAATGAGGAGTTAATGCTATCGGGAGTCAGCATGGTCGATCCGGATACAGTATATATTGAGCCGGGAGTAAAAATTGGTCAGGACACAGTGATTCTACCCAATACGTTTCTTCAAGGTGATACATCAATTGGTAATAACTGCCTGATTGGCCCAGATACCAGGATCTTCATGAGTCAAATCGGAGATTTCTGTGAGATTGAGTTTTCAGTGATTGAGGAGTCTAAAGTAGAAAATGGAGTAGATATTGGTCCATTCAGCCACCTGCGGAAAGGCGCCCATATCGGTCCGGGAGTCCATATCGGAAATTTCGGAGAGATAAAAGATTCTTACTTGGGTGAAGGAACCAAGGTGGGCCATTTTTCCTACCTGGGAAACGCCCAAATTGGTAAGGATGTAAATATTGGAGCTGGAACCATTACCTGCAACTATGATGGCAATAAGAAACATCAAACAGTCATTAAAGATGGGGTTTTTGTCGGTAGTGATTCAATGCTTGTTGCACCGCTAGAGCTAGGGGAGAACTCTTCAACCGGTGCAGGTTCTGTAGTAACGAAGGATGTTCCGCCTGACACTGTTGTGGTGGGTATTCCAGCCAGAAAAATAGCGAAAAAGAAGAAAGAATAACTTTATGACCACGATATCCGCATTTATATTGATTTTAGTGTTGGTTCTGGACGTGTTTTTATCTGCTGCCCGTTCAGTAATTGGAAAGATCCACTTCAGCCGCCAACTTCAAAACTTCTGGGAAAAATCACGGCAGGCTGACCGGGTTCATTCGCTTCTGGAAAATTATTCCCGAGTGGATTCTGGGCTGAAGATTGTCCAGATGATGGCCCGTTTTATTGCGGCAGGTTTTTTGCTTCTACTTCTCAACCATGGTACTTCCCTGGATTGGCCCTGGTGGAATTACCTCTCACTCTTAGGAGGGGCGCTGCTTCTGGCAGTTCTGGAATGGGTAGCCTCTATGAGCGTGGTTAAGGACCCGGAGGACTGGGCGTTAAAGATAGGCGGCGGTATTTGGATTATCAATCGTCTTGTTTCTCCATTGGTTACCCTTCTATTTTTGTTTACCAGGGATTTAGAAGAAGCTCAAAAGAAATTGGATCAGGTTAGTGAAGAAGAGCTGATAAGCCTGGTGGACGAAAGCCATAAGGATGGCATTCTTGAAAAAGAGGAAAGAAAAATGATCCATTCGGTTTTTCGATTGGATGATACATTAACCCGTGAAATCATGGTTCCCCGGATCGATATATTGGCAATGGAAGCGAGCGTTTCATTTTCCGAAGCAGTGAAACAATTTGGAGAATCTGGATTCTCGAGGATCCCGATTTACCAGGAAAAAGTAGATAATATTGTTGGTTTCCTCTACGCCAAGGACCTCCTGGAGGTAGCGGGTAACGGAGAATATCACGGCGGAATCACTGAATTAATGCGCAACGCCTATTTTGTACCAGAAACCAAAGTGATCAATGAACTATTGGCTGATATGAGGAAAAGGCACGTACACTTGGCGATAGTGGTCGACGAATACGGTGGGGTAGCCGGCATGGTTACTCTGGAGGATATCATCGAGGAAATTTTCGGGGAAATTCAAGACGAATATGATGCGGAAGAAACTATTTACCAGGTGATAGGTCCAGATGAATATATTTTCTTGGGAAAGATAGATATTGACGATTTGAACCTGATTCTTGACAGCTCTCTACCTAACCAGGAAGCAGATACATTAGATACTATGGTTAAGGCAACGACCGGAAAGCGCTCTCGCATCTGGAATCGGTTCGACAAAGCAAGGGATGGATTCGGACAGCATTAGAAAAAACGGGTCGTATCTGATAAGCTCCTTATAGACA
>Ga0307421_1002251_pt1 | contig 10948 bp, 15 predicted proteins | sample SalMarWE160270MG_FD_202163 | JGI IMG/M metagenome (GOLD analysis project Ga0307421, IMG submission 202163) | Salt marsh sediment microbial communities from the Plum Island Ecosystem LTER, Massachusetts, United States - WE1602-70 | ecosystem: Environmental > Aquatic > Marine > Intertidal zone >...
AAAGGGCGAGAGATGCGGAGAGGAAATCAGATCTGGAGAAGATTAAAATCGCTCTTTATGACTATTTTTTTGACAATGATTGTTTTCCAGTCAGCTTACCTAACTGCGGTGAGAGATTAGCTGTGAAAGAAACGAGTTACCTAAATGATTTTCCTTGTGACCCCAACGGCAATCAATATAGTTATCAAGTAGAAGAAGGCGACTGTGGTCAGTGGTTTAGAGTTTTTGCTGATTTAGAAAACAGACAGGATGCTGGTATTGAGAAAGTGGGTTGTGATTTGGGTTGTGGGCCTGATTGTGTCTATAATTATGGTTTGGCGAGTACCAATGTTCAGATATATGAGGGTTGTCCCGAAGAAGAAGAGTCGCCTGGGGAAGATTGCTTCATTGCCACGGCCGTTTATGAAAGCCCCTCTGCTTTAGAAATTGATTTACTTAGAGATTTTAGAGACGAGGTTCTTTTAGAAACTGGTTTGGGAAGGCAATTAGTTGATTTTTACTACCGAAACAGCCCACCTCTGGCTGAATTTATAATTGAGCACCCCTTTCTCAAGGTCTGGGTAAGGAAAATTAGTCTTGATCCCTTAATAGAGATTTTGAAGCTGACGACACCTAATTCTTGACAAAAGTTTGCTTCTCGAGTAAACTCCTATCTAAAGAATAGGAGTTTTATGTTTGGTTTAACCAAAAGAACTGATTATGGCCTAGAGTTGATGGTGGTTTTGGCAGAAAATTATGGCCAAGGACCACTTTCTTTGCGTCAAGTGGCTAAGAAAAAGAGATTGCCCTTCAAATATCTAGAGCAAGTAGTGGTTCCCCTGCGCGAGGCCGGCTTGATTGAGGCCAAAGAAGGCAAAGGGGGAGGTTATTTTTTAAAGAAGTCGCCTCAGAAAGTTTCCGTGGCGGAGATAGTTGAAATTTTAGAGGGTCCGGTGGAAGTCGGTTACTGTGCTGGTTGTCCTAAGGCGGCTCTTTGTGGTCAGAAAGATATTTGGATAGAGGTGGGTGATCAAGTTCGGCAGACGATTCAAGAAAAAACCCTAGCGGCTTTAATCAAGAAAAAGAAATGAAAAAGGTTTACTTAGATAACGCCGCGACGACACCAGTTGATCCTGAGGTTCTTAAGGCAATGCTTCCTTATTTGAAGGGGAGTTTTGGCAATCCCTCTTCAGTCCATTCCTGGGGCCAGCAAGCAAGGCGGGCGATTGAAAAAGCCCGAGACCAAGTAGCTGATGTTTTAGGTACCAAAAGCCGTCGGATTTTATTTACTTCTGGGGCGACAGAATCCATCAATTTCGCTCATAAAGGCTTGATTGAGGCGATTATTCGGAAGGATAAGAGACTGAAGCCTCATATCATCACTTCTTCTATTGAACACAAAGCCGTTCTCGAAACCTGTCAGCATTTAGAAAAGAAGGGTTTGGTTGAGGTAACTTATTTGCCGGTTGATAAAAAAAGCTTGATAGAGATAGAAGAACTGGAGAAAGCGATTCGACCAGAGACGGTTTTGGTCAGTTTGATTTACGTCAATAATGAAGTAGGGACGATTCAACCGATCAAAGAAATAGGTCAACGACTAGCAGAAATTAGTCGAAAACGGAAGAAGAAGATTTACTTTCACACTGACGCCACTCAGGCGGTTCAGTATCTTGATTGTCGGGTTGGCTGGTTGGGAGTGGATTTACTTTCTCTTTCTGGCCACAAGCTTTATGCCCCCAAAGGAGTGGGCGCTTTGTACATTAGACAAGGGACATCTTTGATAAGACAGCAAGATGGGGGAGGACAGGAGCATCGGCTCCGAGCCGGCACAGAAAATGTAGCCTCAATCGTCGGTCTTGGCCGAGCGATGACCTTAGTCTCTCAACACCAAGCCACTAACAGCAAAAAAGTGGCGAGGTTGAAAGAGAAATTAGTGAAAGGAGTTTTAGAAATTCCTAAGATAGAATTGACAGGCCACCCCTATCAATCAGCGCCCCATATTGCCTCCTTTGTCGTTCAAGAGGCTGAAGGCGAGGCGATTCTTTTGCGCCTTTCTGATCAGGGGGTAGCCGCTTCCTCCGGCTCCGCCTGCACCTCTGGTCTTTTACAACCGAGTCATGTTTTAATGGCGATGGGCGTGCCCGTGGAAAAAGCTCATGGCTCCCTTCGTTTTTCTTTAAGCAAAAACACGACCCAAAAGGAAGTGGATTATTTACTCAAGGTTTTGCCAGGGGTAATTAAGCAATTAAGGGCGATGGCCCCGAAAGGAGTTTAAATGACTGATTTTGGTCTCTATTCTCAAAAAGTGATGGATCATGTTCGCCGACCGCGGAACATGGGTGAAATTAAGCAACCGGATGGCGTGGCGACGGTGGGGAATCGAGTCTGTGGCGACATCATGAAACTTTACCTTAGGGTGGAGAAGAAGAAAGGGCGAGAGCGGGTTAAGGATATTAAGTTTCAAACTTTGGGTTGTGGAGCGGCCATCGCCACTTCTTCCATGATTACGACCATGGTTAAAGGGAAACTCTTAACTGAGGCGGCCAAGATTACCAAGCAGGCGGTCGCTGAGGCTTTGGGTGGTTTGCCGGCTTCGAAAATGCATTGCTCTCTTCTGGCAGCCGAGGCTCTTAAAAAAGTGATTGCTGACTACCATCAAAAGAATCGCTCCTAACGTTCTGGTCTAAGGTGGCAAAGACAGTCCCGAAAAAGCTATACTAGGGATTGATAAGGGAAGGAGGTGAGGAAGATGAAGCCGAAAAAGTCGTTCTTACGAGATATCTCAGGTAGCTTGATGAAATTGGCTTTCTTGGCGGTCTTAGCCGCGGCCTGGGGATTTGCCAGGGGAGATCTTTGGTTAGCCTCAACCCAATGGCTTTTGGTCGCCGCTGTTCTAGGAGTTTTTGGCCTTTATGCCCGGCTGGAGGCTTGATTGGGAGGGAAAGAGAAGGTATGATGGAAAGAGAATGATCTTTGTTAATTTTAAGACTTACCAAAAGGGCACAGGCGAAAAAGCGCTTCAGTTAGTCAGAGTTTGTCAAGAGGTCGCTCAAGAAACAGGTGTTACCATTATTCCGGTTGTTCAAGTCGTTGATCTCTGTCGTTTTTCTTGTCAGGGTTTTGAGGTTTGGGTTCAGCATGTTGACGATGTTGCTTATGGGGCTCATACGGGTCAAATTTTACCTGAGGCAGTCATGGCTGCAGGAGCGAAAGGAACACTGCTTAATCACTCCGAAAACAAACTCCCCGCCTCATTGGTCAGATCGACTTTAACTCAATGTCAAAGATTAAGTTTAAGAACTTTAGTTTGTGCCAGCTCAGTTGAGGAAGGTAAAGAACTGGCTCAGTTCAAGCCAAATTTTATTGCTTATGAACCGCCGGAGTTAATTGGCAGTCGGCAAGCTTCGGTGGCGACGGCCAAACCAGAGGTGATTGACGATTTTGCGGAAGAAGTTAAAAAAATTCCTTTGATTGTTGGCGCTGGTATTCACTCTCGCCAAGACGTTCAGACAGCGCTTGATTTAGGGGCAGTGGGCATTTTAGTCGCCACTGACGTTGTTTTAGCCAAAAAGCCGAAAAAAGAATTACTTGATTTAACTGAAGGATTTAAATGAAGAAGTTCAAGATTTGTCTTTCTGGTGGGTCAGAGGGAGAAAATGCAGCCAAGGCTTATTCTCTTGCTCAGGCAGTGGGAAGGGAAATAGCCAAGAAGGGTCATATCTTGATCACTGGGGCGACCTCGGGAGTGCCTTTTGAAGCAGCCAAGGTGGCCAAAAAAGCGGGTGGCTCGAACATTGGCTTTTCTCCGGCTGGAACAGAGACCGAACACAAGAAAAAATTCCGCTTGCCTATGAGCGCCAAGATTTTTGATCATATCATCTATACTGAGGCGGGCTATGCCGGTCGGAATCTTTTAATGGTCAGAAGTTCGGACGCAACGATTATTATTGATGGTCGGATGGGCACTCTTAATGAATTTACTGTCGCCTTCGAAGAGGACGAAATTGTTGGTGTGCTTGAGGGTTCAGGGGGGATTGCCGACCTGATCCGACCCATTTTAACGGCGGCCAAAAAGGGCCAAAGGAAAGTTATTTTTGATTCTGACCCAGTGAAGTTAGTCGCCAAAGTGATTGCCAGAATCAAAAAAGAAAAAGGATCATAATCAATGCTGCTGCCCAACGTTAAAGATTTAGAGATTGGTCACAAACGAGTTCTTCTAAGAACGGATTATGATGTCCCTCTTAGCTCAGGGGGTCGAGTGGCAGATGAAACCAGGATCGAAGAATCTTTGCCGACGGTCAACTATCTTCTTCAGCAAAAAGCCAAAGTGATCATTCTTTCCCATTTAGATCGGCCGGGAGGAAAACCGGTGTCGGGATTAAGCTTAAAACCAGTAATGGAAAGGCTGACGACGATGCTGGATAAGATAAAAATAGCTTTTTCCCAAGAGGTTTTAGGCGAAAAAACCAAGGAGTTGGCGGGAGAATTGAAAGAGGGTCAAATTTTAGTTTTAGAAAATCTTCGTTTTGAGCCTGGTGAGGAAGCCAATGATTCTCAATTCGCCCTAGGATTAGCGGCTTTAGCCGAGGTTTACATCAATGATGCTTTTGCTGTCGCTCATCGGCCTCATGCCTCGATGATTGGTTTACCTCCATTATTGCCTTCGGCTTTTGGTTTTGATTTTCTTGAGGAGATCAAAGTTTTATCTCAGGTTCGGGAAAATCCCAAACGGCCAGTGGTGGTAGTTCTCGGTGGGGTGAAGAGAGGTAAAATTAATGCCGCCAAAAAACTTACTCCCTGGGCAGATTTTATTTTAGTGGGCGGCGACTTGATTGAATACGACGGGATTCCGGCCATGGTTGATCGTCACGAGAGGATTTTAGGCAACTTGACTAAAAAAGGCGAAGACATCACAATGGAAACGGTCGAGAAGTTTAAAGAGGTAATTTTTAAAGCGGGAACAATTATTTGGTCCGGACCGATGGGCGCCTTTGAAGAAGAGAAATTTGCCCGAGGCACCAAGGAGATTGCTCAGGCCATCGCCGCCAGTCAGGCTTACAGCGTCGTCGGTGGGGGCGATACCGAAGCGGCTTTAACGAAATTCGGTTTAACCGATCAAATTGATTATATTTCTTCTGGCGGGGGAGCGATGCTAGCTTATCTGGCTGATGGCTCCCTCCCAGCGATAGAAGCGATTAAAAAATGATCAGAGTGGCTATTAATGGTTTTGGCCGGATTGGTAGGATTGCCCTTCGAGCAGCCCTAACTAAATATCTGGATAAAGTGAAGATCGTCGCTGTTAATACTTCGGGCTCAATGGATATTAATGGTTGGGCCCATTTATTTAAGTACGATAGTGTTTATGGTCCTTTTAAAGGGAAGATCAAGATTGAAAAGGGTCAGGATGAAGAGATTGGCGTTTTGGTGATCAATAATCAGCCTATTCCGTTCTTGGCCCAGCGGGATCCGGCTCAGATTCCCTGGAAAGATTATGAGGTTGATATTGTCATTGAAGCGACCGGCGTTTTCACTAAAGGAATTGATGCTCGGAAACATGTCAAGGCGGGAGCCAAAAAAGTGGTTATTTCCGCTCCCTCCCCAGACACTCCCTCCTTTATTATTGGTGTCAATGAGCGGGATTACCAGGGTGAGGTGGTCAATAATACTTCTTGCACGACTAATTGTGTCGCCCCGATAACCAGAGTGATAATGGAGAATTTTGGTTTGGAAAAAGCCACGATGACGACCATCCACGCTTACACTTCTTCTCAAGAACTGGTTGACGGTTCGAGTGACAGTCTTCGCCGGGCCAGAGCGGCGGCGGTCAATATTGTCCCGACAACGACCGGGGCGGCCAGAGCGACGGTTAGGGTTATACCTACCTTAGCTGGCCTTTTTGATGGTTTGGCTTTTCGCGTGCCAATCGTTTGTGGTTCAGTGGCTGACTTTACTTTTTTGGTCACCAAAAGAACCACCCTCGAAGAGGTTAATCAAGTTTTCAAAGAGGCAGCTTCAGATCAGTACAAGGGGGTTATTGAGGTTTCGGTAGAGCCTCTGGTTTCTTCAGACATCATTGGTCGTTCTGCTTCAGCCATTGTTGATCTTAATCTCACCTCAGTGATTGACCATGATTTAATCAAGGTGGTCGCTTGGTATGACAATGAATGGGGTTACTCCTGTCGTTTAATTGAAGAAGTCATATGGATCGCCAAACACTAGCCAATTATTTAGACTTTGCTAATCATCATCAAGATGTTACTCTTGAGGGAGTGAAATCTCTTTGTCAGCAAGTTAAAAAAGATGGTTTCCACAGCGCTTTCGTTAATCCTTGTTATGTTGGTTTGGCGAGGAAGTTCTTGCCTGAGGGGATTATCGGGACAGCTATTAGCTTTCCTTTAGGGCAAGATCATAAAGACATTAAGGTTTTGGCGGTGATTAAAGCGGTTAAAGACGGCGCAGACGAGCTTGACATTCCTATGAATGTCGGTTTTTTCAAAGCTGATCAGTCAGAAGCTGTTTTAGAAGAGATGGAAGCGATTATTGGGGCGGCGAAAAACATTAAACAGAATGTCATCATTAAATTTATTATTGAAACTGGTCTTTTAAATGAAAAAGAGATTCAAGAAGCCAGTCAACTCGTGCTTCAGTCAGGGGCGGATTTTGTGAAGACCAATTCTGGGTGGGGACCGAGAGGGGCGAGCCTCAAAGACGTTGATTTGATTAAAAAAGCGGTGGGAGGGAAGATAAAGATTAAAGTGGCTGGCGGCGTCGATACTTATCAAGAAGCGATCGCTTTTATTAATCGGGGAGTAGACCGAATCGGTACTTCCCATGCGGTGGAAATTATGAGAGATTTTAAAAAAAGGAGAGGGGGTGATGATCAATGATAGATGATCCAGTAATGCCTCAAGGTGATCAGCCGGTCGGATCAGTGGGAGATGCTCCTACGGCTCCAACACCGGCTGAACCAACGGTATCAGAAGCGCCAGCAACACCGACGTCTGAGCCGACGGCTTCAGTGACACCTGAGCCACCGACGACTGTGCCAGAGACACCAGAGGTGCCAGTACCAGAAACGACTCCGGTGACACCTGAGCCAGCGGCGACAGAAATGCCAGAGCCTGCCGCAGAAACACCAGTAACACCGGTTCCATCTGAGTCGACCCAGGAAGGACAAAGTTAGGGAGGAGAATGGCAGAGACAAAGGAGATTTTAGAAAAAGCCCGCCAAGCCGGTTATGCTCTGGGAGCATTTAATGCCGGTAATCTTGAGTTGGTCCAAGCTATTGTCCAGGCGGCCCAGGCAAGACAAGCGCCACTAATTATTGAGACTTCATCCGGAGAAGCGGAGTTTTTTGGCCAGGAGAACTTTCTGGATGTCGTCGCTAATCTTCGTCAGGGACATGGTTTCCCAATCCTGACTAATTTTGATCATGGTCCGGGTTTGGAAGAATGCCAACGAGCGATTGAAGATGGTTATAACCTGGTTCATTTTGACGGATCAAAGTTGCCTTATGAGGAAAATGTCAAGATCACCAAGGCTTTGGTTGAAGAAGCTCATCAAAAAGGTATTTTAGTGGAAGGGGAGATCGATAAGATTTTAGGCAAGTCAGAACCTCATCCCAATGAAGATTCAGAATCGGTTCAAGCTTCGGGGAGCTATACTGATCCGGAAAAGGCGGCTGACTTTGTTAGTCAAACCGGCGTAGATATTTTGGCGGTTTTTGTCGGCAATCTTCACGGGACTTATCGCCAACCACCCAAGCTCGATTTAGAGCGCCTTAATTTGATTGCTCAAAAACTGCCTTGTTTTCTTTCTCTTCATGGTGGTTCAGGCTTGTTAGCGGAAGAGATTCAAAAAGCCATTAAAATCGGCCAGATTGTTAAGATTAATATCAACACCGAGTTAAGAGTGGTTTATAAGGAAACGCTAGAGAATGTGCTTAAAGGTTCAGAAGAAGTCGCCATTTATAAAATTATGCCTCCGGTGATGGCCGCGGTCCAAAAAGTGGTCGAAGAGAAGATCCAGGTATTTGGCAGTGGCCAAAAAGAAGGATGAAATACGACACCATTTCTTTCGGTTCCGCCATCCTTGATGTTTTTGTTCAATCGCCTGAAGTCAAGGTGATTGAATCGAATGAGGTTTACACCGGCAAGGCTTTGATTGCTCCTTACGGGGCTAAATGTGAAGTCGAGAGACTGACGATTTGTTCTGGTGGGGGAGGGACGAATACGGCAGTTGGTTTTGCCCGATTGGGCCTGAAAGCGGCGGTCGTCGGTCGCTGTGCCTGGGATTTGGCTGGCAAGATTATTCGGCAAGAGATTAAAGAAGAGGGTGTCGACGATTCCCTTCTGATTCAATTGGAGAGAGAAAAAACTGATTATTCGACGATTATCATTGGTCCCGATGGCGGCCGGACGATTTTTGTTTACCGTGGCGGGACTCGATTAAACCAAACGATCATCGATTGGTCTAAGCTGAATGCTTTTTGGTTTTATGTCTCCTCTTTAGAAGGTAACTTAGATTTGTTAGCTAAGCTGGTCGTTCATGCTAAAAAGAATCACATTAAGATAGCGGTCAATCCCGGTCGAAAAGAATTGGTCTCAAAAGAAAAATTTTTAAAGATGGCTCAAGACTTTGACGTTCTGATTGTTAACCGAGAGGAAGCGGCCAGACTTTTGGACCTGACGATGGCTGATGAGAAGGTTTTTGATAAAGTTTGTCTGGCTTTACCTAAAGTAATGGTGGTGGTGACCGACAGTTTTCGAGGGGCTAAGGTTTGCGTTCCACTCAAAGGAAAATTAATCACCGAAGGTTTCAAAGTCAAAATGGCTGATTCAACTGGCGCCGGAGATGGTTTTGGTTGTGGTCTTGTTGCCGGATTAGCCAAAGGTTGGGAGCTGGAAAAAGCCCTTAAACTCGGGGTTTGCAATGGCGCGGCGGCGGTGACTCAAGTCGGCGCTAAAGCGGGTCTGATTAAAGAAAAAGAAATTGAAGTTTGGCTGAAAAAACCGCTCAAAATGCGCTGGGAGAAATGAAAAAGTTATTACCCCTCTTAGTTTCTCTTTTCGCCTAAATTTAATCATTTTGGGTAATTAGTTTATCTGGCTTTTCTAAGGAAAATCTTGAAAGTTGATTAATGAATAAAACCCGAAAATGAAGCAACAGTTTCTTAATTATGGTATAAAAATAGACGGAGGAAATGATGCCCAAGATTGATCAGGTCAGTTGGGCTGAAGTGAAGGTCGACGGCCAGGACTATCACCAAGTCATTATGGTTGGCGAAGAGGTTTTGGAAAGAGAAAAGAAGAAACTCCATTCTCTTTTTGGAACAACTCATGAAATAGGCGATTGGGAGCAGAAGCTTTTGCTTTCTCAGAAACCGGAAATTATTTTGATTGCCAATGGTTGGAGTGGGGTTTTGAAAGTGAAGGAAGCCTTTAAAAAGAAAGTGGCTGAGGCGGGAATAGAATTGCGAATAGTCTTAACTCCGAAAATAGTTAGGGAATATAATCGTTTAATCAAAGAAGGTAAAAGGGTTAACGTTCTGATTCATACTACTTGTTAGGATAATGAAGGTTTTTCAGCAGGAACTTCCAGAAGTCAAAAAGATCATTAAGAAGCAACCAGGCTTGTCTTTGGTTAATGGTCGTTGGACGATTGTCGTTTTTTTCCTTTTAACGGTTATCGCTAGTCTTTTCTTTTATCTTCAGGCTGAAGCGCCTGGTTTTTGGCAAAGGCTTATTTCCCCAGCCGTAATTTCTACCCTGCCAGATCAATTTAGTCCTGAGTCTGTCCTGGATCAGATCAAGTTGTTGACGAAGGATCTCCGGGGGACCTATGGCGTGGTGGTTTATCGTTGGGAAAGTCAAATTGAATATGGTCTTCACCAGGAAGAACCTTTTCCCGCTGCCTCTTTAATTAAATTGCCAGTGATGCTGACTCTTTATCAAGAGGCAGAGAAAGGTAATCTTGATTTGGTTGATTATCGAGAGTTGGCTGAGGCGATGGGGAAGCGCTCAGACAATGTGGCCTTTAATCAGTCGGTTAAGATTTTGGGAGAAGAAAAGATTCAGCAAACGATTGATCTTTTAGGCATGAAAGGGACTTCTTTTGAGAAAAACGAAACCACCCCTCAAGACATAGCTTTGTTTTTTCAAAAACTTGACGGCGGGGGTGGGATGAGCGATGAGCATAGAGAAGAGATTTTTAGCTTTTTAACCGACACGATTTATGAAGATCGGATTCCTGCCGGTGTGCCTGAAGGAGTCCAGGTGGTCCATAAAATTGGGACGGAAATGGGTTCTTTTTCTGACGCGGGGATTGTTTTTTCTGAGAGGCCTTTCGTCTTGGTGATTCTTTCTAAGAATGCCCGGGAATCAGAAGCGAACGAGGTTTTGCCGGCGATTACCCGAGCGGTTTGGGAGTTTGAAAATGAATGATCGTCAGGTTTTTCTACGGCCTTTTCGAGAAAAAGACTTAGTCGAATTGGTGAGGATTGAGAAATTATCTTTTGCGGTCAATCCCCGATCAGAGACTTGGTTTAAAAAACAATGGCAATGTTGGTCAGAGAGTTTTTGGGTGGTGGCAGTTGAAGGCCAAGTGGCGGGGTATGCTCTTGCTAAGATAAATAAAGGGAGAGCTAAAATTAGTCGGATGGCCGTTCATTCTCAGTATCGCCGCGAAGGAGTCGGCCGGCAATTAATAGCTTTTCTCTTAAATAATTTCCGACAAAATGGTGTTAATCAAGTGAGGGTGGAGGTGCGAGTGAACAACCAAGGTTCGATTAAATTTTTCCAAAGTTTTCACTTCAAGATTAAAGAACGACTGGCGGGCTATTATCGCGATGGTACCGATGCCTATTTAATGACCGTTTCGCTTTAGGAAGGCTTTTCCTCTTCCTTTGTTTTTATCTCCTCGATTTGTTCTGGGTCACATTCTTTTCTGGGTTCAGTACCTGGGAGGAAAT
>Ga0307421_1002253_pt1 | contig 10939 bp, 9 predicted proteins | sample SalMarWE160270MG_FD_202163 | JGI IMG/M metagenome (GOLD analysis project Ga0307421, IMG submission 202163) | Salt marsh sediment microbial communities from the Plum Island Ecosystem LTER, Massachusetts, United States - WE1602-70 | ecosystem: Environmental > Aquatic > Marine > Intertidal zone >...
TAACAGCCCCAAAGGGCGGGCTGCGGCCGCTTCAATAGAAGCGGGGGATTGGCAGCCCACCGGGGATCCAGAAACCCCTATCTCTCTAGCACTCGAGCGGCCCAACATCTATACTCTCTATGAACAGAACATCGGCCCGCTCACACCGATGATCGCCGAGCAGCTCCGCGATGCGGAAAACGAGTATCCACCTGACTGGATTGAAGAGGCTATCCTCATCGCGGTGACGAACAACGTCCGTAAGTGGCGTTATATCGAAGCGATCCTGGAGGATTGGCAAAACAGAGGCAAAGATGAGCGAAAAGATCGAGGAGACTCTGAAAAGGCTCGCCGCCGCTACGCCGAAGGAAAATTCGCCGGCTTCTGGGACACAGCAGCAGACGAGTAACAGCATGGATTCCTCGCAGCCAAAGCACTTGATAGGTGATCCAGATTGCCCTCACTGCCAGGGTCAGGGTTATTTACGCACAGATCTCCCCATTGATCATCCGGATTTTGGCCGCCTGCAGATTTGCACTTGCAGACAGATAGATGTGCGTGAGCGAATGCATGCACGTCTGTTCCGCATGAGCCAACTCGACGAGCTCCAACACCTCACTTTCGATTCTTTCAACCCGCATGGTCGGGTGGGGCTTGGTCCTCAGCAGCAGGAATCGCTTGAGAGGGCATTCAACCAAGCTAATACATTCTCGGAACAGGTAGAAGGATGGCTTCTCATCCAGGGCGGGTTCGGATGTGGGAAGACACATCTGGCCGCGGCGATCGCCAACAACGCTGTGGGGAACGGCATTCCTACGCTCTTCCTGACGGTACCGGACCTGCTCGATCAACTTCGTTATTCTTACTCGGACGAAGAAGTCACATTTGAAGACCGCTTCGAGCAAATCCGCTCTGCTCCGCTTCTTATCCTGGATGATTTCGGAACCCAAAGCGCAACCCCGTGGGCGCGAGAGAAGCTCTTCCAAATCTTGAACTTCCGCTATATTAACCAACTGGCCTTGGTCGTGACGACGAATCTCGCTATTGATGAGATTGAGGGACGAATGCGCTCACGTCTCTCCGACCCGGAGATTGTCACCTATGTGCGGATGTACGCTCCAGACTATCGCCGTCCATTCGACGATACTGGTCAACACGAACTCTCGTCTCTCTCCATCCATGGCCATCAGACCTTCGGCACCTTCAATCTGAGAAAGGATGAAAAGCTCCCGGCGAAGGATTTAAAAACCCTCGATCAAGCGTTTAAAGCAGCACAGAAATTCGCCGAAGAACCTAAAGGCTGGCTTGTCCTCATGGGAACTTTCGGATGCGGTAAGACCCACCTGGCCGCATCTATTGCTAATTACCGTGCCAGCCATGGTTTTCCCGTCATGTTCGTTGTCGTGCCCGATATGCTCGACCACCTACGAGCTACATTCAATCCTGACAGCATGATTTCGTACGACCGTCGATTCGATGAAATACGAACTGCGGATCTACTCGTCTTAGACGACCTGGGAACACAGTCGATGAAGCCTTGGGTGCGCGAGAAGTTGTACCAACTCTTTAATTACCGGTACAACGCGAACCTTCCGACAGTCATTACGACTGCAGATGCTCTTGAAGAGATTGATCCCAGGCTTCGTGCTCGAATGGGTGACCGCCGGTTGGTGACCGGAGTTAGTATCACCATGCCCTCATTCAAGGGAAAAACAACCAGCAAACGTCCTAAGCGTTGACCGCTATCTCTCGTGAATGGTACAATGCGGCTCGATGCCCCCATCGTCTAGGGGACCAGGACGTAGCCCTTTCAAGGCTAAGACCGGGGTTCGAATCCCCGTGGGGGCACCATGCATCACCCCTCGCACTCGAAACTGATCTTGAGTGCGTTTTTTAGTACCTCTCGAAGCATCTCTCAACCCCTCGCCCAAACCCGCGACTACTCCTTGAACGATCAGCACTCACAATTTAAACAAGGTAGAAGTATCTTTTTTTAAAATAGAAAATGGGGCTGTCCAAACCGATAACAGCCCCATTTATTAATTCAACAATATAAAATTACTTATTTGCGCACTGCTCGATCATGCGGATTAATTCTTCCGAGTCGATGTCCTTCATCATATAGCAAACCGCGCCAGCGCGCAGCGCAGCATCCTCTTCCCATTTTGTTGGGTAGCTTGTCAATACGGCTAATCGTGGGGAATAATCCATCGCTACAATCGAACGGAGGATTTCCAACCCCATCCCATCCTTCCGCTTGACCTCGAGCAGAACGATATCGGGCTTCTTCTCTTCGACATCTCGCATTACCTCTACTACATCCCCCGAGTGGCCGATGACGAGTAGATTCGCCGCCTGGTCTAACCGTTCTGCCAGCGCTGTTCGTACTGTGACATGTTCGTCGATAATATAAAGTCGAGCTTCAGACAATTCTATCCTCAGGCCACCCTTCAAGCGTCAGTATAGAGCGGCATCGTAGACTCGATAAGTGATACCCTTCCTGATGTATTTTGTAACCTGTCACGCAAAATAGGAATGTCGTCTTTGGAGATGATGAACTAAATCACTCGTACTGCGTTGTTGAGCGAGTGGTTGTGCTGATGAGCCGGTCTTGAGGAATTCGCACAGTGACGGTGGTTCCCTCTCCAGGACTCGAGACAAGCTCGAGCTCACCGCCGAGCTGCCTGGCCCGCTCCTGCATATTCGACAACCCGTGACCGAGAAGGCCAGGTTGAGATTCTACTTCGAAGCCATGACCATTATCAATTATCTGCAAGGTCAAATCGCTTGCAGAGGATTGACGCAGGCTAACCACAACTCTAGAAGAGCGCGCATGTTTAGCCGTATTAGCCAGCGCTTCCTGCGCGATGTGGAATAGGACTTCGGCAGGTTGATCTTGGATAAATTCAAGTGCATCCTCGTCAACCTTCAATTCCACTTCAATTAACGTGTTGGCCTTGAACTCCCGAACCAGCCGCCCGAGCGCTTCTGGTAGATCGTCGGTGCGAATCCTGCTGGGTTGTAAATCGAGGATATAATTCCGAATATCCCTAATCACCTTGTTCAAACCGCCTATTGCCTGCTCCATACGGCTAGAAGCCTCTGGCACCTTATCTTCATATGAAAGTCGAGTGTATTCCATACCCAGACCAATGGCATATATAGATTGGATGATCCCATCGTGCAGATCCATGCCGATTCGTTCGCGTTCCTCGAGCACAGCGACTCTGCGTGCCCTTCGGTACAGCCTGGCGTTCTCAACTGCGATTCCCACACCGGCTCCAACCGCTCCAAGCAAACCTATCTCTCGATCTCCGACCGGTCTCCGCCCTTTGAAAGCAAGGCTGAGTACACCTGTTACTTTTCCGGGAGCGATCAATGGTGCGCAGACCAGTGTTTCATACCCGCTCTCCACGATCGCTTTCCGCAAGAACTGATCATCCCCACTCAAATTATTCGTCCACTTCGGGCTGCCTGTAAGCGCTACTTGTCCAATAATCCCCTCACCAACCCGAAAGCGATCGATTTCCCAGAAAGCGTCCGATGCCCCGCCGAGATGAATCGCTTTACGGTAAACACCCTCGGATTCCTCCAGCAGGAACATCTCACCGGCGTCCGCGTGGAAGATATTCATCACCCTGTCCAGCATCACCTCCAGCAGACGGTCCAAATCCATGGAAGAACTGACCGCCGTAGCCATGGAATACATCAGACCAAGTTCTTCATTCCTCTCTGCCAGTTCATGTTCACTTCCGAGGACTCTTTGATACAGACGAGCGTTTTCGATGGCTGCGGCAGCATGCGCAGCGAGCATTTCAATTAGATGTTGATCCTCAAAGGTAAATTCAGGTTCACCGATCTTTTCGGTGAGATAGATCTGCCCAATCGATCGGCCATAGGCTTCTATCGGGACGCCGAGGAAGGATTTCATTATGGGGTGGCCTTCTGGAAACCCCACTGATATAGGGTGGTCTGCAATATTCGCCAGACGGATACTCTCCCCGGTGCGCATCATTTCGCCGATGAGCCCATACCCCTTCGGTTGGTGGGAAATGCGGTCGTGCTTCTCCTTAGATAGTCCTTCCGTGATGAAGGTGCTTAACTCGCCATCCTCCGAAGGTATCCCTATAGCAGCATATTTTGCATTGGACAGATCACGCGCTGCATGAATAACGCGCCGGAGCACTCCATCGAGCGAGAGGTCGGAGACCAAGCTCAGCGTTGCCCGGTGAAGTGCTTGAAGCTCCGAGTCGAGGGTTGCGGTTTCGGCGGTGGATTCCTCAACTACTGTGCGGATGTTCTGTTCATTGCTCACGAATTTATAACCTTATATGGGATTGTACCCCACACCAAGACCAAGGTAAAACCCATCCATAGGGTGATGTAAATGACAATTTGATCGGGTGCAAATTTTACATAACTACATTCGGTGGGTAGTTTTGAAGGGCATATCGTATACAAATCCCTTCTAGTCAAAAGAACCTGATAGTTTTTGCCAGCTCGCGGAGTGTATTAATCTCGCTCAGTTCGATACGACATAATTAAAACTGATGACATCTACACAATCTTCACGACTCCCGGGTTTTTATAAGCTATCGATCCATGAGCGCTTAGAACGCGCCGCTGCAGTTGCAGGTTTGGATGTAAAGACCAAAACCGCTTTTACGAAGCTCGGTGGGTTGGAACCGGATCAAGCCGATCATATGGTTGAAAACGTGATCGGTGTATTCGGACTCCCATTGGGTGTAGCGACCAACTTCCTGATCAACGACCGAGAAATTCTCGTTCCCATGGCGATAGAGGAGCCTTCGGTTATCGCCGGCGCATCCTTCATGGCCAAACTCGCGAGGGGTGGTGGAGGTTTTCACGCGGAGACCACAGAGCCGCTCATGATCGGTCAGATACAAATCCTGGATGTGACTGATCTCGAAGCGGCGAAGGCCAAGATACTCGAACACCGTGATGAAATCCTCGCCGAAGTAGATCGAGTTGACCCAATGATCCTCTCCTTAGGCGGCGGTGCTCGCGATCTTGAAATCCGTACCCTTACGGAGACCCCCGTCGGTCCGATGCTGATCGTCCACATAATCTACGACACTCGAGATGCAATGGGCGCGAATGCGATTAACACCGCTGCTGAACGTCTCAGCCCAATGCTCGAATCGCTAAGCCAGGGAAGAGTGCATTTAAAGATCTTATCTAACCTGGCGGATCGTCGTCTGGCGAAAGCCACATGCACGATTCCAGCAGCTGCCCTGGCTTTCGAGGCGTTTTCAGGCCCGAGCGTTCGCGAAGGGATCGTCGAAGCCTGGGCTTTCGCTGCAGCAGACCCATATCGGGCGGCCACACATAATAAAGGGATCATGAACGGCGTGGACGCGGTAGTTATCGCCACAGGCAATGATTGGCGGGCGGTTGAAGCTGGCGCACATGCATATGCAGCGCGCTCGGGTCGTTACACATCCTTGAGCAAGTGGGGTGCGGACAAGGCCGGGGATTTGGAAGGCTCAATCGAGCTCCCGCTTGCTGTAGGAACTGTCGGTGGGGCAACACGCGTACATCCACTCGCGAAAGCTTGTCTTGCCCTTATGGGGGTCGAAAATGCACGCGAACTCGCTCAGGTGATCGCAGCCGTAGGATTGGCGCAAAATCTCGCTGCGCTGCGTGCACTTGCAACCGAGGGTATTCAGCGAGGTCACATGTCCTTGCACGCTCGTCAAATCGCCATCTCCGCAGGCGCCGAGGGTGATCAGATCGATCGCATTGCCGCCAAGATGATCACCCGAGGAACGATTCATATCAAACACGCACGTGAGTTAATGAATCAAGAACCTCGTAAAACGTAAATAATCTTGCAAGAGATAAAATCGGGAAGAAGGATTAGGAAGGGAATCAATGACTGAGGAACGCGACCAAAGAATTATGCAGCCAAAGAGCCCCGTCGGCTTTGTGGGGTATGGCGCATATATCCCCCGCTACAGGCTTCCAGCGACAGAAGTAGCTCGGATATGGAAAGGTGGCGCATCGGGAACCCCCATCGACGAAAAAGCTGTTGCCGGACTCGATGAAGACGTCATTACGATGTCGATCGAGGCTTCTCGTAATGCTCTTGCCCGTGCACAGATCAACCCCGCGGACATACGCGCTGTTTGGGTGGGATCCGAGTCACATCCCTATTCTGTCAAACCCACGTCAACGGTCGTCGCAGAGGCAATCGGGGCTACACCACACACCCTTGCTGCGGACTGGGAGTTTGCTTGCAAGGCTGGCACGGAAGCGGTTCAGGCCGCGATTGGGTTTACGGGTTCAGGGATGGCGAGATATGCGCTGGCAATTGGGATGGACACCGCGCAGGGGCGACCAGGAGACCCGCTTGAGTACACTGCTGGCGCAGGCGGTGCGGCTTATATTCTCGGCCCAGCGGATGAGTCTCTCGCCGTGGTTGATGGATCTTATTCCTACACTACCGATACACCCGATTTCTGGCGCCGCGCAGATGAGAAATACCCATCACATGGTGAACGTTTCACCGGTGAACCCGCTTACTTCCACCACATTACGTCTTCAGCTCAGGAGCTAATGGAGGCATTGGGGACAAAGCCGGCAGATTACTCCTTCGTTGTCTTCCATCAACCCAATACGAAATTCCCTCAAAGGGTTGCCAAAACCCTAGGTTTTACATCCGAGCAATTGGAAACCGGTCTTCTTGTGCCGCGCATCGGCAATGTCTACGCTGGTTCAGCCCTGGTTGGTTTGACAGCCGTCCTGGACGTAGCCAAGCCAGGGGATCGGATTTTACTCGTCTCCTACGGCTCGGGCGCCGGCTCAGATGCGATGAGCATGCATGTCACCGAGCGAATACTCGAAAGCCACGAACTCGCGCCGCGCACAGAAGACTACATCAATCGCCGAACCGAGATCGATTATGCAACCTACGCCCGCTTCCGCGGAAAACTGAGTCAATAAGATGATGGCAAATAAGAATAAACCTAAGAACGATGTATTTATCATCGGCGTCGGGATGACGCCGGTGGGAGAACATTGGGACCGCTCGCTACGCGAACTTGCGCTTGAGGCGATGACCACTGCGCGCGAGGAGACCGGGGCAATGCGACCCGAGGCAGTTTATGTTGCTAATATGCTCGCTCCAGCGCTTTCACGCCAGTCTCACCTGGGAGCATTGCTTGCGGATTTTTCAGGAATGCGGGGAATTGAAGCTGTCACCATCGAAGCCGCTGGAGCTTCTGGCGGTATGGCGCTGCGGCAGGCGTATTTAGCGCTTGCTTCAGGCATGGTCAACACCGCATTGGTGGTGGGCGTGGAGAAGATTACTGAACGTGTAACCGCAGAGGTTGAGGCTGCACTGATTACCTCAAGCGATGCCGATTACGAATCGATTCACGGATTGACACAAACCGCATTGGCGGCGATGCTCATGCGGCGTTATGAATTCGAATTTAACGTCCCCGAGTATGCTTTTGCTGGTTTCAGCATTACTGCACACGCTAACGGCGCGAAGAACCCAAAGGCGATGTTTCGACGACCGATAAAACTGGAAACATACCAAAGAGCGGCCATCCTCAGTGATCCAATAAATATGTTCGACGCCGCCCCAATGGCTGACGGCGCTGCCGCCATCTTCCTGGCCCGCGGTGATGTTCTCCCTTCAAACCCACCTTTCCCACCAGTTCGGATCGACGCCTCCGCTACAGCTGTATCTGCCGTTGCGGTTCACGATCGTCCGAACCCTTTATCCTTCGCTGCAGCCGAAAAAGCGGCAAGGATAGCCTTTGATCGAGCAAAAATCAACCAGGATCAGATTGACTTCTTTGAGCTTCATGATCGCTACTCTATCTTCGCCGCATTGTCATTGGAAGCCGCGGGGTTTGCCGCCCCGGGTGAGGGTTGGAAACTTGCTGAGAGCGGCGCGATCGCACTAAACGGACAGATCCCGATTTGCACTTTTGGCGGCTCGAAAGCCCGTGGAGATACAGGGGGCGCCACCGGCGTTTACCAAGCCGTCGAGGCTGCGCTGCAATTGCAGGGACGAGCCAGTGAGATACAGGTCGCGGATGCCAGAATCGGTCTGATCCAAAGCCTCGGTGGAATCGGTTCGACAGCCACCACACACATCCTTTCTACCGTCGAGACCCTTTGAGAGTGAGTTGATAGTTCCTGAGAGTCCTGATTGCATACACTGAACCGTGGTTGGAGATCAACCCCAGAGGTGAAGCACTATGGAAATAACCAGTCATTGGAGAATTAAAAAACAACGCTACGCACTGGTAGGCGAGGTTTGCCCACACTGCGCAGCGAAGATTTTCCCACCGCGGGACATCTGCCCCGAATGCGGCGACGAGGCGAAGGATCACTACCAGTTCAGCGGGCGAGGTGAAGTTTACTCGTATACAACCCTCTATAATGCCCCTGCTGGTTATGAGGAACAGGCACCCTACACCGTCGCCATGGTTCAACTTGAGGAAGGACCACTCGTCACCGCTCAGCTCACCGACATCGACGTGAATGAACCAGAAGTGGGTATGCCCGTTGAAATGGTCACCCGCAAACTGGGTTCCGAAGGCGATCGAGGCATCCTGATTTACGGCTACAAATTCCGACCAGTTCTAGAAACGGCCTAACTCACCTATCGTTCACAAACATCACCAGACCCTGGCATAAGCCAGGGTCTGATTTATGTAAAGTTGCACGTCTTTCGATTTTACACCAAAATACAGCGCAGTAAGATACACTCGGTGGCGTCGGAAACAGACCCAATTCTTCTCCACACGCTGCCTTAACGAGAGAGCAAAACCGAAAAATATATCAAGAGAGGACCAACCGTACATAGGGATTATGTTTAGCAAAGCCGCTTGACGCGCCCAAACACCTGTGCTACTATGCGCGCTTGAAGGTCATCTGGAGGCGGATTCCCGCCCGGATCACCGTAGGAGGAGTCCATGGCTAACATGAGCCGAACGAGATTAACGATCGTTGTTCTAATCATCGTCACACTCGGATTAACCGCATGCACACGATCTGCATCTACACCTCCACCGGCAACGGATGAAGGACTGCCATCAGGTGCGCAATCGGAGACTCAAGCGACGATGGATGCTGTTCGCTCGGCGATCCTCACGCAGACCGCACAGGCGCTTGGGGTCCCCCTCTCAACAAGTACGCCCACGCCTTTGCCAACGAGCGACCCTTTGGTGACAGCGACGCCAGATCCGGATCAGCCAACTGCTACACCCGAGGGAGGGATCATAGAGTACACCGTCCAACCTGGGGATTGGATTTTCAAGATCGCCCGCGATTTCGGCGTTGATCCACAAGCCATCATCGACCTCAATGAACTTACGAATCCCACCGCTCTTGAGGTAGGGATGGTGCTGAATATCCCGGTATCAGATACCGCACCTCCAGCGATAGCCGATAGTACGGGGACTCCGGTCGAAGGCGGAACGATTCACGTTGTAAAATCCGGCGAGTGGATATGGTCGATCGCACGTTTATATGGAATAGATCCACAAGTGATCATCGATGTAAATAACCTCGCATCACCTGGCACGATCTACCCGGGAGATGAACTCATCATCCCCTAAGACATCCCTGATTAAGGATCCGTTCGGGGCGGCCATCAGGTCGCCCTGTTTTAATGTGGAGATACGAGTATGAAATACAAGGTTCGTGAATCCCGGCGAGCTTTCGACGGCAAAGCATTTAATGTTCGCGTCGACCTGCTGGATGGGCCAGCGGGCGCCACCTCCCGCGTCGACATCGTCGAACACCCTGGCGCAATCGTACTCATACCCATCGACGAACAGGATCGAGTGTGGCTTGTCCGTCAATATCGTCATCCCACCGGAGAAGAACTCCTCGAACTACCTGCAGGAACATTAGAACCAGGAGAGTCTGCCGAAGGTTGCGCCGCCCGTGAGAGCCGCGAAGAGATCAGCATGGCGCCAGAAGAGCTTACCCCTCTCGGTGGAACCTTCCTTGCCCCAGGGTATTCAACCGAATACCTTCACTTCTTCCTCGCTCGAGAGCTATACCCGGCCCCCCTTCCTCCCGACCCTGGCGAAGTCCTCCATCTCGAGAAGATCCCCTGGGAGAAGCTGTGGGATCTAATTGCCAATGGGGGTATCCGTGATACTAAAACCATCGCTGGACTTACGCTTGCCCGGCTCTGGTTAGAGAACAACGAATAAATAAGCGTTTTATCACCAGGGCAATCGCGTTTTCATAAATTGATAACCTTGAGCAGATAATCCATGTCCATGGCGCAGATAAGCCGCTTCGCTTTTGCACCACACTTTTTCGTCTTCTCTTTCCTCAAGACATTGAGTGCAATCTTGCGCATGATCGCCATATTCTCGGGCGCATGACCTTTGCGAGTTCGATTGTCATCCTCCCTGAAAATCACATCCAGACACCAATGAAGTTTGTTCTCCACCTCCCAATGCGTGCGGATATAGGTGAGCATCGCTTCCGCACCGACATCCAGGCTGGAGATGAAATACCGCATCTCTGACGTTTCTTTCTCTCCGATCTTCCGGGTTGCTTCCACAATGGCGATGCTCTTCAGGCCCTTCCACTCACCATCGCGATCGACGTATTCCAGATATTCAGGGGCAGCTGTCACCCAGCAATTTCTGATCTCAATTCTGCCGTGACCTTTGTTCACCGTCCGGGCACGATCAAAGGGAGACCCCTTGAATTCGTCTTCCCGGTCCACCTGGAACAAATGGCGAATATCCTCATACAATTTCCCCTGATTTCGTTTTACAGCCAGAACATACTCAGCTTTTTGCCCCAAAATGGCTCTGGCAATCCCTTTTTGTGTGCCAATGGCATCAATTGTGACGATACAGCCACGGATATCCAGGAGTTTCAAGAGTTCCGGGATGGCTGTGATTTCATTGCTTTTATCATCAATTTTCCGCTGACCGATCACCAGTTC
>Ga0307421_1002254_pt1 | contig 10937 bp, 16 predicted proteins | sample SalMarWE160270MG_FD_202163 | JGI IMG/M metagenome (GOLD analysis project Ga0307421, IMG submission 202163) | Salt marsh sediment microbial communities from the Plum Island Ecosystem LTER, Massachusetts, United States - WE1602-70 | ecosystem: Environmental > Aquatic > Marine > Intertidal zone >...
CGTGGCCCATGGGCAGCGCGAGCAGGCCTTGGTCTGGCGCTATGACGCCTGGGGCGAGCTGTCCCGCGCGCCACCCAGGCTTGCGCACGATCACACGATGCCGGCGGCTCTTGTGCCGCCGCTTGCGCTTGTGCCTCCCCACGACGACAGGCTCTCCGTACTCATCGTATCCCACGATGGCACTCGACTCGTAATCCCCCATCGGTCCCGCGTATCCCATGATGGCACCTTCCACATCATCGTCGTCGTCCTCTTCGCCCATCACGGCGCCTTCAATCTCGTCATCGTCGTAATCCGACGATCCAATGACCTCAAAATGCGTCATGTCTCTTGCTCCTGTGCGCCATGTGTGACGCGACTATCCCCCGTACCCGCCGCTGACCTCCCCCGTTTTGCCGAATGTGTATCCGGCGATCGATGCCGCCGCTAACCCGATATCGCGCACGATGCCCGAACGCGGCCCGAAGAAGTAGCAGGCGATCGCGATCGTCCCGCTCTTGCCGACGACCGGGATCTCCGGCATGTCGGGCCACTGCTTTTCGACGAAGCCATAGATCAGCCCTCCGAGACCTACGGCCATCATCTTGTTTTGGAACGATGCTCCGCCCAAGCTCGGGCCTGTCGCTCGACGCCGGCGTCGCTTGGTCGTGACGGCGCGTGCACGTCGTGGCGAGCGACGCGCCGGTGGGGATGCGGGCGGAGTGACCACGACGACGTCCTTGCCCGCTCGCGTGACAGTCGCTGCTGCTTTCTTTCGTGCCATCCCCCTACTTTATGGCTCGAACCGCACTCACTCGGTGTGTGCGCGACGTGTGGGATACACTTTGAGACCATGAGTGATCTCACTGCACATCAGGTTCGCGTGATGAGTGCCCACGGTATGCTGCATCCGAAAACGGTGCGGCGCGCGTACGGCGGACTGGTAGTGCAGTCGACGTCGTACGCACGCATCGAGCTCGCCGCTCGGCAGCTGGGCTACCCGCCGCCGCCGCCCCGCGTAGCTTCGGAGCGCGAGCGAGCGGCGAAGCTACGCACCGCGAAAGAGTGACGGCGCATCCCACGACTCGAGCCGTCCTGCGACACATCGTCGCAACGGCGGCATCGGTGGGAGATCCCCATGCGTGAGCAGCTCTTCTTCCTCACGTATCAGCTCGGTTTCGGCGGCAATCGCGCGCTCGACTGCCTCCGCCTGCGTGGGATCGCGAGGGGGATTCACCGCGGGGATCTCCCAGTCGCCGGCGACCGAACGGCGCCTCCGGAGCATCACTCCTGTCGTGCGCTCGGAGTGATGCCGCGGCGGAAGAAACCCCTTCGCGGAGCGCAGTCGGCGGAATCGCGGCGGCGCGTTCGTGGGCGCCTGACAGAGCTTCGAAATCTCGCCGATCGCGCGGTCATGGTGACCCGCTAGCTTCACGATGTAGCCGTTGATGGCGTCGATGTCGCGACCAGATTCCGCCGTGCTCTGCCGTCCCCACCCGACAGACTCGGCGTCCTCGAGGAGGCGTCCTGAGAGCAGGATAGCCTCGCGATCCGTCGCGCCCGCCTGTTTTCTTGCCTCTTCCTGCTCTCGCAACTCGGTTGCAAGAGTAGGACAGTAGAGCATGAGATTCAGGTGCGGCCATCCCGACCGATGCGCCTCGACGACCGCCACCCATCCCCCAACGTCGTCGTATCTGCGACGGAGTCTCGATAGCAGATTGCGGGACATCCTGGACAGCTCAGCGTACGCATGCTCGATCGAGGGCCACCGGCGCCCGGAGTAGTAGCCCTCGCGATCGATCGTCAGCACCGCGTAGACCCAACCCGTCGGCTCGAGCTCTCCGCGGTGGGTGGCCTGGCGGATCCGGGCGAAGGTGACCGCTGCCTCGTGACGGGCGCATGCGCCTTCACATCGCCAGCTGTTGCAGCGGTAGGGGACGCGCGTTTGGACCAGCGGCCGGCTCCGGTCCCACGTCCAAAGGTACCACTGTTCAGTTTTGTACGAGCTATGCACACATGCCCGCACATGCCGCGGGATGACCGGACGTACGGAATGTGTGGTCCGGCCGCCCGAATGTAAGGCATGCGCCCCGTGTGCACCGTACCGTGAGCCGGGCGGCCCGGAGGCCCGGCGGTAACCATGCGATATCGCTGCGGGAAGTGAGCGCGGACGTTGCTCGCGCTCACTTATCCTTGTACTGACTAGAGCAGTCCCGGCCGACTGCCCGTATCGCGCAATCATGGGGCACCGCCCCCAGTGCTACATACGGTGTAGCGGCACAGGTGGCTTTTGGGCACAGGGGTACGGGCCGGATTGGGGGGCGTGGCCAGCGGCGAAAAGGGGGTGGCCTTTTCACCGGCGCCGCAACTCGCACCGATATGTCGTTCGAGTTGCGCGATTCTAGCGACATGAAGACCCCGCGACTGAAGGCCGGGCCGGCGCGGCAACTGACCGACAGAGAATGCGCGAAGCTGCTCGGAGGGACGATCGGATGCCTCGCCACGATGGCCGACGCGCGAGACGTGGTCACCGCCGTCCAGTGGTGGGCGGAGCATGTCGACAGCGTCCTGAAGCACGAGATCGGCTTGCTCGCGGACGCTATGGCCGAACTCGGGCAACGCGATTCCTGACTTTCGCCCCCCCCCCGCTCGCTCCGCTCGCCCGGAAACCCGGGCGGCCCGACCACGCGGCTCACCACTGCTGTGCCTTAGTCTGGCAGCGCCCAGCAGAGGAGGGTTGCGCCCGCGGTCGTCGGTAGGTACGACTGAGGGGCGTTCCGAGAATGTTGTCTGAGGGTTCGTAGCCTGTTCTCCCAACGTTCGCGGTGCGAAGTGGGGCCCCACTCGGCGTGTTCGGCGCCGGGTGGGCCAGGGGTTGTCCGCTAAATGGCGATAGACGTGCGGACTACCCTGGCGCCGACAGCACACCGCACTTCGAGCTGCTGTACAATAGGGTATGGCTGGTCGCGCAAGGATCCCGGTCGTCCAAGGGCCTCAGGTGTGGCGGCTACTGCGCACGGATCGAGACGGCGCGGCAGCTCACGAGATCCCGCAGATGGCGGCGGCCGCGGTCCGATGGTTCCTTCGGGAGACCGGCGAGCACGGGACCTTGCCGGAGCTCGTCTCCACGGGCGAGAAGAGCTGGCGGTTTGGGGCAGCGAGACCCGTCCGGGTCATGCAGGTATCGAAGTCCGAGCCGATGGTTCCTTCGGGGCGGGTCCTAGCGACGCGAGAGCAGTCGGTGCCTGACACTGTTCCCTCTGTGGTGGGGCAGCGCCCATGGTGGGTGGTCGCTGAGATCTGGTGGCGGGCTCCAGACACCACCGTGGACTACCCCGGCCTACATGAGGGACTGTTCGGCCGGTCGTACCAATTGAACGGCGCGGACTGGGTTCTCGACCGTGCCGTCATCCCTGCGGGGTCGACCGACCCAGGTGATGAGACCTGGGCTCATGCCGAGACGACCGCGGCGGCGGGTGCCGCGGGGAAGGTGCTTGCGACTACCGGGCTCGGGCTGGCAGCCATCCTGGCCGGGCTGTTTTTCTGGGGTCGCCGGCGCCGGTAGAGGCCCCGAAAAAAACTATTGCGCCCCGCGCGCGACGTGTCATACTAGCCATACGGGTCAGACACGGCCCGGAGATTGGAGATACTATGGCTACGACACAGACGCTGTGTGCATCGGGAGCATGGGGCTACGAGGGAAAACAGTACATCGCGCGGATCACGGGCCGCGCTGCGAAGGTGACGTTTTGCCGCGAATTCGTGGGCACGAAGGACGGCAAGCGGAGCCAATACACCGAATACACGACCGATGAACCCGGTCTCTACGAGCGTCAGAGCGTCAGCAAGAAAGGCAAGGACCGCCACTACGTGGCCCTGCTCGAGCATGGGGCACATCTGCGGTCCTGCTCGCTGACCCTGACGCAGGCGATGAGCATCGCAAAAAGACTGGCCAAAGAGAACCTCGAGGATATCGTCCGAGTCGAGGAGGTCGAAGGCGAGACGAACGACGACGGACTGCCTGTCGTCAAGTTCGTGATCGGCTCTTCGAAGAAGAGCCCCAAGCAGTCTGCGCTCGAACGCTGCCAGCGAGCTCTGAGCTCGCTGATGGCACACGAGAGGGCGTGGGTCCTCGCGGAGCTCGGCAAATGAGCATCCGCTACCACTACGTGACGGGGATCCGTCACGGGCAGCTGCTGACGGTCTACCAGCGGCACATCACGGAGCACGCCGCGAGCTGGTCGCGGCGCAACCCCGCGGGCTTGGACTGGCATGTCCTGCCACTCATCTCGACGGCCGTCTCCTCACGCGATCCGAGCGTCGGGGAGACGATCGCGATCACACTGTCACCCGGCGGAGTAGAGTACGCCGTTCGTCCTCGATAGGAGAAGGCATGTCCAAGAAGAAGAAGGCCAAGTCCAAGGCAAAGGCGAAGCCGCGGCGCAAGGTCGCCGTGGTGGAAAGCGCCCCTGTCGAAGAGGGGCGCAAAGCTCAACGCCTCAATATGAGGCTCAGCTGGAAGGACTATCAGCGGCTCATCGAGCTCCGGTCCCTCCTACGGGCGGAGAGCGATTCATCGACGGTGAGGACACTCATCAGGCTCCACTACGCCGCGGAGCAGAGCGCGCTCGCGAAGCTCCGGCGCACAGATCCGACAGCAGTCGCTCAGATCGAGCGGCTCACCGAGCGGGCCCGGCAGATGGGTCTGTTCCCGGAGGATGTCTCGTGAGCCCCGTTCCGAAGTGCCCCATCTGCGGCTCTGACGGGGTGCTCGATCCCATCGGTCCGGGCTCGGCGCTACTCGACTGTCGATGCACCATGTGTGGCTGGTACTACACGAGCTCGCCGACAGAATGGGCTCTGCAGACAGCGTCGTGCGACTTCGACTTGTGGGCGGCTGAGGAGTTGATGCGGTTTCCCGAGCTCGATGTGAAGACACTGCTCGAGCGGCTGTACGGAGTCATCGGCGTGTGGCTCGAACAGGAGGCTCTCCGCCAGCGCGCCGAACGCGAGTAGCACACTCGCGCACAAAGACAGACGGCCCGGGTCCTCGAGGACCTGGGCCGTTTGCGTTTCAGCGCGCACCGCTACCGCAATCTGCGTTGTTGCTTCAAAGGGGCCGCCGTCTCGAGACGGCGGAAGGTTGTGCGTGTGGCGGATGGGCCATGCCGAAACGGTGCTTCAATGGGGCCGCCATCTTTCGATGGCGGAAGGGCCGCCGCCGAAGCGTGCGGCTCGCCGGTGGCGGGCCGCCCGGGTTCGTGCGAGCTCCGGGGGGGGTAGAGCAGCACGCTTCGACGGCGGACACCCGTAGTCTGCCGCTAGGAGTCCCTGTCCGTCAAGGGGTGGTCTCGTGTGCGTGTAGCACTCCCTGTAGCCTCACGAGCTCATTGGTTTTTTCGGCGAGCTCGCGCTTCAGGTTCGCCCTCTCGGTGATGCCCGAGTCGAGCTCGGAGTGGAGGTCCGCGATCTGACTCTGCAGCTCGCGCAGCTCCGTCCGCACGCGGCCCAACTCATGCCCGAGCTCCTGATTCGCGTTGTAGAGCTCCCGATTGCGACCCTTCGTTTCGGCGACCTCCTCATTCGCCGCCAATGCCTCAGCGTGGAGCCGCACGCGTTCGTCGCGCGTCATGGGCAGCGGAGCTGCTGCTGCCAGCGCTGTGATGTGCACGTCGCGGCCCAGGTTGCCGGCGCGCTGCCGGAGCACGGCGACATGGCGCGCGCAGCAGTGGCCCGCCGTGCCCCACGCCCAGACGTAGGCATGCGTCGCGGGTAGTCCGCAGCCGTCGACGTCACACACGGGTGACGCGGGCGTCGCGGGGGCAGTGTCAGGCACGGGTGCTGTGGTGATGTCAGGCATGGGACCTCCTAGGGCACGGTGGGTGTCTCGCTCAGCAGACCTGCTGAGCCGATGTTGGCTTTGGCGTTCACGCGCGGATCGGTGACGGCGAACCCCACGAAGGGATTGAGGCAGTCCAGCGAGTTGCCGACGATGGCAAGGCCTTGCGTTGGCACCGTGAGGAACGGCCAGTCGATGCCGGTCGTCGCATCCGTGCGGCAGCCATTGATCAGCGCGACTCCGACGCTGCCGGATGAGTACGAAACGAACGTTGGTAATGTTGATGTTCTGATGCCTGACAGCTGGATCGTCGGCACGTCGCCGGCTACGAGCATGCCGACTCCGGTGCCGCCCGCTCCTGTCCAGCGACCCCCAGTGATCTGCACGCGGCTCGCCCCGGCGATCCGGACGGCGGTGCCGGCGGCGGAGGTGGTGCTGAACACGCAGTCGCTCGCTGTGACGGACGCTGCGCCCTCAGGGTTCAGTGCATATGTGGCTGCGATGACCTCGGTCCCTGCGTAGAGATTAGCCCGGGCGCCCCCGGCCACGACAATTCCAGCTCCGGTTGTCGATTGGATCGTCATGCCGAGAAGGGACGCGATGCCCTCGATCCGCAGTGCAGGCGATGCTGAGCTAGTGACGGTGTAGCCAAACCCCTGCAAAAAACACCCGGCGGTGCCCGGCACTCTCAGGCGGTTCGCGCCGATGTTGAGCGCCGCTGCGAACGCCCAACTGCCTGTCGTCAGATAGATGTAGCCGCCGCTCGGCGCGGGTAGATCGGCGAGCGACCGCACGACATGGTCGAACGGCGAGCTCGTCACGTCCAGGATGTCGGCGGCGACCGCAGGACCTGACTCGGTGGTGAGTCGGAGGGACCGTGTGGCTATGGCTGCGTTGGCTGCGTATACCCTCATCTGCGTTTCCTCCGCGCCATGAAGACGAGCAGGATCACGATGATGGCCCAGCTCGCCGGGCTCCTCTCGAGTGGCTCATCGTCACTCTCGGCCTTGGGGATCGGCGGCACATTCGGCATGGTTCCCAGGTTTGGCCACTCGACGTGAGGGTCAACAGCTTGGAGCGCCGGATAGGGATCGATCGGGCCGAGCCCGGGAGGGGAGATCTGAAAGTGCAGATGCGGCGATGTCCCCTTGGCGTTGCCGCTGTTTCCGAGCTGCCCGAGAAGAGCGCCAGGATCGACGTCCACGACTCTGCCGGCGAGACGCGCAGCTTCGAGCGGCGGCGCCCACGAATCCAGGTGCGCGTAGTAATAGCTCCAGCCGTTGTCCGCGCGGAGGTATACGACTTTGCCCCCCTTTGGATCGATCGTTGCGCGAGCTTTTCCGCCGGCGACCGCGAGCACTGGGAGACCACGCGCAGCGAAGATGTCGGTGCCCTTGTGTCCCCGCGCCTGGGCTGAGAACTCATCCGCGTAGTGATAGCTCGCGGCTTCCGGAAGCGGGAACGCATCCACGTCACGCAGCCTGACCGAAGAGCGCGCCCCATGTCTGGCGCCCGACGATCCCGTCGGGGGTCAGACCGTGCGCGCGCTGGTAGGTGACGACGGCTGCCTTCGTGGCGGGGCCGAAGATGCCGTCGGCTCCAATCCCGAGCCGCGTCTGCAGTGTGATGACGTCCTTGCCCCGGCTCCCCTGTCGCAGCGTCGGCAAACTGAGTGGCGACGTCGGCGAAACAGAGATTGGAGAAGGTCCGCTAGGCGACGCCGCCGGTGAAGTCTTAGCCGGCTGAACCGCTCGCGGCAAGATGTCAGTCGGCACGTCGGCGGCGAGCTTGAACGCGACGACCCCCTTTTTTTCGCCCATTGGCGTGGCGCGGTACGTGATCCAGCGCCCCGAAGTTTGCTCAGTTTTGAAGGTCCCGGCGCCGTGTTTCCACAGCGTCGACAGCAGCGCGCTCGCCCGGGCTACCACTCCGGGCCCTGGCGGATCGTCTGGCACCCACCCGGCGCCGGGAAATGCGGGCAGTCCTGCGGGCACTACCTGAGGCCACGGCGGCGGCTGGATCGGCACCGCGATCGTTGCGGACGTGGGCACGATCTTCGGCGTGGCCGCGGCTTGCGCGGCCGCCTGCTTGTGCGCTTCCGCTTGCTCTTGCGGAGACCGCGGCTTCGTCGGTTCAGCGCGCGTCGTCAGGTCCTTCTTTTCGAACGCGCGCGCTACGATCAGCATCAGCGCGAGGAACGGCAGGATCGCGGTCATGGCTTGCCCTTTCCGTTCGCGCGCGGACGGCTGGCGTCTTGCGCGCGGCCCGCGAGAAACGCGGTGGCCATCTCGCGCAGCATGTCGGGCTTGTCCGCGCCGTCCTGCGCGGCCTCTGCCGCTGCTTCCGCCGCGTCGAGCAGCTCCTCTACGCGCCGCTGCGCGTCGTTGACCTGCGCGTGCACGGCACGCCGATACATCGTCTCGACCTGCTCGAGACGGTGCTCCATCGATTCGCTGCGTGCATCCAAGCGCTCAACGAGCTCAACGAACTTCGTGAACGCGACGTTCGTGCTGTGCTCGTAGGCGCGGTGGATGAGATTGGCGAAGTGGGTGAGTCGCGCCGTCTCCGGGTCCTCGATGATCGCGTTCGGCGCGGGCGGCGCGGCTTCCGAAGTCTCCGCCTCTGCGGACGGACGCACCGCGCGAATGAGCGCTCCCGATGCGTCTAAGCACTCGATGAGCTCGGGCGCCATCGCGTAGATCGTGTCCGCGACCTTGCTCCACTGCTGCTTCCCGGGGCGCATCTCTTGCGTTGCGCCGCCGGCGACTGTGAGCCGTACGACTGTCGCGTGCGGGTGACGCAGCAGGAATCGGCGGATCGCCCATGCGGTCACCATTACGTGCCTCCCGTTTCGCTGCCCGTGAACTTCAGGTTGCGGAGCTCGGGTTCGTCGGTGAACCAATCGGGTCGCACGTGCACGTTCGGCGCGAAGTAGGCATGCACTTCGACGACCGTGGGCACGTCGGTCGCGTCGGCGGCAAGCGTCGCGACGCTAGCGCCGCACTGGATGTCCTGACCAGGGATGAGGTCGATGCAGCAATGCTCTGGCGCGGAGTCGTCTAGATTCGGGCCGGGCACGGACGTCGCCCACTTCGTCGTTCCGACGACTGCACTGCCTGGCGTGGCGTACTGAAAATTGAAGTGCGCGAATCCGAAGCCCTGTGTCCCTTGCTGCGTGGTGAGCTGGATGCGAGAGCGTCCGACGCCCGTGTAGACGTAGAAATCGACGTAGATATTGACCGGATTCGCGCCGGCGTCTGGAGCGGCGCGGATGATGGCCGCGAACAAGAAGCGCCAGTTGTCGGGCCGCTTGTAGTTGATGCGTGTTAACTGCGTCGACTGCCGATATTCCGCGCCACTGCTCGATGGGTGGGGCACGGTGACGTTGACCGACGTGCCCCACATGTGCCACGGGGCGAGCGGGGTAGTGACCCAGTTTTGCCGCGGCATGTCAGAGCACCCGGCAGCGAGTAACAGCAGCAGCCATCGGATCACCGGAAGCCGACGACGGCGGGTGAGGTGTAGATGACATGGCGATGTGGCGCGACGCCAGGCGCCGGGCGAAAGACACGTGCCCCAGCGGGGCGCACGTAATGCGGACGCACATGCGCGGGCCGCAGATGCGGAGGCCGATGCCGGTGGCTCGCCAGTGCCTTTTTCAGCGCGGGTGACGCCGCCCGGAGCGCCATCGATGCAACGGGCCCGACGCCGGGAATGAACGACACGGCTCCCGGCGCAGCCTTGAGCGCTGTCCTTGCGACGCGCATAGCGATCCCCGCTGCCGGTTTGGCGACAGTTTTGGCGACCTTCTTGATGCCCTTGAAAATCTTGCCAAAGAAGCTGCCAACGACCTCTCCGGCGGCTGTCGCGTGGTCCTCGCCGTACTCTTCGGCGAGCTCCTCCCATGTCGCGCCCTCCAAGCAATCGCGGATCGCAGCCATGCGATCCAGGTCATGCGGATGAGCGTACCCGGAGGCCTCTCCGAGACGGATCGCTCCGGCGATGCATCCTACCAGGGCCTGGTCAGTGACGGGCGACTGGTGTAGCGAGACCATCGCCACGTCGGCTGGACCCTTGCCTGGCTGCCAGTGCCAGGGCAGATCGGAGCGCGCCTGCCAGGACTCGGGTCGTCCATGTCTGTCCTGCACGGGGCGCAGCGCGAGCGCGGGGGAGGGTATGTAGGTGCCCCCGACGATGCCGGGGCCGTGCACGCGTGCACGGCCGAACATCGGCGGCTGGACGGCGCCACGCACGCCGTGCGCCATGCCTGGACCGGGCATGCCCGCGTCAAGCGATGGGTCATCCACCGATCCGTCGCTCCTACGCACCACCACGTGCCAGCGCTTGGGGCCCGACCGTCGTACGACGGCGCGAGCCCCACGGTCCTCGCCCGTGACACGCAGGGACGCTGCGTGCCACGGTCCGAGATCGTCGCAGTCGCCCCAGCCCCGCCCCAGCACCGTGCCCGCATGGTCGAAGTGCTCTTGCCCGGGCGGTTCGGGACGCCAGCGCACGGAGTCCACCGCGTCGTCGAACGTCGGCACAGCTCCCGAGCGGAGGAGGTCCTGGTCGAGTCGCGTCACGCCTTCGAGCGCTGCGTTGAGCACCGCGGGCGTGACGTGCGCCTCTGGGACTGCGACGTTGATCCGCATTGCTAGTGTACGTTGCGCCCGAGGATGGTCGCGGTGGCGAAGATGGTGTCGGTGCCCGTCGGCGCCGCGCTCAGCGTCGTGACGATGCGCAAGAACACACCAGGTTGAGCGGGCTTCATCGTCAGCCGCACGCCGAAGGCTTGCGGGTTGCCGACCTGCTCCAGATCGAATCCCGGCACATCGAGCTGCTGCAGGTCGGTGCCGACGAAGAGCTGTCCTAGCAGGCGTCCTGTCGCTGACGTACCGTCGCGCACGGTGCTGATCAGCAGACGTTCACCCCTGAACGGTTTCTGGATCTGGCCTTCGAAGGTGAACGCAACAACCGACGCGGAGAATGTCACGTGGCCCATGGGCAGCGCGAGCAGGCCTTGGTCTGGCGCTATGACGCCTGGGGCGAGCTGTCCCGCGCGCCACCCAGGCTTGCGCACGATCACACGATGCCGGCGGCTCTTGTGCCGCCGCTTGCG
>Ga0307421_1002255_pt1 | contig 10931 bp, 10 predicted proteins | sample SalMarWE160270MG_FD_202163 | JGI IMG/M metagenome (GOLD analysis project Ga0307421, IMG submission 202163) | Salt marsh sediment microbial communities from the Plum Island Ecosystem LTER, Massachusetts, United States - WE1602-70 | ecosystem: Environmental > Aquatic > Marine > Intertidal zone >...
CATGTACCGCTTAAACCTTAAATTATTTGATAAAATGGAAAACAAAAAAGAGCAAAACACCATGAACAAGAGAACAAGAAACGGATTATTGTATGGTATTATAGGCCTGCTGCTGGTAGCAGCTATTATCGGAGGTATATACAGCTATAAAAGTATTCAGATGAAGGAACAGCAATTGAGTGAACTTAACGGTAATAACCGGGAACTCATCCAGGATGTAAACCACAGGGATTCTGTGATCAACGATATGATCAAAACTTTTGACCGTATAGAGAGTGACCTGGAAATAATTAAAAAGAAACGCGATTTGCTTAATGTTAAGTCTGATAACCCTGAATTCACCGAGGATAAAAGAGAGAGTATTGTTAAGGATATTCAGATGCTCAACACAATGCTTGATGAAAACAGGAAAAAGATAGCATCATTAAATTCTCAATTACGTAATTCAGGAATAAAACTGAGCGAACTGCAAAAGAAAATCGATGGTTTACAAACGACCATAGATGAAAGAGATGCCGATATTGCCCTGCTTAAAGATGCCTTGCAGGAAAAAGATTTTGAGATGGCACAGCTCAATATTAAACTTGATACACTGCAAACGGAGGTAATCCGGAAGGATAACATCATCAGGCAGCAGGAAGATAATTTGAATCGTGCCTACTATACATACGGGACATACAAAGATTTGAAAGAAAAAGGTCTGCTGACCAAAGAAGGCGGATTTTTATTTATCGGTCAGAATACTACTATTCAGGAAGATCTTAATGCCGAACATTTCACCGAGATAGATATAAGCAGGACCAAAACCCTTCCTATTAATGGAAAAAAAGCTGAGCTGATTACTGATCATCCGAAAAGTTCTTACAGGTTCGTTGAGGATGAAGAACAGGATCAAATAGCGTTTATTGAAATAGAGAATCCAGACGAATTTTGGAAAATTTCAAAATACGTTGTGGTAGAGGTTAAGTAAAATCAGTCATAGGTAACAGTGTTTAATTGGTGGTATCCCCCGGATAATATTACATCCGGGGGTTTTTATTATATATTATTCGTGTAAATTGTATATTTGTATAAACAATTAAACTTGGCATATGACAACATTCAGTAAAAAAGAAGCACTGGATTACCATTCCAAAGGACGCCCCGGAAAAATTGAAGTAATACCTACCAAACCATACAGTACACAATATGATCTGTCAATGGCATATTCCCCCGGTGTGGCACAACCCTGCCTTGAGATAAAAAATAATCCGGAAGATATATATAAATATACCGCGAAAGGGAATCTTGTTGCTGTAATCTCAAATGGAACTGCAGTTCTGGGCCTGGGAAATATCGGTGCTGCTGCCGGAAAACCTGTAATGGAAGGAAAAGGATTGTTGTTCAAAGTTTTCTCCGATATTGACGTATTTGATATTGAATTAGATACAAAGGATGTTGATAAATTCGTAGACACAGTGAAAATGATCGCTCCTACTTTTGGGGGAATAAACCTTGAAGATATCAAAGCACCGGAGTGTTTTATGATTGAGGAAAGGCTGAAAAGGGAAACTGACATCCCGGTATTTCATGATGATCAGCATGGAACAGCGATCATATCAGCTGCCGGATTATTAAATGCCCTGGAAATAATTAAAAAAAATATCGGGGATATCCGTGTAGTAGTTAACGGTGCCGGAGCATCTGCCATCTCATGTACCCGACTGTATATAAGTCTGGGAGTAAAACCTGAAAACATACTTATGCTTGACAGCAAAGGAGTATTAACCAAAAAACGCGGCGACCTTAATGAATATAAACAACAATTTGCTGCTGATACTGAATTATCAACCCTTGCTGAAGCAATAAAAGGTGCCGATGTTTTTCTGGGCCTTTCTGTTGGTAATATTGTATCTAAAGAAATGCTGCAAAGCATGGCAGATAATCCCATTGTTTTTGCCATGGCCAATCCTGATCCTGAGATCACCTACGAAGATGCCACAGATGCCCGTGATGATGTCATTATTGCTACAGGCCGTTCAGATTATCCCAACCAAATCAATAACGTGCTTGGATTTCCCTTTATTTTTCGGGGTGCACTTGATGTAAAGGCAAGTAAAATAAATGAAGAAATGAAAAAAGCTGCTGTATATGCCCTTGCTGACCTTGCCAAAGATGATGTGCCTGAATCAGTAAACATTGCTTACAAAACAAAAAATTTGAGTTTTGGCCGTGAATACATTATTCCAAAACCTCTTGATCCCAGGTTGATCTCCCGGGTTGCACCGGCCGTTGCTAAAGCCGCAATCAATACAAGAGTTGCCAGGTCGAAAATCAGGGACTGGGAAGCTTATGATATCTCTCTGAAAAAGCGCATGGGTTTATATAACCAGCTACTTGAAGATATTCATGTAAAAGCTAAGTCAGATCCAAAAAGAATTGCCTTTGCCGACGCGCATAACTATCAGGTTTTAAAAGCCGTTCAGGTAGTTATTCATGAAAAAATTGCCACACCTGTCCTTCTTGGCGATAAAAAAGAAATTGAAAAAACAGCACATGAGATAGGTCTTGACCTTCAAAATATCCAAATCGTTGATAAGGATTATACGGGAGACGAAAAACTTCGTGAACGATACGCGGAACAATTATTCAGAAAAAGGCAAAGAAAGGGCATCACTTATGACCGGGCCCTGAATATGATGTTTAACTGCAATTATTTTGGTGTTATGATGGTAGACAATGGTGATGTGGATGGCCTTCTTACAGGTTTTAATACCAATTATGCTGATTCCCTGAAACCTGCACTGCAAATCCTGGGAACCAATAACAGCCTGAACCATCTTGCCGGCATGTATATTGTCCGCACAAAGCAGGGACCTTTCTTTTTTGCAGACACCACCGTAAACATTCAGCCTTCGGGTCGTACCATTGCCGACACTGCCTTGCTGGTCGCAAACGAAGTACGAAAATTTAATCTCGAACCGAGCATCGCTATCCTTTCCTATTCAAATTTTGGTGATATCCGCGAAGGCAGCCCTAAACGCTTACAGGAAGCAATAGAAATACTGCACCATGACTATCCCGATCTTATTGTTGATGGTGAAATCCAGGCTAATTATGCCTTTAACAGGGAGCTGAGAATGAAAAAATTCCCCTTCAGCAAGTTGGCCGACAAAGAAGTAAACACCGTTATCTTTCCCAACCTGAGTTCGGGGAACATCGCTTATAAAATGATGCAGGAAATTGGCGGTGCGGAAGTTATTGGCCCTGTACTTATCGGCCTACGCAAGCCGGTACAGATCGTTCAAATGGAAAGCTCCATAAGGGATATTGTCAACATGGCGGCAATAACGGTCCTGGATGCACAAACCACATCGAATGAGATAATCCGGTTTTAATATACAACAATACCCTAACTTAATACGCTTACAGCCAGTTGTAAAATGCCATATTGACAAAAAAACAGTTCCAATACGTCAAAATGACACCTGATTTTTAATGACCCCGGTGGTTACTTACTAAAATATATATAAACATCATTTTCCTAAATGTTTGATTATCTATATATAAACAAGAAAGCAACATTAGATCGTTTCGCATATGGCATATGTTTTGAATACATTATTAACAGATTCATAATAAATAAATGAACACATGTCTAACTTAATAAATGGAGGGATTTGTTATGACACTACCAAGATTATCAAACAGCTTGTTTCCATCATTTCCTTCTTTTTTCGATAAATTCTTTGAAGGAGACGTGATGGACTGGAATACTATGAATTTTGCAGGTGATAACTCTACCCTGCCTGCTGTTAATGTAAAGGAAAATGATAACGAGTTTCAAATTGATGTTGCTGCACCGGGTTTAAAGAAAGGTGACTTCAAATTGAACTATGATAACGGCAGGTTGACTATTTCATCTGAAAAAAGAGATGAAAATGAAGAAAAGGACGGAGAAAAAATTACACGGAGAGAGTTCAGTTATCAGGCATTTCAAAGAAGTTTCAGCGTCCCTGAAAATGTAGTAAATGCTGATAAGATAGCTGCCAGGTATGAAGAGGGAATCCTTCATGTTACTTTACCAAAACGTGAAGAAGTGAAACCAAAACCTGCAAAAGAAATCAAAATTTCATGATCGACCGGGCAGGCCTCCACGGGTCTGTCCGTTTATTGTTTAACTCATAATTTTTCAGTGAACGTTTAAATAGTGTCTGTCAATAAACTCGTAATGTTCAAAATAAAAACATTAGTGAAAACGGAAAGTTCATTATCCATTTCGTTTCATATAATCAAAAACATTCAATAATGCAGATATTGAAAAAGCCACCAGAAAAACAATCAGGGTAAGTGTATCGGCTAACTCACTGTCCACATCCATCCCTGAAATACGTTCAGCAAGGTATTCAATATACGATACGGGCAGATCATGTTTACCAAGTTTGTGAAGAACCTGGAAATGCCAGTCGGTCAGAGGGCAATATCCAAAGCCATAGAAAATACCAAGTATAAACCATGACCCTCCTGTCATAATCAGTGTAGCAAGGTTCCATTTTCGCATATGTCTGCTCATCCAGCCAAAAACATTAAATATGATAAGCAGGGTATGAAATATTACGAAAAATACATCAAGGAATTTGAACATATTCACCATATATTTGTAACAAAAATATAAAAATCAGTCAATCCGGATATCCTCTTAAGCATTATGCATAAAAACATTACCCTTACCGGCCGTGTTCAGAATGTCGGATTTCGTTTCTCGGCGAGGTCGGTCGCACGATCAATGCAAGTTAAAGGTTTTGTCAGAAACCGATCTGACGGAACAGTTTATATTGAAGCAGAAGGCAGGCCACAACAACTTCAGAAATTTATTAACTGGTGCAGCGAAGGGCCGCGATCAGCAATCGTCGAAAATATACTGGTTGAAGACGGAGAAACAAAAGATTTTAAGACCTTTAATATAGCCTGAACAGCCAATTAAACATTTTGCCAACTTTATCGACAAACTCTATTTATAATACGGATAAGGTTTATAATTTTTCATTTATACTTTCTAATGATTGACGCTATCCCTGCCACTAACAGCCATGCCGTTAATATAAGCATAATGATCGATACTACTGCAAGAAAGAATTCGTTGCTGTTGAAAAAATCACTTATATTGTTTAACATAGCCCAAAGTGTCATAAACAAGACAAATACCATAGGAATAAAGGCCAGCAGATAATTCTTCTTTTTCTGATAAAGATACAGGCTTACAATTCCAAGTCCAAGAGCAGCAAGTAATTGATTAAGGGCACCGAACAAGGGCCACAATAACAATGCCCCTGTACCTCCGGGTTTTATAAATGTCATTACAGCCGCTGCTGATACAACAATAAATGTTGTAACATATCTGTTTTCAGTGAGTCTTGCTTTTCCGGATCTTTTTGCTTTAAATATTTCAGTAAGGGATAAGCGCTGCATTCGCGCTGCAGAATCAAGTGTTGTATTTGCAAAACTAACAATAAATACAGCTATCATTGACATCCCTATTGTTTTTGGTATTCCGTAATGTTCAAATAAATTTGCCGCACCTGTAATAAAAGCTTCAAGCTGCGCCCCCAGTCCGTTAGCTGATAACCAGGAACTATAATGAACATAATAAGCATCACTACCGGTATGTCCGTGTAAGCCATAACCAAGTCCCCCAGCGATTGACATTAAGACTAAAACAGCAAGAAATCCTTCTGTCAGCATTCCGCCATAACCAATAAACAACATGTCCTCTTCCCTGTCTACCTGCTTGACCGTGGTTCCTGAAGCTGCAATGGAATGGAATCCGGATATTGCTCCACAGGCAATAATAATAAACAATAAAGGCATCATGTCTGGTACATCTGATTCTGCAGAAAAAGCAATATCATTTACCGCCGGTGCTTGTATAACAGGATGAGCAACCACGAGGCCGCAAACGATAAGTCCCATAGCCACAAGCAACTGATGAGAGTTGATATAATCCCTGGGTTGCAACAATACATGCACCGGCAGGGTAGAGGCAATATAGACATAAATAAATAACACAACACACCAGATTACAACAGCATAATCCCGCGTACGTTCGGGTGTACCTGCTATATCCTGTAAAAATGCCCAGCCGGTAAGGTCAACAGGAAAATAACTTCCGAAAATGATTGTCAGGTAAACAATAATAACGGCAATGACCGAATAAACCAGGTCATTCTTTCCCTTCCTTATCACTCGGCCAAGGAAAACGGCAATTGGCAACTGAAACCAGACCGGTATGACTGATTCGGGATACATAATAAATAAGGTAGCTACTATCATTGCAAAAACAGAAAGTACAAGAAATAGCAGGAATTGCATAATAAACTGAAAAGCATATCTCGTAGAAGGGCTGATAATTTTGCCGGTCAGATTGCCTATGGAACTTCCTTCGTTGCGCGCTGATATTACCAGGGTAGTAAAATCATGCACTGCTCCCATAAAAATCGATCCGAAAAAAACCCAGATAAAAGCAGGCAGCCAACCCCATATAATACCTATTGCCGGTCCTACAATTGGACCTAAACCGGCAATTGTGGTAAAATGGTGGCCAAAAACAATATGCTTCTTAGTTGGAACAAAATCGATCCCGTCTGAGAATAAATGAGAAGGCATTCTATTGTTGGAGTTCAGCCGGAATAATTTATTTGCCAAATACCTGCCGTAAATCCTGTAAGCAAGAATATAGGCAATGAAAGTAATGATAACGAGAATTAAAGAATTCATTTGTGAAAAGTGTTAAACGAAACTTTTGTTTTTATATGTTGAATTAATTTAAAAAGATACCTATTTTTAATAATGTAATTCAACTGAATAGAAAATTAACAATAAATCAAATTTAATAGAAAAATTAATAAACCTGTATACTGACTGCTAATTAAAAACCTGAACCATGAAAATCCTTAACGGCCCCGTATTGATACCTTATGATTTCACGGAATTATCGGATAATGCCATTAAGTACGGTATTAAAATTGCAGCAATGCTCAGCACTGACATTACCCTGCTGCATGTTGTTCATTCTGTCAGCCTTGAAGAGCAGGTTGCAAAAGATCTTGAAGTAGTGGCAGAAAAAGTGTACAAAGATTTTGGAGTCAAACCAAAAACAATGGTGAAATCAGGAAAGGTTTCCGTTGTAATAAAAGTCATTGCCTACGACATTAACGCCAGCCTGGTTATTATGAAAACCGCCGGATCATCGGGATTGCAGAAAATTGTCGGAAGCAGGGCCATTAAGGTAATGCACAAATCAAAGATCCCTTTTATCGTAGTCCAGGATAAACCACCACAAGATACTATCAATAAAATTGTATTTCCAATTGATTTTCGTAAGGAAAACAAAGAGAAACTCAGCTGGATAAGTTTCATATCCCATTTTTATTCTTCCAAAATATATTTTTTCAAACCTAAGACCAAAGATTATCATATTCGTAATAATCTTAACTTTGCAATAAAATTTCTCGAAGGACGGAATATAGATTTCGAAATATTTACCGCTGAGAAACAAGGATGGTTTCCTGAACAAACCATCCGGTTTGCCAATGAAATAGATGCTGATTCAATAGTGATAATGCTTACCCGTTACATTACCATCGGTAAAATTTTAGTCGGCCTGCGCGATCAGCTTTACATAACCAACAAATATAAAATCCCGGTGACATGTTTGAATCCGCGCTCAGATCTACATCGATACGGGGGATTTAATTAGAGTCCGTCTATAAAGTAGTCAAAATGTTTAACCATACATGTGTCTGTTCAGAAGGTTCAATTTGCAAGGCTCGCGCGGTCCGGAAACGCGGAGTTTACCAGTCGTGAATGAGCAATTTTCGGACAAGCGTAACGCGGCAAATGGGACTTTATGGACAGGCACTAATTAGTATCAACCTTTTATAAAAATACATATTACTGATAACTGATCCTTACCAAATCATCCCCAGGAATCCATCCTTTATTACCGTCCTCAAGTCTGATCTCATTCCAGCCACTTACACTATCGGTAACAAAAACTTTTGCCCCTTCATGAAGGATAAAAAGGTTAGTGCCATATTCATTCGGTGAGCTTTTCGCGGTTACTGTTGGTGTAACGATGATGGCTCCCGGATGATTCTCCATGTATTCTTTCCTTTTGGCCGAAAATACAAAACTTATTGCAGCTATAAACAATGCCAGCAGGCTTAACCAGAAGGAAATCTTTTTTAACCGGTAATTGCGTGTGAACAGATATGCCAAAAGAAATCCAAGCAATATTATAAAACTAACTATACTTGCTTTGGCCCACCAGTCAGAATCTGCCAGGCTATATACATACCGTATCCATCTTCGCACAAAAAATTCCGGAACTACATCAATCTTATCAGTAACAAAAGTCCTTGCTTTTTCAAGGTTGAACATAATATCCTCATTTCGCGGATCAAGTAAACCAGCCCTTTCGTAATTTAAAATGGCTTGTGGGATATTGTTCATCTTATAATAAGCATTTCCTAAATTAAAATATAATTCTGCCGCCTCATATCCCTCTTCAATAATCTGTTCGTACATTTCAACAGCCAGATCATATTGCCCCCGGGAATAAAGTTCATTTCCGCGGACAAATAGAGAATCCGGCGATGCCAACGCGTTAAGGGAAAAGATCAAACACAGCGGAGTTATAATAATAGCGTATCTCATGTTTATATTTATAATATTCTGCTAAAAATATGATCTTTATTTTAAGCTTTGTTCAATTTTAGTAATGGTCCGGATGGATTTTCTGTATATATCACCGAGGAACTCTGCCTTGTCACCCGGGGCAAACCGCGCATATTCACACTTGTCCAGCAAACCAAAAAGCTCTTCACTAATGCCGCCTTCTATGCCTCTTTTTTTGAGCTGCCGCGAGGCATTATCTCTTGATAAATCAGCAATCGGGATATTTAGCTTACCCGCCAAATAACCCCAAAGTGCTTTCACCACCTCTTCATAGAACTGTTCTTCTTTTCCTCCTTTCATCAGGCCTGCTGCTTTTTTCAATCGTCTGACCGCCTGTTTATTGGCTTTTCTGTTCTTAACCCTGACCAAATCAGCATTTCTTTTAATATGTGTACGCGTAAAAATGACAATTCCCGCGAAAATGAAAACAGCAACCATGTAAAACAGGTAAAAAAGCCTGGAGCCATGGAGATACTCACCTCTTGATTCAAATTTTACAGGGCCATTCTTGATATACCGGATGTCGCTTTCAAGCATTTCGTATTCTTTCTTCGATATACCGGTGATAACAGAACCGGTATCCCCCTCTCCCCTTTCAATATGAATGTTGTATTCGGGTGATTTGACAGTTATGTAGCCCTGTTTTTCTATATCGAAATAAGAAAAAGAAACAGGTGCTATGGTAAAATCACCGGGATGCCTTGCAATAATAGTATATTCAAAGGTTTTTGTACCTGTTGACCCGTTGGCTGTGTTCCTGATATCAGATCGCACAACAGGATCAAATACTTCCAGCGCGGGAGGAAATTTAATGTCAAGTTTATCGACAAGATAAAGGTTCCCCCTGCCCGAAAGAGTAATTTTCATTGTAATGGCATCATTTGTTTTAACACTTGTACTGCTTACTTCAGTATTTATCCTGAACTTGCCCACACCGCCCTGAAAGCCCGACGGCTTATTGACCGGCAAAGACTTAACATTAATTGTCACGGGCCGGCTTTCTAAAACAACCTGCACATTCCTGAACGGTGAATCAAAAAATTCATCAAACAGGCTCCTGGACCTTGATCTTGATCTCACCTGTTGCTGAACAGCCACAACCAGTTCAAAAGGATTTATTGTTATTTCACCCGGCTTCTGGGGTGTTAATATTACCCTTCGCAATATGCCCGTATTATATATTTCACCATTCACATTCTCACGCTGCAGGCTGGTAAGTTGGGGTATATCAATATCCTGCTTAAGAAAACCTGTATAATCAGGCCCCTTGAACTGCCGGTCGTAATTTACTACCTGCACACGTGTATAAAGCTTGATCCACGCTGAAATCTGTTCTCCAACAAAAGCTGATCTTTTATCTAAGTGTAATCTTACAAACAAATCTTCATCAGAAAGACCAGCCGATTCCTGTTTATCACCCTCCTGTTGCGGAGATGATCCCCGCGTGCTTTGGCCAACTACTTCAACAGGAACTGAATTGCTTTTATATGTCTTTCGCTTGTAGGTAATAGTCGCCGGCTCAATATTATATTTTCCTTCATCGGTAGCACGCAGATAATAAGTATATGTATAAGTTGACGATTTCGTTACTTTCCCGTTAATTATCTGCATACTCGAAGAATGGCCTGTACTGGGCCCTCCTAAAAGCTGAAAATGCTGAAGATCTGGAAGTTTTATCTCATCAGGCTTTTCACTTATTGAATAGGTAAGCTGAAACTGTTCACCTGCCCTCACTACCCGGGGTGCTGATGCAGAGAATTTCACATCCTGGGCAGGCAACAGGGTGAAAAAATTAATCAATACCGTTAGTAGAAATAATCTGTGCATCCTGAAATATTTATTTATTACATGACCGATGAAACAATTGCCAACTGCTATTATACATGGTTAAATGATTCCGGTATAATTCTGTTTTATTATTACAAATTTTGTAATGTTATTACCAGTTCTTTTCCACCGGAACTTTCCTTGCTTTTGACTTTTCTTCCTCAAGTTTTTTTAAAACATCCTTTTCTTCCTGTTCCAAAGCTTCGAGCAGGCGTTCAGCATCTTCCCTTGAAATTTGTTCAGGCTGTGGTTTTGCCTGTTGATTCTGATCCTGTTGCTGCTCCTGTTGTTGTTGTTCCTGTTCTTGTTGTTGCTGTTGCTCATCTTCCTGGCTGTCCTGATCCTGATCTTTTTGCTGATCCTGCTGCTGATTCTGCTGTTGCTGTTGT
>Ga0307421_1002256_pt1 | contig 10923 bp, 9 predicted proteins | sample SalMarWE160270MG_FD_202163 | JGI IMG/M metagenome (GOLD analysis project Ga0307421, IMG submission 202163) | Salt marsh sediment microbial communities from the Plum Island Ecosystem LTER, Massachusetts, United States - WE1602-70 | ecosystem: Environmental > Aquatic > Marine > Intertidal zone >...
ATGTTACCTTTTATCTGCTCACTTTTCCAGCGGTTAACCACATTTATTAATCCACCCAGCTGCCATAATTGTAAGGATTAAATCAAAGTACAAGGAAGTCAAGTTTATGAAATCCAAACTCGCTATACTCTTATTTCTCCTCGCCATCACGGCCTGTAATGCGACCCATGATATTGAACAACCTGCCAACACGCCCTTGCCTTCAACGGCAACATCAAAAACAAGCGATACGCAGCTCCCCGGCCCATCGCCCACTTCTGAACCTTACCTGCTGGAAGAGGGTACCTTGTTGGATTGGAATGAGGAAATTGGAGAATATTCAATTGCTGCTGAAGAAATTGACATCATCATCACTCTACCTGATGGAACTATTATGGCTGTGGACAGTTCTGGAGTCCCCCGGTTTATTTTCCTTACTGGAGAATCGTCGGAGTTCATGAAACCTGAAGGTGCAGAAAGTTATGTGGGATTGGTCCTGCCGGACAGATATGTGTCCAGGGCAAATGCGGATGATGCAGTAGAGGAAGTTTTGGAGTTTGAAAATATAGTATTGGCAGATCCTGATACTGGAAGGTATATGTATGAAATTCTGGGCGGAAATTGGGTGGAGTATACGGTTAGAGTAATGGTTGTGGGAGAAAAACCACTTGCACATGATCAGGAAAAAATAATAGAAGTGCCCAAAGAGGTAGTAGAGTCGTGTGCAAAAACTGTCAGTGACGCGGCGATGTTTCGAAGAGATGTAAACGGGGAGATGGTAGAGCTAAAGACTGGTTATGATGAAGTTCATGGTGAAGATGATTTTGCTGGAGAAATTACTATCCCTTGGTACGGGGTATTATGTGGCGCTTTAGATTCAGACGTAACAATACAAGGCAGTATTCCTGTTGTTGTTGGGTTCATGGGAGTAGAAATGAATTCAGGAGATATTTTGTTGATAACGATGATTTTTGAAAGGTTTAGCTGGGATATCTCGGGAGCATCGGTAGTGTTTGATTCAGGAATAGTACTAAATGATCCCCTGGAACTGGTAACTTTAATGGATTTATCTCGCAAAGTAAATGCAGCTCAATTAGCTGATGTAATATTAATTTCCCCAACTGGAACACCACTCTATTTTGAGTCACAAGTTTCTTCAAAACAGGAAATTTACAACACTGAACTCAGTGAGGTGAGAGATGCTTTGAAGAACCGGACGTTTGAGAATAGTGGGGGAATATCTATTTGGAATCCTGAACTAAGACTGGGCGCTTCAGATATATTTTGGGATCAGATACCCAGGTAGAGAACTGATATCTATCCTAAGATGGTTCTCCTGTTCCATTTTCCATTATAATATAGGAAAACTTTATCCAGGATATTCCCGGATAATTACCATTAACTGCCAGATATCCCCTTCAGGAGGTCTGCCGTGTCGAAAATCTCCCGAATTTTACTTATTTTATCGATCATATTGCTAGCAGGCTGCGACAGCCCTCAACCAGAACCAAAGCAGCTGTCTACTAAGACCCCGGAAACTCCCCAGGCTCTCCCAACTGACACCGAGATTCCACCCACGCAGGGAAATACTCCCTTCCCAACTTTCACTCCCACCGACGAACCGGACCAACCGGGACCGCCAACCGAACAACCCTGGCAGCCTCCCGCGGGTGATACAATCCCTCTTTACTCTGCTGGAAAGGAAATTACTCTTCACAAAATCCAGATGATCGATCAGCTGATTGGATGGTCAATTGCAGTATCAGATTCGGATACTGAACACATCCTGCGTTCTGAAGATGGCGGATACACCTGGCAGGATGTCACTCCCCCGCAACCGCTTGCGGATATGGAAACCAGACTTACAGTAAATGGCACTTTCTGGGATGAGGAAACCGCCTGGGCGTCTTATAACGATTCGGATATCGTCTGGGCTACCCATGACGGTGGAACCACCTGGCAGGCAGCTCCGCTAGATTATGAGACTAGATCTGGTTCTTTGTTCTCCGTGCAAGATGCTAATCACGCCTGGATGTTCCAATTCCTGGACGCTGGAATGCAGAAAGTCTACACCGCGCTTTACCGAACCATCGACGGAGGGACAAGCTGGGAAAAGCTGTTGGATCCGTACACAGATGCTAGCATTCAGGGCTTTGACAAAACGGGATCCTCCTTTATCAATCCCCTGTGCGGTTGGCTGACCAGGGATTTTCGCGGCGTCCAGCCTCAAGTTGAGTTGAACCTGACTCAGGATGGCGGTTTGACCTGGGAGGCCATCGATCTTCCCGAGCCTGCTTCAGCACCGGAAATCTTCAACAACTGTGCTTGCGGTTTGTATGATCCTGATCTAGATTCCCTCCTGGAAGGAAGTACCCGCTTGTCATGCGCCTGTTATGAGGATGACCAGCAAACCGAGCGGGATTACCTGTACAGGACAAACGATGGCGGTGGAACCTGGGAGATACAGGAAACCCCTGGAGGAGAACTTGTATACATCAACGATCAAATCATTTATGCGCTTGGCAGAGAAATCTACCGCTCCGAAAATGGCGGCGAAAGCTGGCAGAAGGTTAGAACCGTCAATTGGGATGGTCAGTTCAGTTTTATCGACCGGAACACAGCCTGGGTAGTTGCTTTTAACGGCCAGGAGTATGCACTGGTAAAAACCAGCAACGGCTGCGATTCGTTTATTGAGATCAAACCGGAGTTAATTTCCAGCCAATCCATCCGCTGAATAAAAAGTGGGCTGTCCCAAAAGTAATTGGCACAACCCGTTGATCTCATTGCGATCCATCCTTTTTTCATCTTGAACCCTTCGCCGAAGTTTATCCCGAGCTCGATGAGGGACTCAGGAGAGCCTCCGTGAAGGATCCATACTGAGATCAAAATCAACTAATACCTTTGTTTGCTACAATCGGTTTTGAGTATTTCTGCTTATAATGGATTCCTCGTTGTACTCGGAATGACAAATGTGTAGGGGCTGACTTTTTAGACAAACCCCTACACAATATTTATTCCTTACCTCAACAGCCGCAAATACTTCTCAATATCCTCCAGTTCATCAAAGCGCCAGGTTAGGTCAATGACCTGATCCTGTTGTTCCTTATTGAGAACATTCCCCGTATTGGCCCGGAATTTGGAAACTATTTCTTCATCACTCATCGGGTTTTGTGGCGAACCCTTAGCATGATCCACCTGGGTAGTATAAGTTTCTCCAATATTTGTAGTGATGCTAACCCGGGCCCGTTTTACACCGGGGAACATGGCATCAATCTCAGGATCGGCAATCACTTTTATTTTCCCCAACAGATCCCAGATTCTCGGATCCTTGAGCTTTTCATCGCTAAACGAATCCGGCAGCACATTGCCATCTGCAACTGCTGCAGCAATCACATAAGGCAGGCTGTGATCCGCAGTTTCCTTGGTTGTCGGCTGGTATTTACTGGGACCAGAAAGAATGTCTGCTCCCCGGGCTGTGGTCTCTACCAGAATCCGAGAAATATCTTCCGCAGCCAGGTTCTGTTCCTGGCATACCTGCAGGGCTGCGCTGATCGGCTGATGCGTGAGCGCTTCAGTGGGAAAAGCCTTATAGCTGCATTGAGTGATCATAAATTCCTCACCCAGCTTTTTTAAAAGCCATTCAGGCTGCCATTCGACATTATCAAGGACCTCAAATAAGCCTTCTTTGCCTTCAATTACCTCCACTGGCCCTTCGTAGCCTTCCCGGGCCATCAAGGCAGCAAGTACGCCTGCCTGGGCTGCCAGCGGATCCGCAGTGTTTTTCATATTGGTGAGATGCCCCGCCACTACACCTCCCAGCGTAAAATGGCTGCTGCCGCTAATTCCCACGGCGGCAACCATCTGATCCAGGTCCAGGTCATACATTTTTCCTGCTACCAGCGGGCTGACAAATTGAGTCAATGTGGCATGATGCCATCCGACCTCTCGAACACCCGGATAAGCCGCATGACACCAGCGTAACTCCATTTCATAAGCGATGATAATCGCCACCAGTGTTTCTCGACCGGTTTTTCGGTTCACTTCCGCAGCCGCCAAGGCGGCCCCGATCATGTCCGAAGGATGGGAGGGATCCTGTTCCCAATAAATATCGTTATAATCCAGCGCCCGGGTAAGCAGGCAGTTCATCAGGGCTGCATTGGAGGCGTTGGTTTTAAAATCGCGGCCAATGACACTGGCTTCAGGTGTACCTCCCAATTTTTCAGTAAATCGGTACATTGCAGCCATATCTTCGTTGTTCACCGCAGCCAGGGCGCAGCCCACACTGTCAAGTAAAAACCTCTTCGCTTCCCAGATCGATTCAACCGGGATATCCTGATATTTCAAATCAATCGCAAATTTTGCCATCTGCTCGCTTAATGAACTCATTCTCCACTCCCTTCAGGGTACCTGCTGAAAATCACAATCTTTCCGCAACGGCATTGGCAACATCCAGCGTTGAACTCTTCCCGCCCATATCATAGGTTTTAACTTTATCCTCTTTGATCACACCGGCGATAGCTTTTTCCAGCGCACTCGCTTTTTCCGTCTCCCCCAGCCAATCCAGCATCATTTTTGTTGTCAGCAGCATTGCATGGGGATTGACAATATATTTTCCGGCGTACTTAGGCGCGGAGCCGTGCGTGGGTTCAAACACAGCCAGATCATCACCGATATTTCCGCTGGACGCAAATCCCAACCCACCTACCAATTGAGCGGACAAATCAGACAGGATATCGCCAAAGAGATTGCTGGTTACCATCACCCCGTAGTTTTCAGGATTCTTCAGCATCCACATCATCTGGGCATCGATATTGGTTTCCCACAGCTCAATGGCAGGGAATTCTTTCTGAATCTCCCGGGCTACTCGGACCATCATACCGCTGGTTTCCCTCAATACGTTAGGTTTTTCCACCAGCGTAACTGTTGGATAGCCGTGTTTTTGAGCATACTCAAATGCCCGGTGGATAATCCGGTCTGCGCCGCGCAAAGTGACCACCCTGACTGTCATTGCCATGTCATCGCCTGCTACATTGTCAAAGTTTCCCAATGCCGGGGCATATTCTTTCATCATCTCCCGCAAGTCATCCTCAACAGGGTGGAATTCCACACCGCTGTACAATCCCTCCGTATTTTCCCGGAATATCACCAGGTCAATATCTTCCCGATAGTTAAGTGGATTGCCGGGATAGGCTTTGCAGGGGCGTAAATTGTAATAAAGCTGTAGTTTCTGCCGCAGGCGCACGATGGGACTGCGGTAAGTTAATCCTGTTCCCTGGAGTTCAGGAATCAATCCATCTTCCGCCTCCTGTTTGGGTTTGGAAGTGATCGCCCCAAACAAACCACAATCAACCTCTTTCAGCAGATTAAGCGTCCGCTGCGGCAGTGCTTCACCTTCAGTCCGCCAGAATTCCCAGCCAATATCAGCAGGTAGGTATTCCGCATCAAGGTGTAATTTATCCAAGACAATACGGGCAGCTTCCATGACCTCCTGACCAATTCCATCTCCAGGCATCCAGGCGATTTTGTATTTTGCCATTTTCACTTTTCTCCTGACTAAATAATTTATCTGATAAGTTTATTTATCCCGCTAAAGAAAATTTATACTAAAGATAAAGTATTATCCTTCAGCTTCCAGACGTTTTTTGGTATATTCAATTAATCCGCCTGCGTTAAATATTTCCATCACTGCTTCGGGCAGCGGTGGAAAGTTAAATTCACCCGCCGCGCAGGTTATTACCCCCTCCTCAAGGTTGACATTTATCATCTCCCCTTCCTGGATGGCATCCACCGCTTCCGGGCAGACAATGGCGGGAAGGGCATTGTTTAAACAGTTGCGATAATAGATACGGGCAAAAGATCTGGCAATAATGGCACCTACTTTTGCCTCGCTTAAGCAGACAACAGCCTGCTCCCGGGAAGAACCGCAACCCCAGTTCCTCCCGCCCACAATCACGTCCTGGGGTTGTACACCGCCGGCAAACTTGGGATCCAAATCTTCCAGGGCATGCTGCGGCATCTCTTTTGGATCACTTACCGTGTAGGTATATTTCCCGGGAAAGATGACATCGGTATTGATACTATCCCCATATTTCCAGACTCGCCCCTGGATATTTACCATAAATGACTCCCACTAAATTCCTGAATTTTTTTATCTAGATATCTTTTGGATGTTGGATCTCTCCCGCGACTGCTGAAGCGGCCACCACGGCAGGACTGGCCAGGTACACTTCACTTTCTTTAGTCCCCATCCGCCCCCTGAAATTCCTGTTGGCCGTGCTGATAGTTACTTCTCCAACAGCAGGCACACCCATATGATTTCCCATGCAAGGACCACACCCCGGGCTTTCTACAACCGCACCGGCTTTCAGGAATGTTTCCAGGTACCCTGTCTGAAGAGCAGCTAAGTAGATCTCATAGGAAGCCGGGATAACTATCATCCGTTTTCCTGAAGCAATCTTTCTACCCTCAAGCACTTCTGCTGCCGCAGCCAGATCGTCCAACCGTCCATTTGTGCAGGTGCCCAGGAATGCTTGGTCTATAGGTGTTCCCCTCACCTCTGAGAGCGGTTTGACGTTATCCACTGTATGGGGGCAGGCAATCATGGGTTCAATAATTCCCGCATCGTATTCCATTTCCACGGTATACCGGGCATTTTCATCCGGATAAATTGCCTCAAAATCCCGCCGGGCACGGTCTTTCAGATAGTTAAACGTCAGCTGATCAGGCGGTATAAAACTGTTCTTTGCGCCCATTTCAGCCATCAGGTTGGTTAACGTGGCACGCTGACTTAACGGCAAGGCCCTAATCGCCTCGCCATGCCATTCCACAGACATATATAATGCACCGTCTGCTTTTTGATCTCCGATGATATAAAGTGCCAGGTCTTTGGAAGTCACACCAGCGGGCAAAGATCCACTAACTGTAATCCTCATGCTTTCCGGTACCCGGAGCCAGATCTGACCAATCGCCCAGATAGAAGCCATTTCTGTCCGGCCAATTCCCGCCGCGAATGCACCCATCACTCCTGCATGCGGGGTATGGGAATCTGATCCTAAAATCACCTCCCCCGGCAGGGCTAGACCCGATTCAACCAGGACCTGGTGGCAAATCCCTCTCCCTATATCATAAAAGTCAGTTATTCCCTGTTCTTTTACAAAATCTCGAATAATTCGGTGGTTTTCAGCATGTTTTGTACTGGGAGCCGGAGTGGCATGATCCAGGACGACAGCGTGCATATCCGGGTTATATACTTTTTCCCCTCCCATTCGCTGAAACAAACCATAGATTGGCGCGGTATTGTCATGGGAGAGAATCACGTCTGGTGTGATTTCAACAATTTGCCCCGGTACTGTTTCCGGCAGCCGGGCTTTTTTCGCAAGTATTTTTTCTGCAAAAGTAAGGGGCATGATGTTTCCTGTTTGTCTATTGGTTGGTGTACCCACTAACCAGGTGAGACACTGAATGAGTTAGACTTCCAATCGGCTTTTGAAGGGCAAAAAGGTCATAAAATCCGCATGATGGACAATGTACGCTTCAGTAGTTCTTTTGATAAGATCCCCTTCGCCAGCATGGGCGGCAATTATGTGGCATACCGCTGCCGGTACGCCGCATTCTTCAGCCAGAGAAACCCCGGAGAAAGGATGACGGAGGTATTTACCGTAGGTTCCCTGGATAGAGTTACCTTTTTCATCCAGTTCATACTCAAGCAGTTTCCCTACGTCGGCCAGGATTGCGCCGGCAATCACCAGATCAAGATTGATTGGAAGCTCCTCCCCAAAAAAGTCCATCATCTTCTTCGCGCTCTCCCGGGCTACATGGACCACACAACGTTTATGCTCCATAAAGCTGACTTTTAGATCCGGTCCTGCCAGCAAAGTAAAGGGAATTTGGTGTAAATCCTCAACCGTTAAAACACTTCTTTCCAGAGCCAATTCCCAGGTTTTGGTGGTACTTTCCCGCAGCTGAGGGTTTTTTATCCAGGATAATTCAGGCCAAAGTTCTTCAATTTTCATAATATTCCCTTTATTAATTATTCATTCACCTGTCTCACCACGTCTATTACGGTTCCATCCACCCATTTTATCGCCGCAATTACTCGCTCCCCAAATTTAACCGGTTCGGGCTTTCCGCAAATTCTCTCCGCTTCTTCCTTTAATTCCTCAATAGTCCGGATCGGCAATTTGGAATTTTTCACAGCGTTCAGCAAGTCCTTCCGGCGGGGATTAATAGCAATCCCTCGTTCGGTAACTATCACATCAATCAATTCTCCCGGCCCACATATCGTGGTAACTTCATCTCTGATGATAGGTATTCGGTCCCGAAAGAGCGGGATAGGCAAAATGACGTTTTTACTGAAAAGGCAGTTCTGCCAACCGCCGATGCCATGCAGCAAATACCCATCGGAGTGAGTGACCACATTGGCGTTATAATTCACATCCACTTCTGTTGCGCCTAATATGACCACATCCACAATTCCCGCAAAATTTCCCTTTCCATGGTAGTTATAACTGGTGAATGGACTGGTATTAACATGGTTTGGATTTTCCCGCATGGAACGGACCCCAGCCAGGTCAAAGGTTTGTCCATCCAGGATATAGTCAATCAAACCTTCTTCCAGCATTTCTACCAGGTATTGGTTGCTTCCTCCCCGGGCGAAACGTGCTTTAATTCCCTTTTCCCGCATGATCTCTCCAAAGTAATTTCCAATCGCCAGGGACGTGCCGCCGGCTCCGGCCTGGAAAGAAAAGCCGTCATACAGAATTCCCACTTCGTCACAGAATTTGGCAGTCAGCTCCGCTATATAAAGCCGGTCTGGGCTCCTGGTGATGCGGGTTGTACCGGAGATGATCCTTTCCGGAATGCCAATTTGGTCCATTTCCACCACATAATCTACATAGTTCCCTTGAACTTGCCAGGGAACACAGGGAAATGGGACCAGGTTGTCAGTCACCACGATAACCTTATGAGCATACTGCGAATCTGCAAGGGCAAATCCCAGCAACCCGCAAGCAGAATCACCGGTTAAGCCGTTTGCGTTTCCAAAGGGATCTGCAGTCGGTGCGGCGATGACAGCGATATCAATTACCACCTCGCCGTCCTGGACAGCTTGATAGCGGCCGCCATGCGACCGCAGGACCCCTGTTCCTTTCATATTTCCCAACGATGCGAACCGGCCCAGCGGACCATTCATACTTCCTTCAATATGATGAATCGTGCCATCCTTCAAATAGTCAATCATAGGCTCATGGCAGGGAAAGGACGCTGAGGGAAACCAGACTAAATCTTTAACGCCCAATTCCGAGGCTGCGGTAAATATCTGGTTAGCAACCAGGTCACCGTTACGGAAATGATGATGGGTAGAAACTGTCATGCCGTCTTTGAGTCCAGCCTTTTTTAATGCAGTTTTAAGGTCATTTACCAACTTATTGCCATCTTCAGGATAGTTTGCGCAGGTTGCCAGCGACGGTGCATACCTTCGCCCAGTCGTTTTATATTTATGGACACCTTGATATGGAATCACAGGTTTCCCGTTGATTTTTTCCGGTATCATCCTGCCAACAGCGTTTTTTACATATTTATTTGCCATAACTACTATTCCTATTTTTATCCTGAAAATCAATGGTCTTTATCACTGCCTTGCTCTTTCCAGTTTTCAGGCAGCTGCCCGGATTTCACAGCCAGATCAATTGTCGTTTGAGCCCTTTTTACCACCGGCGGATCGATCATCTTTGATCCCAGCGAAACTACTCCCAGACCCTTTAAGGCAGCTTCATCAAATGCCCTAACGATTTTTTCTGCTTTATGTATTTCTTTTTCGGTTGGCGCAAAAGCTTCGTGAATTACCTTAATTTGCCGGGGGTGAATACAACCCATACCGTCGAATCCAAGTGATTTTGATTCCAGGACCACTTCCCGCAAAGCATCCATGTCGGCAACATCTGAAAATACGGAGTCATTCACTTGAGTACCTGCAGCCCGGGCAGCATTGACAACCTGAGTCCGGGCAAAAAAGGTTTCCCTGCCTTCTCTTGTCCGGGGCACTCCCAGATCAGCTGTATAATCTTCTAACCCAATTGCCAAAGATGCTACATTCTCTGACGCCGAGGCAATTTCAAACGCTCTAACCACTCCAAGAGCACTTTCAATAATAGGCATGATGTAAACCGGGTAGTCAAAATCATATTCTGAAAGGATTTCTGAGATTTTTTTATCAACTGCCTGGACCTGGGCAGCTGATTCACATTTTGGTAACAGGATTAAATTTACATGATGAGGAACAAGGTAGGTTAAATCATCCAATCCCAGGGGAAATTGATTGATCCGGACCATTCTTTCCGCCCCATAAAAATTAACCTGTCGTAATGCATTCCTAACCAAAAAATGCGCTTGATCTTTTTTCTCTGGGGCGACAGAATCCTCCAGGTCCAAGATAATTCCATCCGGTTGGTGAATGCCTGCGTTTATCATCAATTTTGGAGAATTTCCCGGTAAATATAATCGTGAACGCCGGGTACGATCTTTCCGGGTTTGATACTTGTTTTCAGGTATCATCTCCAACCAAAATTCTTCCTGGGAGTCCAGACAAACTTTTACTGCAGCCTCTATGCGGGCAGCCAGAACAAAAGGAAGCGCGCCGCGGTCTATTATCTCAAGTTTGGCATCTTTAATCTGAAAAAAATCCAGAATTTGATGGGCTAAATCCTGGATCGAATTTTTATATAACGCATCAACTTTACTGTTGAGAATGATTTCTATACCCCCACTGGATTTAAGCTCTAGGGCAGCAAAACAATCTGAGCGAATCCCAGGTCCTTGATTTCCAGCAGTTCCTTTCTTACCCAAAATACCCTCCCCATGATCTGGTTTGACAACAATTGAACGATTATAAATCCTTTTTCATCCTGATGAAGTTGGTTTCTCCGCTCCGATAAATTGATTATCTAT
>Ga0307421_1002259_pt1 | contig 10917 bp, 7 predicted proteins | sample SalMarWE160270MG_FD_202163 | JGI IMG/M metagenome (GOLD analysis project Ga0307421, IMG submission 202163) | Salt marsh sediment microbial communities from the Plum Island Ecosystem LTER, Massachusetts, United States - WE1602-70 | ecosystem: Environmental > Aquatic > Marine > Intertidal zone >...
CAGTTCACGATCGCTAAGCTCAAGGAGGCAGGATTTTGTTTGGTTGGAAAAGCCGCAATCCAACACAAAGGGTTCACATGATGGTGCTACGAGCTGTGGAGCCTCCCATTTCTTTCTTAAGAAATGTTCGGATCCCAAATTTTGGGAGGATTGATTGGCAGGCCGAGATTCTCACCCCTTCGGGTGTGCTCCGCGATCGCTTCGCTTCTCCCGGTGGTCGCAGTTCTCCTTGTCTCGTATGCACCTTGATGGTGCTACGAGCCGTGGATCCTCGCCTTCCCCTCTTGTGGAAGGTTCGGATGACAGGAAAGGGTGGTGCGTTAGGAACGCACCCTTGTATCTTTAATCTTAGATATGTTAGAAAGGCATAAGGCACCCTAAGAAACTGCCTCCCCGGGCAGTTACTCCAAAATGATGCGATAATAGATCTTGTAATCACCCTTATCACTCAGGACTGAGTACTCTCCACCTCCTTTCCAACTCTCTCGTATTAAATATCCCTTGCTATCTAAGTAGTCGCTATGGGTGCCATCAGGGCTGTGATAAACTCTGACATCCCCACAGTCATCAGAGCCCATAGGATCTTCCTCATCTGCCGATACCCAAATAACCATTTTATCATTATCTTCCATGGTCGGATAGAAAAATAAATTATTGATGGCATGTTCTCCCTCCCCCCAATGATATTCCCTATAAGTGTTATCTTGAGATTTAAAAGCTTCATTACTGAACGCATTCACATAAATACTTAACCCCCATTCTCCTTTGTTGGACTTGCGTTTCTCGTGGTCATCATATATGAAAATACTATATATTTGAACGGCTTTGATCCTGGCTGAGCCAATCTGATAGCTGTTGTTGTTTTCATTGTATTCGTACAATTTATCGAATGGATCAACGGTGAGGGTGATTTTATCCCCCCATAGTTCAGCCTCTTCTGGATTGAGGTCTATAGTCATCAGCGATCCTGTTTTTGCGGGTAAATCTTCTTGAAGACTCTCGAAACCGGTCCACCCATCCGCTTCCCGGACAATTGCCAATTCGGGTCCCTCGGCGGGAGGACCGCCGCAACCATCATTCTTGATGTGGACATTAAGTGTGTGATTATCTCTATCTACCTCAGCAGACTCGATGACCAAATCGGTCAATCCCTGGACCCACTCAAGTGTCTGGTTGAAGTTCTCCATGTAGAAATCCTGCCCGTTTTCATCGAGCATGTATACCATCACTTTGTCTGTAGTGATGGGTACCCAGTCCTGGTAGGTCAGTACGATCTGCGCTACTCCCTCGCCATGCTGGATTTGAGGATGCGTCGTGAAAATCTGGTTAACCAGCTGCCCCTCTTTAAATACGCGGATGCCGATAGACGCCTGTCCATGGTGAGACTCGTATTTATACAGCACGCTAAATCTCCGCCCTGTTCCGCCGCACTCCTCCAGTCCTGAGCTGATGTGAATGATTTCGTTTCTACCCACACAACTATCTCCCTGATAACGAAGCATATTGCTTGGCGGCGACTCCATCGCGCCGCGATAGGCGACAACGTAATATTGATACTCTTCACCGCAGGGAGGTACAGTCCACCAGGGCGCCATTTGATGGAGGAGTGTTTCGGGGGGAACGCTGGCGACCAGGACATCGTTCCGATAAATCCTGAAGCCATTGATCTCGGCGGGATCGCCGCTCCAAATCCAGTGAAGATACTTTTGCTGGTTCCAACTGATTTCACTTAATTGAACCGGTGCCTCCAAATCCATCTCAAAGGGGTTGATGCGGTATGAGATCGTAAACCCTTCACCCAAAATTCCAGAGGCTTGAAAGATTTGCCCATTCCAGTCTTCAGGCGGATGAGACACATCCAGGAGACCGATGTTGTGGTACGAGTGATTACGAGGCCCGCTGCATTCCATATGAATATTCAAGGGGTCATTTATGGGAGCAGGAATTACCACACTGTTGACACCTCCGAGATACTCTTCGATATTCCAATGGTACTCATCAATTGTTTCAAAAAAGCCGCTCTCGGGGATTCTCTCCACAGGCAAAGAGTCAAACTTTGCATAACACGATACACGATCATATTCATGGACGACTTCAAACTCCAGAGCTTCGATTTCGATGTAGGTAGTATCCCCATTGGTGGGCCACGGTAGAAAACCACCCAGGTGCCCGAGAATCGGATCAAAAAGGATAGACCAATAATCGCCAGGTGGCGGCTCGGGTTCGGGCTCAGGGGGAGGGATAGTATTGTCGAACTCACCTGCCCCTTCCGAGTCAAATCCGCCGGGGGCTGGCAGTGTTTCACCTGTGCCTTCAGGCAGTGTTTCTCCTTCGGCTAACGCCATTTCTGCTGCGCCTTCAGGCATTTCCACAACCTCCACATCAACGGCAGCCTGACCATAGTCACCCTGATCGTTGAAAGCACGCACGGTCAGCCGGTAGGCGCCCGCCGAGAGCGGCTGCCAACCCTGAGGAACTGAGAAGGCACCCGCTGGTTCGATGGGTTTATCCACCCCAACCAGGCGCAATCGCTCTCCCTCCACCTCCCATAACTCTACTTTCACAATATTGTTGTTCTCATCCCTGGAGGTGGAATTCACAGCAATCAACTCGCCAATCCCAACCTGGGCTCCGCCCGATGGTGAGTGGATGGTGACCATGGGTATTGAAAGCGCGGGCTTAAAAGTCAGATACAAAACTCCCACCACAACCACAAATATCACGATACCAATTACCACACCGGCTATAATCAATATCCAATTGGTGCTTTTTGTTTTCATTTTCGCCTCCTTATCCACGTGGACCGTTATTGGACACAAACCTGGATATGAACGTTGCCGCTGCTGCTCTGCGCTATATTCCCTTTGTTATCCCAGGCCTTGACGTAATACTGCAAGATTGATCCGCCGTATGGGTTCATACTGGCCTTGAGCTGGTTGGGGCCAAGTGTCAACTGGTATTTATCCCCGCCCGCAGCACCCATTGCCGGGGTTTGCCATGTTCCATTTTGTCCGCCCTTTACAACGCGGTAGTACAGCTTGACCTGCGAAAGGCCGGAAGGATCACTTACCTGAGCGCTGATGGTCACGCTGTCCGGCTGGCAAGGTTCCTCCACAATAGGATCAACCGATGCCTGCAGATTGGAGATGTTTGGCGGAGTTGTATCCGGCGGGATCGTCGGTTCAGCTGTGGGTGAAGGCGGTGTAAAGGTAGGTAAAGATGCTCTGGTAGATGTGGGGGCAAGCGTTGTTTCAACCACTGGTGATTGCGACGGCAATGGCGATGGCGATGATGTCTCCTCCGGTTGAGGAGACGCTATCTCTCCAATTACGGTTACATCTACCCGGGCTTTGCTGCTGGCAATACCGTTGGGATCATAGATGGCGACCTCGATGGTATGCTGCCCTGCCTTCTCCGGGATCCATTCCTGGCTTATTTCAACAAAGGTTTCTTCCGGATTGAGCGGCGGACCTTGTGTGATTACTTCCCCGTTGACACTGATACCGAACTCTTTGACCCCATCTTTGGCGTACAGATGGGATGTGATCAGTACGGGTGACCCCACGAAGATTTCACTATCCTCCAAGGGGAAGTCAATCCAAGCCCGAGATTCTATATCTGGCTGTCCAACACAAGCAGAACCACCTGCAGTCAAGAGTATAAGCAAGAATAAGACTGCCAAACCATTCAAACACTGCGCTTTATTCATTTCTGCACCTCAAACTTTCTGGACTTTCTGCCGACAGAGTTTGGAAAAGCCATCCATTCTCATACCTTTCATTTTATAAAACCGATCAAAGCGGCTGCAATGCTCCCGGGTATCTTTTTTTAAGCGGTTAACGAAGTGGGTGCCCAAAGAGAGAACAAGGAAATTTCGAAGAAGCTTTTTGTTTCCCGCGATATGATAGTGTGTCAGTGAATTGTTTTTTGTGAGGATGATGGAAGATGTATACTGCTAAAGCTTTGCCCTGAGAGTAACTGCTTGATTCGTTTTCCTACTGCTTTTTCAAGATGTTAAGTCATTGCTCCTCTTTTTTTCTATTGTAGCATATAATTTACAAAAGTAAAGGCTCTGCGGTCGATTTCTTAACCTTTTACAATGGAGGAGAAAACCTATGGTTGGACGACGGGCGCAGTGGATTGCGCACTCGTCCTTAATACTTTTGCTGGAATGGTGTGGGAAGGTAAAAAAATCCCGCCCCGACTGAAAATGCAGATAAAGTTCTACTCGTCTCATCGGGGTACCGCTTTCTGGCAGGCAGTGAATACCTTTAACGATGTACTGGTACGGGAGAATTAGAAGGGGATCGCCGCGCACTTTTCAAATGCTCACGATAACATGATTTTTTTAGGGATTTTGAATGAGGGCCGAGATCCTCACCCCTTCGGGTGTGCTTCGCGATCGGTTAGTGACCTCAGGATGACAGGAAGGGAGAGATGGATGCAGGTCGTTGGAAGAAAGGCCTTACAAGCAAAGGACCTTCCAAATCCCTTCAAGGGACTTGGAAGCCCTGAGGGTGTGCTTCGCGATTGGTTAGTGACCTCAGGATGACAGGAAGGGAGAGATGGATGCAGGTCGAGATCCTTCGGTCTTTGACCTCAGGATGACAGGAAAGGGTGGTGCGTTAGGAAAGCGCACTGCGAACCCGCGTCCCTGGGGGTTCACATGATGGTGCTACGAGCCGTGGATCCTCGTAAAAAAAACCTTGTAACTATTCACAGGAAAGTTACAAGCCGGGAGGATTCTCGGATGACATGTGTTTAGGTTGGATAGTCTATGCTTTTGGCAGCTGATATCCTTCTTTAAATATCTTCAAGCAGGCATCCACCACATCAGGATCAAACAGGGTGCCCTTATCCTGCTTGATTTGAGCCAGGGCTTTTTCAAGGCCTAATGCTGGCCTGTATGGTCGGTGGGAGGACATGGCTTCGACCGTATCCGCGACAGCCAGTATCCTGGCTTCAATCATTATTTCATCACCCTTAAGCCCCTGCGGGTAACCGGAGCCGTTCATCTTCTCATGATGCTGCAGAATCATCTCGGCAATCGGCCAGGGAAAGTCGATCTCCTTCAGCAGGTCAAAACCAACCTGGGGGTGGGTTTTGATCAGGTTGAATTCAAGATCACTCAGTTTGCCCGGCTTGCTGAGTATTTCTGCTGGAATCCGGATCTTACCCAGGTCATGAATGACGCCCGCCATTTTAATCCCTTCAACTTGTTTATCAGGTAGTTTCATCTCTCGAGCGATCACTGCAACCAGGTCAGCAACGCGTTTCTGGTGGCTGGCAGTGTAGGGGTCGCGCGTTTCAACGGTGGCCGCGATGGTGTGGATGGTTCCCTCGACGGTTTTCCTTAAATCCTGTAATAATCCGATCTTTTTCCAGGCGGATGACAATTGGTCAGCGAAGGCGGTGGCCGCGGGAACATCTTCCCGGGTCAGATAATCTGACTGGATTGAGAACACACCGATGACCTGATCTTTGACTATGAGCGGTGCTGAAATAGACTTCTTACCTCGTGAAATATTAACCAATAGAGTGATTATCTTTTTTGATAGCTTGGGAAACATCTTCCTAACTGTATGCTCTGAAGTATCTTCGAGAAGAGTTTCTTTCTCCTTGATTACACTCTGGTACATGTCAACAGCATCGATTGGGAAGGAGTATTTTTTATATTTAAGACCTACCAACTTTTCAAGCGGCTTTAATATTGCGTATTCATAACTGATAAATTTCGTGATCAGCCTGCTCTGTGTTTCATCTATTGGGAAAAGCATGCAGGAGATATCCAGCTGTTTGAGTTCTCTGGCGATCGCGTTGAAAACATCCTGCTGTGTCAGAGCTGCCCCCATAGCAACCGAAGCACGGTTGAGCACATTCATCAGCTGCTCCGCTCGCACCCGCTCGGTGATGTCCCTTCCATAGGCATTGACATAATCCATTTCTTTGATGGGTGCCAGGATAAATGAAAAGGTTCTGCCTTTACAAAGCGTTTCAATTTCCAGGTTTTCACCAGAGGTAAAAGTGCTGGAGATATCCTTTTCCCAATCCTTCGGTACATTTTCACCGACTGATCTGCCCCACTTGTTCAGCAGGAGCGCGCTGCTCTTGCTGGCATACAAGATCTTTCCCTCTTTAGAGAAACGCAGAACTGGGTTGGGGTTCTCACCAGGGAACTTTGATAAACTTTTGATTCTTTCATCCGCGCGCATTTGCTCGGTGATATCTTCACCAGAGCTTAATGTACCAATGATGTGTTTGTCTTCATCCCATATCCATAAAGCAGTGTTACGCCAGGCGATGATCCTTTCCTCTCCAGACCTGGTCAGGACCGGGTTTTCATAATATTCGACTAGCTCAGTCTCCCCCGACATATTTTTCCTGTGAACCTGCTTGACTTCATTTCTATTCCGTTCTGGAACGCAGGTGTCGAACCAATTCTTGCCTAATAGTTCATCTTTTTCATACCCCAGGATCTGGTTCCCCTTTTTATTGATAAGCGTGACCTCGCCTTTCTGGTTGAGCGCTAACATGATCACCTCAGCGATATCTAAGTATTTTTGGGCTTTCTCCTGCTCTTGCTTTAGTGCCTGCTCTGCCTGTTTACGCTCGGTGATGTCTTCTCCGAAAGACTGAATGCTGATTATCTGCCCGTCATCGTCGAAAAGCGCGCGGTCCGCCCAACGCATCCAGCGGATCTCACCGTCATACCTTATGACCTTATTCTCTATTGTTTTTACCGGTGATTCTTGTGTGAACGAAACGATATATTCCCTAATAGATTCTCTGTCTTCTTCCGGGATTACAGATTGTATGTTCATGCCGATCAGTTCATCATATTTTTTTCCGAAAAATCTACAGTACTCCTGGTTTGCGAATATGATCGTCCCATCAGGGGTGAACCTGCTAATTACTCCTGGTGAATCTTCAACAACTGAGTGATACTGGTCTTCGCTTTGACGCGCATTTTCAAGCAGGCGCGCATTCTCGATCACACTGGCCAGTTGATTTCCGATCGATTCTAACAAGTCCAGGTTCTTTTGTGAGAAAGCGTCTGTCCTGGTCAGGTTATCGGCATACATGATGCCAACGACACGCTTTTTGAAAATGAGCGGAACAGCAATCTGGGATTTCACGCTGTCAGTACTTGGTTTACCGAGCATCTTGAAATCGGGATCCTTGTGTATGTTATTGATCAAAGCTGATTTTTTGGTGAGGAAGATTTTTCCGGCCTGGCTGCCATCAATATTAAATTTTAATCCTTTGATATCATTATCACTGAAGCCTGCCCAAGCCTGAACTTCAAGCTCTTTTCTTTCTTCGTTGTAAAGAAAGATCGAGGCAGCTTCAGCAGAGGGAATGATCTTCACAATCTGATTTGCAATGAAAAACAGCATGTCATCCAGGCTGGTCTCAGCGGATGCACGGCGGCTTATATCCAGCAAAGTTTTAATGTCCTGCTCCGCCTGTTTTCGTTCAGTGATGTCCCAAAAAACACCCAGAACCCCGGAAATCCTTCCGCTGCTATCTGTTATGGGAGTTTCTATCATTTGCTCCCATACCATTTTGCCAGCCTTTAGAAAATTATCTTCAAATTTCTTTCTTTCCCCTGCCTTAATGACCTGTTTGTCCCTTTGTACATATTGATCAGCAGTATCCTTAGGAAAAATCTCGTAAACGGACTTCCCGATGATATCTGCTCTTGTCTTCTCGTGATATCTCGCGTACGTCTCATTGCAGAAGGTGACAACGAAATCTATATCTCTTGTGAATATACACAGAGGGGTATTATCCGCCAGAATTCTGTAATTGTGTTCGCTTTGACGCAGCTTTTCATCAGCCAGTTTGCGCTCAGTGATGTCAAATAGCGAAGCAACACTTTTTTTCGTGCCCGGAACCAAGTCCACGTAAAGAAGGACGTTTCTGACACTGCCTTTCTTATTGATGAACCGGAATTCATATTGCTTGGGAGTGGTTTCTGAATCTATTCGCCGCTGTTGATGATATTCTTTCATCCTTTTCAGATCTTCTACCACAACAAACTCAGTCCAGCTCACCTTGCCTTCCAGTTCCTCTTTGGAGCAGCCGGATAATTTTTCAAATTCATTGTTTACCATCGAAATGGTCGTATCTTCCTCAATGATGATTGTTGCCAACGAGGTGGTCTCAAAAATGGTCTTCTGGTATTCCGCGCTCTCCCTCAGCGCCTGCTCCGCCAGTTTGCGCTCGGTGATATCTTTCACGTATTCAATCACACCAGTGATCTTTCCATCCGAACCCAGGAGTGGATAAGAAGTAAGTTCAATCCACCCCGTCGGGTCCTTTTCTGTGGGATAAGGGACGATGGCCGTATGCTGATTTCCATCCTCCAACACGAGCCTGGATGGGCACCAAGGGCATATAGTTTTTCTTCCCTGATATACCTGATAGCATTTCTTACCCACGATCGGCATTTGGTGCGCATACATTTTTTTCATAAATGTATTCACGCGCAGGATGGTTAGATCCTTATCTAACACACTGATCCCATCCTGGATCGCGTTAAAAATATCTTCCAAAAACTGTTCACTATCCCGCAGGGAAAACTCCATTTTCCTATGTTCTGTTACATCCCGGAAAACGCAGTGCGTCCGCTTGAATTGGTTGTTATCATCCTTCTCGATATTTCCATCAAACTGAATGGTTATTTCCCGCCCGTCCACCCGCGCCATCGTGAATTCAACCCCGTGCACCCACCCTTTTTCTTTAAATTGCGCAAATTTACCCTTAAAAGACCTGGCAGAATCCGGGACGAGGAACGCGCTGAACGGTTTGCCGATCACATCTTTCTCAGCATATCCCAGCGTATCCAGCCAAGCCTCGTTTACATGCAGAATTTTTCCATTCGCGTCCAGCGACTGGTAAGGGATTGGAGATTGATCAAATGAGAATTTAGTATCAGGACTCATTGTTTTTTCAACTAATATAAAAGATCAATCGGTATAGTTCCCAGCAGTTTCGCTTAGGTGGAGTCATTATCATTTATACACCCAATATTTATTGTAAATATACAACAGATACCAGCCGATATCAAGCCATATGCAATTTTTATAAACTAGGGAAGAATTTGAGAAGCGGGAATCTTTCTCCAGTTGTTTACGCAACCCTAACAAGGACGGCAGCTCCTGGATTTTCGATCCTCCGGAAATCCCATTCGTGTTCACCATGAAATATGTCTCCTTGATGAGGTCACATGCGATCATCGTGGAGCCTCCCATTTCTTTCTTAAGAAATGTTCGGATTCCAAATTTTGGGAGGATTAATTGGCAGGCCGAGATTCTCACCCCTTCGGGTGTGCTTCGCGATCGGTTCGCTTAGAATGACAGGAAGGGAGAGATGGATGCGGGCCGAGATCCTTCGGTCTTTGACCTCAGGATGACATGAAGGAGGAGATGGATGCAAGCCGAGATCCTAACCCCTTCGGGTGTGCTCCGCGATCGGTCCGCTTAGAATGACAGGAAGTAGGAGATGGATGCAGGCCGAGATCCTAACCCCTTCGGGTGTGCTCCGCGATCGGTTCGCTTAGAATGACAGGAAGGGAGAGATGGATGCAGATCGAGATCCTCACCCCTTCGGGTGTGCTCCGCGATTGGTTAGTGACCTCAGGATGACAGGAAGGGAGAGATGGATGCAGGTCGAGATCCTTCGGTCTTTGACCTCAGGATGACAGGAAGGAGGAGATGGATGCGGGCCGAGATCCTCACCCCTTCGGGTGTGCTCCGCAATCGGTTAGTGACCTCAGGATGACAGATAGAAGTGGTGTGTTAGGAACGTACCCTACGAATGGCAGGAACTTTGGTGCGTTAGGAAAAAGCCCTACTAACCTGCCTCCCACGGGGGTTCACATGATGATGCTACGAGCCAAGGAGCAGATTTTCGAAGAATTATGAACTGCCTGTTTTATTGGAATTTTATTTAGTGAGCGTAAAAAACTGTTTTGTCATCTCATCAACGGTAAGCGTGCCCGGGTTGAACCCCAGCTCGCTCGCGGACTGCGCCAACTGGGTGATCTGCGGTGGTGCCAGGAAGGTTTTCCGCAGGATGTCCGCCTTCGTGAATACTTCCGCAGTAGGTCCATCCACCATGATTTGTGCTCTTGCCATCGCAACCACGCGCCGAGCGTACTCCCCAACGATGGGCATATCATGGGTGATGATGATGATTGTATGACCATGCTCTTGATTGAGCGTTTTCAGGAAATCCATGATCTCGCGGGATTGCCTGGCATCCTGCCCAGTTGTCGGTTCATCCACAATGATGACTTCTGGACGGAGGGCAAGGATAGAAGCAATCGCGACCCGCTGCCGCAGCCCTTTCGAGAGGAAAAACGGATGTTCGTAATGGTAAGTTTCAGGAAGGCCAACCACCTGGATGGCTTCCTCCACGCGTTCCTTAACCTCATCTTCCGACAGTTCAATGTTGCGCGGGCCATAGGCAATCTCATCCCAACAGGTATTATTAAACAACTGGTGGTCTGGGTTTTGGAAAATATATCCCACACGGCGCACCATCTGCACGATTGAGCTTTTTTTAGAGTTTAAGCCATCAACGATAACATCTCCAGAAGTTGGCTTATAAAGCCCATTCAGGCACTTTGAAAGAGTTGTCTTACCTGAACCATTCTGCCCAATGAGAGCAATAAATTCATTTTTAACAATTTCCAGATTGATATCCTTTAATGCCTGCGTGCCGTCTGGATATTCAAAAAACAATTTTTTTACTTGAATGTACACTTCGCGTTCTGCCATTTTCTGCCCTTCCTGGTCAGGATTTCATTAATTTCTGCAGTGATGCACTCGCCTCGCTCAAGGTCAGAGGGTACTTGCCGTTGAAGCTCTTCCGCTGGCGTAATTCATGGAAAAACCAAATAACACCTGG
>Ga0307421_1002260_pt1 | contig 10915 bp, 11 predicted proteins | sample SalMarWE160270MG_FD_202163 | JGI IMG/M metagenome (GOLD analysis project Ga0307421, IMG submission 202163) | Salt marsh sediment microbial communities from the Plum Island Ecosystem LTER, Massachusetts, United States - WE1602-70 | ecosystem: Environmental > Aquatic > Marine > Intertidal zone >...
TCTTTTTCTTCTACCTTAACGCGATAAGCAGCAATATGCTGAGTGATCCCACCGTGTTCTTTACGGAGTAAGTCAATTTCTTTAATCTTAGAAAGGAGAGTCGTTTTGCCGTGATCAATATGACCTAAAATAACGACAACCGGAGGTCGGCCTTTTTTGTTTGAGGCAGAAGATTTTAAAACTGGTTTGGCTGCCGTTTTTTTCATAATAATTATCTTGGTCCATTAATTGATAATTCATGCCAATTTACTCTTTTTTCTTGGTCTTTTTTTCTTTAGTCTCTTTTTTCTTGGTTTTCTTGACACTTTTCTTACTTACTTTTTTCTTTTTTTCTTCCTTTTTCTTATCTTTCTTCTTTTTGGTAACTTTCTTTTCCTTTCCCTTCTTGGCTTTTTTATCTTCCTTAATATCAATTTTATAACCGGTCAACTTGACGGCTAGTCTAACATTTTGTCCGTCCTTCCCAATGGCTAAAGAAAGCTGATCCTCGGGAAGACTAACTTCAGCTATCTTTCTCTTTTCATCAATTTCAACACTGACTTTCTCTGCTGGAGATAAGGAAGCGATAATAAACTTCTGGATGTCTTCACTATGCTGGATAACGTCTATTTTTTCTCCATTAAGTTCATTAATAACGGCTTGAACTCTGACCCCTTTTTGACCAACACAAGAACCGACTGGATCGACTCCTGCCTGTGTCGAAAAAACAGCTACCTTGGAACGCTGGCCTGCTTCTCTAGCAATCTCTTTTATTTGGACTACCCCGGAAGCCAATTCTGGAACCTCACGTTTAAAAAGACCTTCCACTAATCTTTTATCTACCCGAGAAATAATAACCTGTTGGACTTTACCGATATCCTCAATTCCTTTGACATAAAAAGTAAGTCGCTGGCCAATTTTATAATTCTCTGCTATAACCTGTTCCGTTTTTGGGAGAATGGCTTCAGCCCGATCAACATCAACAACAATATTGGGACCATCAAAACGAATTATACGGCCATTGACTAAACTCCCAATTCTCTTAGAATATTCTTCTAAAATAGAAGATTTTTCCGCTTCTCTAATTTTCTGGATTAAAACTTGTTTGGCAACCTGAGCGGCAATACGACCAAAACCTGGAGGAGTGACCTCTTTTTTGCCCTTCTCTTTGACCAGGAAAATGTGTGTTTCACCAGTCTCGGGCTTAATTTCGGCTTCGTATTCAACCTCCTCATCAGTCCCGAAATCACGGCGATAAGCAGCCAATAAGGCTTCCTTAATAGAACTCAAAACGACGTCGAGCTCAATACCATGTTCGGCACAAATTTGATTTAGTGCTGAAGCAAACTCTGTTCTTGCTTTAATTGCAGTCATATTTATTAAATATTTAAAAAGGTGGGTAACCCCACCTTAACAAAAAGTAATCTTACTTGATGAGATTTTAACAAGAAGAAAGGGAAAAGTCAATTAAAATTAGCTCTTTTCTGCCACGAGACTTTCGAAATATTTGATTATTTCCAAGGCAGCATTTATCTTGGTATATTTTTCAAGCCCTTTGAATTGAGGACCTGCATTTACTTCTAGAATATAGGGTTCTCCTGTCTCGGCATGAAGGACAATATCAACACCGGCGATCTCCGTTCTCGTCAGTTCTGAAACTTTCTCGGCGATTTCCTGCAGACGCAGATTTTGACTCAAATCATAGGCCGAGCCCTCACCACCTTGGCTAATATTGCTACGAAAGTCTCCTTTGGCGGGAGTTCTTTTCATCGCCCCAATCGCTTTATAACCAACGGTAAAAATTCTGATATCGCCATCATTGGGGATAAATTCACGAATGACAAATGAAGAGGCTTTCTCCTTATTTTCACCAATAATCTTTTTAATTTCCTCCAAGCTATTAACTTTGTAAATCCCTTTACCTTTGTGACCACCACTATCCTTAACGATTACCGGGTATTTAAAACCCTTCATTACCTCGTCAACAGACTTTGACTTAATAACCACCGCCGATTTAGGAAATGGGAGATTATTTTCTACCTGTTTTAGATAATCAGCCGCCGGGGAATGAATATAGAGATGAGTCGAATCAACCATTTTTTGGTTGACTATCTTTGTCCCTCTTGTTTTGTGTAAAAAGTAACTAGCCGTTATCCATTCCCATCTTCTTTTACTCACTACCCAAAGGTAAATGAGATCATAATCAATTACTTTTCCCCTCAGGGTTACCTCAAACTTCCCAGGGCTAGAATAGATAACTAAATCAGACGGATAGGCACCATCAACATGATGACCTCTCTTTTCGGCTTCTTTACGAATCCTCTCTAACTGAATACTTTTAACTAAGCCAGCGATTAATATTCTCATTACTTAGCCTCCTTAATGGCATGTTCAACAAAAAGTCTACCAATATTCTTACCGGTTGCCTTTTCCATACCGACAAAGCCGGCAGTATGATTGACCTCTAAAACATATCTCCGATCATCTTTATTGATGAGAATATCAACACCACCAACACTCATACCAACAGCTCGAAGGGCATCGAGAGCGAGTTTTTTACCCTTTTCATCCAAATCAAAAGGCTCAACACTACCACCGCGACTAAAATTGGCTCTAAATTCACCCTTGGCTGGAATACGCTTCATAGTAAAGATATCCTCACCAATAATTAAAACTCTTAAATCATGGACATAGGGAATAAATTTCTGTAAAAGATAACCTTTAATTTTTTTATCTTCTGTTTGAGCGTTTTTTATAAACTCCTCAAGCTCTCCTGGGTTATTAATCTTAAAAACCTCAGCGCCTTTTCCCATTCGTGAGGATTTGACAACAAGAGGAAAACCAAGTTTTTTGGCTAAGTTCGAATGCTCATCGATGTTTCTACTAAAAGCTGTATCAGGAACAGGGACGCCGGCACGAGAAAGTTTAACAATGTCAAGCATCTTTCCGATCGAATATCGATGCTCTAAAAAATTATTATCAAAGACTTTAACACCTTGTTTCTTAAGACCTAAGATAAGGTTAGAAATAACCTTTAAGGATACAAAAATTCCTCTAACGATAACTATGTCAGCGTCAAGATCTGTCAGATCTCTTGCCATTATTTTCGAGTCTGAAATGAAAAGACTAAATTCTTTTAAATCAACTAACTGAAACTCGTGGCCGAGTTTTTTGATTTCTTCTTCAATTCTTTTATTCTCCATTAACTCTGGGAGGGTTGTTATTAAAGCTATTTTCACTTAGACACCTTTCTCTAATAAGCTTATTTTATCATAGACAGGAACTTATTAGAAAAATTTTAGACTTAGAAGCCAACTGGATTCAGTTCGGACTAATTTATTTCCTCTACTCTTTTAACTAATTCTTTATTAAAAATAGTCCTCGCTGTTTTAGTATAGAATTTATTTTCTCTTCTAATCTCAAGATTCTCCTTAGCTGTTATCTTGTATTGTTTAACGTCTTCATAAAAAGGCTCCTTGAAAATATCAGACAAATTATCGGCATCAATAAGTAATCTTTTACTTAAGTTCCGAGGGTTTTTAAATTTATGAGCCAATATAACGTCAATTATTTCTTTAATCTTAGCCTTATCATAACCAAAACTATCTAAAATCTTTTTAGCGATTGGCGGACAATATTCCAGATGTAATTCCAAAGCTTTCTTAGCCTTGGGTCCTTTTCTTATCTTTTGCAAGCTCAAGGGGACTTTAGACCAACCCATATCATGTAAAATAGCCGCCGGTATTAGAATATCCTCATCACCTTTTTCTTTTTCTAACAACATCTCCATACTCTTAACCACCCATTTGGTATGGATAACAAAATCTTTCTTTTTTCCTTTCTTTAAAAAGGGGGTCGCCTTTTGAAGCATCTCAACGTAAATCTTCCTCATAGCTTTCTTATTTTTAGCGGCGTTTCTCTTTAATGATAATTAAAACACTAATTATGCTTATCAAAATAAAATAGCCAACTACCAAATACCACCTAGAAAAACCTCCTCCGGCAAAACCCATTTTACGAAAAAGAGTATAAACCCAGCTACTAGAACCCCAAACATGTCCTAAGAAAAGCGAAAGAGCAAGAGTTGCTCCGATAAACAAAGGTAACTTTCTTATTAGGATAATCATCGCCAAAAGATAAATTGCGCAAAAGATCAAGAAAAAAAGAGGGTTTATTCTTAATAAATTAAATCCAAGCGGGCTTCCTTCGTTAACATTACTAAAGTTAGCCCAATAACTTGAAGGTTGCCCAATCATGGTAAACAAAAAATCAAGAACCATTACTAGAGCAACAGGGTAGATAAATTTTTTAGGAATTCTTCTCATAATTTAATTATACCAAAATTAGCTCGAACGATGGTATGATTTCGGACGAATAGACTGGGCAACTGAGCTTGAATACCCTGAATTTACTTCAAAACAAACCCAACATTTACTGACACTTATCAATTTAGCCTAAGCCTCTATCGTGCAAAAATTAATCAAGGTCTAATTTATTTTACTAACCAGATCATCCCATAGTCTCCTGGGAAACCTATACCTCCGCCTTCAAAACCTGACACTGTCCACTGTTCAAAAAAATTAGCTATTAACATCTTAGTTTTCTCCTGGTATTCATCTTGATAGTCGACTTTCTGAAAAAAGACATCATCTGCTCCTGGATCGTTTAGATAAATATAATTCTCATCATATCCCGTAGCTATCATATAATGATTACCATGATGGCCAACAATCATAACGAGATTATCAGTAGAAATTAGTTCCTTTAATTTATTCAAGGCTTTATCTTGACCATCAAGAAGAATTACCTGTTCTTTAGGATTTACCAACAGTTGACGATTATAAAAATCAGCATACTCTTTTACATAATCCTTTGAATAAACAATACGAACATCATCTATTAAATCGTACTCTTGAAGGGCAATAAACATATCAGGCGGTCCGCCACGACCCCGAGTTTTAATTATGTTTCTTGCCTCTTGTACTTCATCTTCAGTAAATCCCCTATCCATTAAAAGCATCAAAGCGCTTGATCCCCAACACCAGTTTTCTTCACTGTAAAAGGGGGCGTCTTCAATATGATAAACCAATGGGCTTGGAGTAGAAATAGTTTGTTTACCAATCTCTCTTTTGGCTGTTTTAGAAATTAAATCTAGTTGCCACAACCCGAAAACCAATCCACCAATGATGACAAAAATTATTGCTATTTTTTTGGGTTTTAATTTAGGCATGTAATTTTATTCGGTCTTTCTATCTTAGAATAATACTTACTCCTTGGACAAATTAATAGCATACTCAACGTAGCACATGTTTCTCCTCATCTCGTCAGTCATTTTCTCACACAGAGAAAGATTGGGAGATATGTGGTTGGAATGACTGCTGTAGCAAATGTTGCGGACTTCTTCATCTGTAACTTTATCACAAAGAGATGAATCTTTTTTGGCCATTGCCTGATGTCCCCAACAGTCATTCTCATCAAATGTTTTTCCGTCTGGAGCTTCAAAAGCGGCATTCTCGCAAAAAGATTCTGGCTGAGGAAAGTAAGTAAGACAATATTTATTCCCTCTACACAAGGAGGGGTCTTCTTCTTTGTAGGCGAAACATATTGTTTCAAAAAGGCTTCCTTGTCTAGTCCCGTCGTTGAGCTTATTGCAGTATGCAACTTTAATTTTTTCCGCTTGACCCCTCCAGTGCCAGCGATGAATTAAAGCAAAATAACAATCTTCTTGGTTCTCCAATTCATCACAATAGTCAATTCTGTCTATATCAATAGTCAATTCATAGTAGCAAAATTTTTTTGCTTGAAGGTCTTCTATTTTTCGGCAGTAAGAAATATCCTTTGTACTCATTGCTAAACAAACATTCTTTTCAGCAGAACCATCAAGGTTTTGGCAGAAGGCTGGGTTTTGATTAGCGACCGCTAAGCAATAATACTGATCAGTGGATTTAGAAACTTTTAGACAAACTTCATTGACGGGGTTATTGGGAATTTCTTCTGTAAACCTCTTTTTGCTTGGCAATAAAAACCGAGGGATTGAAACTACGATTAAAACCAACAAAAACAAAATTATTACAATTAAAAACTTTTTACTCAAGATATTATTTTTTCCATTTAACTAATCTTTTTCTATTTAGAGTATAACTCTATCAGAAAGGATTAACAAATTCGAAAACCATTCTACCAGATACAGTTCCTGGAATGCTCCGGCGGTAGGACTCGAACTACTTCTATTATAATCCCAATTTTTCTAGGGCTTCTTTTTGAGCCCGAGAAAGTTTTTCTGGAATCTTAACCAAAAGACGGACATATTGATCTCCCTTACCAAAACCATGAAGTCTTCTAATACCTCGATTCGCTAATCTTATTGTTGTTCCTGATTGAGTCCCAGGACGAACTCTGATCTTTATATCGCCATCAATGGTCGGAACCTCTGTGACTCCTCCTAAGATAGCCATCTTTAAAGGAATTTCTTGATCAACGAAAATGTCAGTTCCATCTCTCTGAAAAGTCTTATCTGGTTTAACATCAATGGTGATGTAAAAATCTGGAAATTTAATTCTTGAGCCATCATCAACTCCTGGGGGAATTTTAATCTTTCTTCTTTTGCCTTTAATAACAACTTCTTTTTCGCAACCCTTGGCCGCATCCATAAAAGAAATCGTCAAACCATAACGGGCCAGTTGTGGTCCTTGTCGAAAAGGAGAACCACCCCCAAAAAATTGTTCAAAAATCTCAAAAGGGTCGGAAAAACCGCCAAAATCAAAACCACCATCTTGTCCACCACCATAGGTGGTATAAGTATAGGTAAACGGTCCTTGTTTATAAGTCTTGGCACCACCAAAAGGACCACCGGCATATTCACCTCCGGCTCCTGGACCAAAAGCGGCATGACCATACTGATCATAGGCTTCCTTTTTCTTAGGATTAGACAAAATCTCATAGGCTTCGTTAATTTCTTTAAATTTTTCCGAAGCTTCTTCAGTTTTATTACGATCCGGATGCCATTCTAAAGCCAGCTTGCGATAAGCTTTTTTAATATCGGCTGCCGAAGAATCTTTGGCAACTCCTAAAATATCATAATAATCTCTCTTTGTTGGCATGTTTTAATTTTAGCAAAATTTAAGGCCGCTTACGCGACCCTAAACTTCTTAGCTCTAACTTCTTTGTTTCTACTCAACCACTTCCCCTTCTTCTGCTTTCTCTTTATCTTTGGTTTTGTCTTCTTTCTTTCCTTTTTTTTTAGAAGGAGCTTCTTGTTGCGGACCTCCTTGAGCCTGCTGCTGTTGGGCTTGATACATGGCCGCCCCAATCTTTTGCAGTTCATCAGAAAGTTTTTTAGAAGCCTCTTCTAATTCTTCTTTTGAAGCTTCCTCTTTACCTAAAACTTCCTTGAGGTTTTTAATCTCCGCCTCGACTTTCTCCTTATCTTCTTTCTTGACCTTATCACCGGCATCTTTTAAGGTCTTTTCGGCGGTAAAGACCAAGTTATCAGCCTGGTTCCTGGCTTCGACTTTTTCTTTCTTCTTTCTGTCTTCTTCGGCATGCTTTTCTGCCTCGGCTTGAGCCGTTTTAACTTCCTCATCAGAAAGACCAACCGCTCCCTTAATGGTGATCTTCTGTTCTTTATTGGTCGCCTTGTCTTGAGCCTTAACAGTTAAAATGCCATTGGCATCAATGTCAAAGGCAACCTCGATCTGTGGCACTCCTCTTGAGGCCGGTGGAATACCGTCGAGGACAAATCTTCCTAGGGATTTGTTATCAGCGGCCATTGGTCTTTCTCCTTGCAGAACATTAATCTCGACCTGCGTCTGATTATCAGCGGCTGTAGAAAAAATCTGTGACTTAGAGGCTGGTACAGTTGTATTCCTCTCAATAAGAGGAGTTCTGACACTCCCTAAAGTTTCAATCCCTAAAGTTAAAGGAGTGACATCTAAAAGCAAGACATCTTTAACTTCGCCCCCTAAAACTCCACCTTGAATAGCCGCCCCAATGGCGACAACCTCATCTGGATTAACAGAGTGGTTAGGTTCTTTATTAAAGAAATCCTTAACCGTTTGTTTAACCTTTGGCATTCTTGTCATCCCCCCAACCATAATGATTTCCTTAATATCGGTAGTCTTTATCTTGGCATCCTTAAGGCAAGACTCAACCGGCTTCATTGTCTCTTCCACAAGATCAGCCACCAGTTGTTCTAATTTGGCCCTACTTAACTTCATCGAAAGATGAAGCGGTTGTCCACCTTTACCTTGGGTGATATAGGGCTGATTAATATCTGTTTCTTGGGTTGAAGAAAGCTCAATTTTGGCTTTTTCAGCCGCATCACGGACTCGCTGCAAAGCTTGCTTATCTTCCCTTAAATCAACACCATTATCTTTCTTGAACTCTTCAGCAATCCAGTCAACGATTTTCTCATCAAAATCATCACCACCGAGGTGAGTATCACCATTGGTCGCCTTGACTTCAAAGACACCGTCGCCGATCTCTAAGATAGAGATATCAAAAGTACCTCCGCCTAAATCATAGACGGCAATTGTTTCGCCGCTTTTCTTCTCTAAACCATAGGCCAGAGAAGCAGCTGTCGGTTCATTAATAATTCTTTCAACCTTTAGACCGGCAATCTCCCCAGCTTGTTTGGTTGCCTGACGCTGAGCGTCATCAAAATAGGCAGGAACGGTAATAACGGCTTGTTCAACTTTCTCACCTAAGAAAGCTTCTGCATCGGCCTTACACTTGGCTAGAATCTTAGCTGAAATCTCTTGAGGGGTATAATCTTTACCATTAACCTCAACCACAGCCATACCTTCTTTACCTTCTTTGACTTTATAAGAGACCATCTTCTGGGTTTTCTTAACTTCGCTGTCAGAAAAACGACGGCCCATTAATCTTTTGACGGAATAGATGGTGTTTTCCGGATTAAGAACCATCTGTCTCTTAGCCACCTCACCAACTAAGTTCTTAACTGGCTCTACAGCCGAAGGAATAGTATTCTTGCCCTCAGCGGAAGGAATAACCTTCGCTTTCCCGGCTTCCATAACAGCCACACAGGAATTAGTTGTTCCTAAATCGATTCCAATAATTTTTGACATAATTTTTTCCTTTCTTTTTTTATTTTCCTCCGCCAACTTTTACCTTGGCCGGACGAATAACTTTATTATTTAATAAATAACCCTTCAAAGCAACTTCCAAAACCTTATTTTTAAAACCTTTGGTGACTTCAACGGCCTCCATCAGTTTCGGATCAAAATCTCCTCCCAAAGCTTCTATTTCTTCAACCCCTTCACTCTTTAAAACTTCTTTGAATCTCTTAATGCTTAAATTCAAGCCTTCATCTTTTAAATGTCTCTGACAACGTTCCAAATCATCTAAAACAGCCAGCATCTTAATAATCAAAGTCCCTTTAGAGAAATTAACAAAATCTTCTTTTTCCTTGGCGACTCTCTTTTCTAGATTAGCATAATCGGCCAAGGCCCTCTTCCATTTATGCTCTAATTCAACGAGCTTTTCTTCTAAGACTGGTTTCTTTATCTTCTTCTTACCCATTTAAATTTTAGCCGCTAATTCCTCAATTAACTTGGCAAAGTAACGAACGGTCGGCACAACTGAAGAATAATTCAGTCGATTAGAGCCGATGACTCCGACTGAACCAGATTTCTTATCACCAGCTTCAAAGTTAACAAAAATCATCCCGCAGGATTCCAGATAATCAAAACCAAACTCATCACCGAAAAGAAAATGAACCGAACCCTCATCAAAAGCTTTTTCAAAGAGACGATTAATCTGACCAACTTCATCTAACATCGAAAGGATTGTTTTGGTGACATCAATATCAAAAAACTCCGGCATATTCAAAATATTAGCATAGCCGGCGTGATAAACTTCCCCTTCTTTAGTTGTCGCTAAAGCTAAGGCTTTAGTTTGTTTAGCCAAAGCCTTAACCGTTTCTTTCATTAAATGATCAAAGTCAAAACGGGAATCCCAAACTTTCTCTCGGGCAGCGACTTCATCAACAACAGAAAGTTTTTTTTCTTCCATCAACTGATTAATATAAAAGCGGAAGGCATCTTTGGTAGGGATCCTTCCGGCTGAAGTATGAAGCTGCTTAAGATAACCATTCTTTATCAACTTGGCCATTTCATTCCGGATTGTCGCCGGTGAAATACCCAGTTCATATTTCTTTTCTAAAACAGCCGAGCCAACGGCTTCGCCGCTTTCAATATATTCTTCAATAATGGCCTTCAAGATCTTAATCTGTCGTTCCGTTAATTCTGCCATTTAAGTCAATTTTAGCCTTAAAATAAAGGCTATTTAGCACTTTTATAACATAACTGCTAATGGTTGTCAAGAGGTTATTAAAGTTAATTAAAACTTAGAATATCTTCATCCTTTAGGGGATGATCTAAACTCACCTGCTGGGCTGGAAAACGGGCTGAAGGTCCCCAGAGAAAGATTTGTTTTATCTCTTTACCTTGGGGAAAGATTTTTTGCCAAACTTCTTTGACCGTTCCTCCTTCTCTAAGGATAAAAGGATTTTCAAAATCAGCTTCTTTTCTCTTAGGCCTTAGATAAACACGGATTAATTTTAACTTCTGCCAGATATTCTCCTTTAACTGATCGAGGTTGATTTCTTCTTGCGCACTGATAAATAATTTCCCTTCTTCTGGTGGTTTATTCTTTTTAAAAAGATCAATCTTGTTAATAATTAAAAGCCTCGGTAGTTTTTCCAAGCCAACTTCTTTCAATTCTTTTAAAAGATTATTAATACTATTAAAGGTCTTAACATCAACCATTAAAATCAATAAATCAGCCACCTTGGCCGCTGAAAGAACTTCCTTGCCTTTTCCTTTACCACCGGCAGCTCCTCTAATAATTCCGGGAAGATCAAAAATCTGAATGTGAGCTCCTTTGTATTTCAACATCCCCGGAATAACATTGAGAG
>Ga0307421_1002265_pt1 | contig 10910 bp, 4 predicted proteins | sample SalMarWE160270MG_FD_202163 | JGI IMG/M metagenome (GOLD analysis project Ga0307421, IMG submission 202163) | Salt marsh sediment microbial communities from the Plum Island Ecosystem LTER, Massachusetts, United States - WE1602-70 | ecosystem: Environmental > Aquatic > Marine > Intertidal zone >...
GCTCGAGGCACATTCCTGTTGAGGAAGTTAAATCGGTTGATAAACAGTACTTAAGTAAGGAAAAACAGTGGGAAGGATTGTTTCAGTTTAATCCTAATGAGAATCGGTATGGAAACGGTAAGGCAGAGATTATAGAGGCGGGCATTTTTTCCTTGAATGGAAAGGCCATGCAAGTTCTGGTACACGGGGAATCATATGAATTTCGGTTAAAGGTTAGATTTAACGATACAATCCAAAATCCTATATTTGCCTATACAATTAAAGACGTCAAGGGATTTGACATTTCAGGGACGAATACCCTTTATCAGAATATTCATGTAGGGACTGTTCACAAAGGAGATGCCATTATGGCTATTTTCAAACATAAAATGCCTTTGAATCCAGGCGGGTATCTGCTTTCACTCGGCTGCGCAGGATTCGAGAACGGTGAATATGTAGTGTATGAGCGCAGGTATGACCTTTTAGCATTCGATGTTATCTCTAAGCGCGCAAGTGTTGGTTTTGTTGATTTACACTCACAAATAACAATAAGTAAGTTATAAAAGGGACTAATATGGAATTTCCACTATTAGAATGTAATGCGTTGGTAAGGAGAGATTCCGGTGTTTGGACTGTAGATCCAAAAGGCAGTTTTGATTACTCAGATGGTGGAACAGCAGAGGAATATTTGAATGATGTTATTATGTATTCCCAAGACTTGAGTTCACAATCTGTAGAATTGGAAGGTAAGATTATTGATTGGCCGTCTGAATATCACCTTAGTTCTCAACGTGCAAACCTACTTAGAGGATTAAGCCTTGATGGTATCAAAAATGTATTGGAATTGGGCTCTGGTTGTGGAGCAATTACTCGTTATTTAGGTGAATTGGGTATCAATGTAGATGCAGTTGAAGGTTCTTCTCGAAGAGCTGAGATTACTCGGCTCCGCTGTCGGGAGCTTGAAAATATTAATGTTATTGATGCGAACTTTAATGAACTGGTATTTCCAGAAGCCGCATACGATGCGATTTTTTTGATTGGTGCGGTTGAATATGCCGAGAAATATTTCCCTGATGCACTAGATGGCAAGGAAGCGGTGATTAACATCTTATCCCTTGCGCGTTCAGCACTGAAAAAGGAAGGGCTGTTATTTATTGCCATAGAAAACAGGATGGGACTGAAGTACTGGCTGGGTGCATCAGAAGATCATTATGGAAAACCTGATGTAGGGTTATATGGATATCCGCAAAATCAGGGCATTCGCACATACGATAAAAGGGAATGGGAGCAGTTACTGCAAAGAGCAGGCATTACATGCTATCAATTTACTTATCCTTTCCCTGATTATAAATTTCCTAAAACACTCCTGTCTGACGCCTACATTAAAAACGATGAATACGCGTATTCCATTCTATATCGGCTATCATCGAGGGATTATTCAAGAACCTGGTGGCCAGATCGTAATGAATTTCTTCTTTGGGAATCTCTGCACCAATCCGGCTATTTAGAAGAGTTTGCGAATTCATTTTTCATAATTATCTCAGATTCTGAGGAGCGGCTAAACAAAGTTATTCCGAATGATTTTATTTGTTTTTCAGATCCTCCTCAAAGGAAGTTTGTATATAGTGCAATGACGATGAAGCCACGGGGTGAAGACTACATTGTTAAAAAACCAATGAGAAAACTTGAAGTTCAAGAGAAAGATGCATCTATTGAACAAAAATTTTACACAGAAAGGTATATTAAAGGTCCGTTGCTTTCTACAGTTTGGATTAATTCTGTTGCTGAGTGCGATAATGCGATGGCCTTTGAAGGGTTGATAAAGGCATATTATGATTTTATCGTTGAACACTTCCATAAGACCAAAAGTTCATCCTATCTGTTCGATTACCTTCCACAAAATATAATAGTCGATACCAAGACAGGATCATATAGGGTTATTGATAAGGAGTGGAAAGCTATGGATGCGATAAGCCCGGTATATATTCTATTTAGAGCCCTTACCTCCTTTGCTTATAGTAATGAAGCGGTGTTGCATCGCATCTATCAAATAAAAAATATTGTCAACGCCAAGGAATTTGTTGAATACGGTTTGAGTCTCTTTTCTCCTTCATTGAATTGCCAGTTAGATAAATTAATTGAAACTGAAGAGCAAATTCAGGCAAAAATTCAATTTCACAAAATCCCAGGTTCTGTTCGAAGGATGCTAACGGAACCATTTAAATATGTTCCGACCGAGCTGAGACTGCAATCCAGGACCTTTGAGGCACGGCTGTATTGGGTTGAAGAAAATGAAGATCTTGATCAGAGGAATAGTATATCCCAGTCCGTTTTATTGGGGTTTGATCGGCAAACATTGGTTTTCAGTTTGCCTCGTTCGTCTATGAACATACGATATTTGCGTTTTGACCCTGCGGATCGCCGGGGATATTTTCATGTCTATAGCATAGCGCTAAAGTGGTGTGATCCCGAAGCAGACAAGGAAGGAATATTATGGGAACTGCGAGGCGGGCACGATATAGCAAGAGGCTCACGAATGGAAGATGTCCATTTCTTCAGGACATCTCTGGGAGAGATTTTTATATCTACCAGTGATGATCCACAGTTTTTATTTGAATTCCCAGAGAGCCTAAAAGCAGATGCAGGAGGTGGAATACTGCGGTTTGAAGTTGAAATAGACTGGCCTAAATCCGTGGAATACCTTATAGCAGAGGAAGCCTTGGGAAGAGTCACGGCCAGGCATGTACAGCAGATAAGGGAGCATAAAGCCATTCATGAGCGTCAAATACATGAATATGCACAACATATCCAGGAAAAAGCACAAAAAATTGAGGGGCAAGCACAACAAATTCTAGCTCATAAAGCACATATTAATAAGCTTCTTGGCCAAATTCATTCATTACAAATAAAGGAACAGGATCTCGGCAATGTTTTATATTCAAGATCATGGAGGCTCACAGCACCATTAAGATGGATGTCTGTGAATGTTAGGACTCTAAAACGCAGTGTAAAAATAATCCCCTATCTTTTTAATTGGCAATACAAGTTGATCAGGAAATCAGGCTTATTTGATACCTCTTACTATCTTGATAGGAACCCGGATGTAGCAGAATCCGCGCTAAATCCCTTAGTGCACTACCTCGAGATTGGTGCTACAGAAGGAAGAGATCCTAATCAGATAATTGAAAATTTTACCTATAAACCAACTATAAGTATTATTAGTTCAGTATTCAATATTAATGAAAAATCTCTTCATAATAGAATTCGTTCTGTTTTGAATCAAATCTATAACAAATGCGAATTATGCTTAATTGATGATGGAACCACAAAACCCCAAATTAAAACAACTTTAGAAGAATATAAAACGAAAGATGGAAGACTAAAGGTGATCTTTGCAAAAAAAAATCAAGGGATGGGGAATGCTTTTAATAAAGCCTTATCTTTGTTAACTGGTGATTTTGTCTTGTTTTTACGTAAGGATGACCTCACTATTGATGCCTTATATGAGTGTGCTTACTTCTTGAATAAAAACCCTGAAGCAGACCTTATTTATAGTGATGACGATACATTTGATTCACGCGGAAATAGAATTGAGGACTTGTTTAGATCAGATTTGTTATTGTCAAGAGATGATTTCATTAATTATTTTCTCCTTTTTAGGAAATCGATAATTAGTGGTATGGGAGGATTTAGAAGGGAACATGATGGTCCGTACGATTCTGATTTCTTAATTCGTTTTATACAAAAAACTATCCCGGAGAGAGTTTTGCACATTCCTAAAAGGCTTTACACTTAGATAAGATTTTACCCACACAAAAAGAGACTGCCATATTTTGCCTCATCGTTTTTTGATGGGGAGATAAAACTACAGCCATGAGATATTATAGGTAGAGTAGACGCGTGCCTAATATAGCAAAACTTTATATCGATGTAGGAGCCGGGTTTGACAATGATCGGTTTCTCTCCCATGTATTGCATGGAAACGCAGAAAAAATTGAATTTGATTTAGGTGCTTTTGGTGCCCTAAACTCGCTTCGCTTTGACCCCATCGATGATTACTCTGTATTACATATTAATACTATTGTGATAGTTCGGGGGGATGATACTTCATATGAATTGGACCATTATTACAGTAATGCATTGCATCAGGAAGACCATACCTTTCTTTTTGCAACCAACAATCCACACATTTTTTTACCTTTATTTAAACAAAATATAAAAAAAATTATCATCGACCTTCAATACATTGCTAGTGGAGAAAGATCCTACGATGTTATTTCAACATCTATGTTGGGATATATAGAGAAATTAGTACATGAAGTATCAGCGGTTCCACTAAGTCATGCAGAGGATCATGGTAACACGATCCAGGCACTGGGCAAGCATATTCATAAGTTTCAAGGCCAAATTAATGGATTGCACGCTCAGATAGAAGCTTTAAGGCTATCTCGTGAAGAGTTGTTGAGCATAAGCCCAGGGAGGTTTTTTTCACCTATACAATGGATTTCTACAAATTTTAGAAAACTGAAACGCGAGACAATAACGATCTTTTACTTTTTTAATAGTCAATATAGATTGCTTAAACGTGTGGGCTTCGATAGAGAATATTATCTTGAGCAAAATTGTGATGTTAAACAATTAAAAATGAATCCTCTCGTGCATTACCTTCAAGTTGGTTTCAAGGAGGGACGAAATCCCAACCCATTATTCGACACCTCATATTATCTGAGTCAGAATCCGGATGTAGCAGAGTCAGGCATAAACCCTCTGGTGCATTACCTTGAGATTGGTTTCAAGGAGGGAAGAAACCCCAATCCATTATTCGACACCTCATATTATCTGAGTCAGAATCCGAATATAGCAGAGTCAGGCATAAACCCTCTGGTGCATTACCTTGAGATTGGTGCCAGAGAAGGAAGGAACCCCAATCTACTTATTGAACAAATTCAATATAAGCCCAAAATAAGTATTATCACTCCAGTATATAATGTTGATGAAAAATTCTTTCGCAAATGTATTTATTCCGTTATAGGTCAGATTTATAATAACTGGGAATTATGTGTGGTTGATCATGGGAGTAGTAAAATACATATCAAACCGATGTTAGAAAGATGCGCTGGAGATGATAGCAGAGTTAAAATCAAATTCCTTAAAGAAAATCAAGGCATAGCAGAAGCTTCCAACCAAGCTGGCTCCTTGGCAACAGGTGAATTTATAGGTTTCCTGGATCACAATGATGAGTTGACAACAGATGCTCTCTATGAAGTCGTAAAGGCTATTAACAAAAATGACGTTGATATTATTTACTCAGATGAGGCTATTATAAATAGTGAAGGAGTGCTCCGTGATATTTATTGTAAACCTGATTTCTCACCGGATTTGTTATTTTCACATAATTATATCACTCATCTATTAGTAGTAAGGAAACATTTATTTCATGAGGTTGGAGGATTCTCTTCAAGATATGAAGGCGCTCAGGATTATGATTTACTTTTGAAACTAACTGAAAAGACTAAAAAAATATATCATATCCCAACAGCGTTGTATAACCGGCGGGCTATTTCAACATCAACAAAGATAAATCCTGCATCAAAAATGTATGCTGACAAGAGCGGTAAAATGGCGTTGGAGGCAGCATTAGATCGACAAAAAATAGTGGGGGATGTTTTAAATGGGCATATGAAATGTTCTTATCGTGTAAAGAGAAAAATGCTCTCCCATCCATTGGTAAGCATAATTATTCCTTTTAGAGATAAACCTGATTATCTAAGAAAGTGTATCGAAACAATTTTAGATAAAACACGTTATCAACAATTTGAAATAATTGGTGTGAATAATAACAGCAAAAAAAAGGAAACATTTGAATTAATGAACAGATTAAGGGAAGCCGATAAACGTGTAATGTTTTACGATTATGATATTCCTTTTAATTATTCAAAGATAAATAATTACGCAACAGGTTTAGCGGTTGGTGAACATATTGTTTTGATGAATAATGATATTGAGATTATCAATTCTGACTGGATTGAATCTTTGCTTGAGCACTCGCAAAGAGGAGATGTTGGCGCAGTTGGAGCAAAGTTGTATTATTCCAATAATACTATCCAGCATGCTGGTATTATACTTGGAATTGCTGGCTTTGCGGGTCATTCTCACAGGCTTTTTCCCCGCGAATCTCCAGGCTATTACAATAGATTGATGTCTATCCAAAATGTTAGCGCTGTTACTGGCGCGTTATTGATGGTGAAAAAAAGATTATATGAAGAAATGGGAGGATTTGACGAAAAGAATTTCACAGTTGCACTGAATGATGTTGATTTTTGTTTAAGGTTGCGAGAGGGGGGATATTTGAATATTTTTACGCCATATTGTGAGGCTGTCCATTATGAATCATCTTCAAGGGGATACGAGGAGTCATTTGAACAAAAGAGAAGGTTCAGTGGGGAGATAAAGTACTTTCAGTGGAAATGGAGGGATTTGTTGGCTGATGGAGATCCATACTATAATCCAAACCTGACCCTTGATAGAGAAGATTTTTCCATAAAGATTTCTCAAAAATGGTCTCTTTTGGAAAGAGGCCTGCAAAAGGGGTTATAAAAGGTGTGGCGAATAACTGAATCTCTTAAGCTGCCCTATGTGAAACAGAAATTGCTCTTGGTTTGGTTTTTTTTAACTGATACCAGATACCGAGCAATTAAAAGATCAGGCCTTTTTGATAGCGATTATTATCTTATAACGAATCCTAATTTGACTCAATGGAATCGTATTCCTTTAGTTCATTATCTGTACAAAGGATGGCATGAAGGCCGCAAGCCACATCCCTTTTTTGATCCTCTCTTTTATCTTCATAAGTATCCAGAGGTTGCTGAAAGCAATGTGGAGCCCCTTAGCCATTATATAATGCATGGTGCCAGGGAGGGCAGGGATCCACATCCGTTATTTGATTCTATGTATTATCGTGGTCAAAATCCGGATATTCTGAACTCAGACATAAGCCCTCTGGCACATTATCTTGCGGATGGTGCGAAACAAGGAAAGAACCCTCATCCATTGTTTGATACATCCTACTACCTTGAACAAAACCCGGATGTCCTGGAAGCAGGGGTGAATCCTCTGGTGCATTATATTGAAAATGGTGCCAGGGAGGGCAGGGATCCACATCCGTTATTTGATTCTATGTATTATCGTGGTCAAAATCCGGATATTCTGAACTCAGACATAAACCCTCTGGCACATTATCTTGCGGATGGTGCGAAACAAGGAAAGAACCCTCATCCATTGTTTGATACATCCTACTACCTTGAACAAAACCCGGATGTCCTGGAAGCAGGGGTGAATCCTCTGGTGCATTATCTGTACAAAGGCTGGCATGAAGGCCGCAAGCCACATCCCTTCTTTGATCCTCTCTTTTATCTTCATAAGTATCCAGAGGTTGCTGAAAGCAATGTGGAGCCCCTTGACCATTATATTAGAGAGGGGTGGCACAAGGGGTATGTTCCATCACTTCATTTTTTACCTGATTATTATTTACGGCAAACTCCAACTATTACTGAAGCTGTGGGTAATCCTTTGATTTATTATCTGCATCATGGTCCTCATGATGATAGGAAACCTTCGCCCTATTTTGATCCATCTTATTATCGGCATATCTATCCGGATGTTGCTCAGAGTGGGATGCATCCCCATTATCATTATTTAACAATCGGCGTTCGTGAAGAGAGACGTCCCAGCCCTGTTTTTGATGTGGCTTGGTACCTGGATAGAACACCGATGCTGCGCACTATGTCTTTCGAACCCGTGGAGCATTATATGAAATTTGGTGCAGTGGAGGGAAAAAGTCCACTACCCCTGTTTGATCCGGTGTACTATCGGGAACATAACTCGGATGCTGAAGATGTGGATGATCTATTTCTTCATTATCTTACCGTTGGACTTGCAGAGGACAGACATCCCAGCAGGAGGTTCGACCCTGGGTTTTATCGAAGTGCCTATTCTGATACTATTGGTACAGGACTGTCCCCTCTGGAACATTATCTGCAAAAGGGAATTCACGAACAACGTTATCCTGAAGCTCGAGTACAAGATCTGCCCCTAAAACCTCTGATTTCCATCGTCGTTCCGGTGTACAATGTGGAGGAATATTATCTCAATAATTGCATCCGTTCAGTATTGTATCAGGAATATCCTCATTGGGAACTTTGTCTTGCTGATGATTGCAGCAGCCAGGCGCATATCCGACCGGTCCTTGAAAAATGGGCCAGAAGAGACAAGCGGATAAAAGCGACCTTTCTGAAGAAAAATTATGGAATATCCAGAGCAACAAATGCCGCAGCCACCCTTGCGACAGGAGAGTATATTGCTTTTCTTGATAATGATGATGAATTGACCGTGGATTGCCTTTATCAGGTGATCAAGGTTATCGGTGAGACTGGGGCTGACCTGCTCTATACCGATGAGGATTTGATCGGGGCCGATGGAAACAGGTTTAGTGCTTTTTACAAGCCAGGATTTAACCGGGAACTGTTATTATCTCACAACTATATCACCCATTTTGTGGTAACAACTAAACTCTTGTTTGATGCGGTGGACGGTTTTTCTCCTGCATATGACGGGGCCCAAGATTATGATCTTGTTTTGAAGCTCAGTGAACAGGCGCAGAGGGTCGTCCATATTCCGCAGGTACTCTATCATTGGCGGGCATCAGAGACCTCAACCAGTATTAATCACGGAAAGAAAACCTATGCCGATGAAGCAGGACGAAATGCCTTGATTACTACCATGGAAAGAAGAGGTGTTGAGGCGGAGGTCCGTTCAGCGGACTGGAAATTCTATTATCGGGTGCAGCGGAAATTGCGAATTAGGCCGTTTGTCTCCATCCTGGTACATTGGAATGATGATCCTGCCGGTGCTGTTGCCTGGCTTCGTTTTTTGCTTGCTTCCACCGGTTATGATCGGTTTGAGATTCTCTTGATGATGTCTGCTGCAGCAGACAGGGAAGGCGCTTATTGTCAGGCCGTGACCGGAGTTGGGGATAATATCTTTTGTCTCCATGTGGAGAAGATTGAGAACATTGCAGCATCATATAATCTCGCTGCACGACAGAGCCGTGGAGAGTACCTTGTCTTTCTTGATTGCGGGGTAACAATTCGCTCTGCCGATTGGCTTGAATTGCTTCTTGCTCAAGCGCAGGAAAAAGGAACTGGTGCAGTTGCTTGTGGTGTGAATGATATCCAGGCGGGGGGAGAAGAAATTGAAACAGTTCCTGATATCAATGATTATTCACCATGGTATTATTTTAATTTTGTGCAGAAATGTTCTATTCATATGAATGGACTTCAGTGGTCACAAAATGTGCTGGCAGTTCCCTGGGAGCTGTGCATGGTGTCAAAAGAACTCTTTGACTTATGTGATGGTTTTGATGATAAACATTTGTCCTCCCTGTTTTGGAGTCTCGATTTTTGTCTGCAACTGCGCGAACATGGATACGAAAATGTATATGTTTCCCTTGAGATCGCTGAGAGGACGAAAAAAAAAAAAATGACTGATAGGAGCGAGAAAAAGAAGTGGGGCCAGGAGCAAAGTGTATTTCAGGAACGTTGGCGAAAACGTTTATTGGAAGGTGATGTTTATTACAATCTGGGCGTACTGTATAATAAGAAGATTTCTATAAATGACTTCTTAAAATGGTATGCCGGCGTTTAGTGCTTCTTATCTTAGACTGGTGGGAATGAATTTCCTCTTCTGATTGAAATAAATTTTTTATTCAAGATGCTCATCAAGAGTATGTTGTGGGAGCAACCTTTCATTGAGGAGTAACATATTGTTTTTATTACGTAAACCCCATTCTATGATCTCTGTTATTATCCCGGCATATAATCACGAGCAGTTTATTAGAGCAGCGGTAGAGAGTGTTCTTGGTCAGTCCTGGACTGATCTTGAATTACTGGTTATTGATGATGGCTCAACCGATGGGACAGGAGAGATCGTTAAAAGCTATGATGACCGAAGGTTAACATATATCTATCAGGAAAATCAAGATGCCTATAATACGATAAACCGAGGACTTCATATGGCTAAAGGGGATTATATCTCTATTCTTAACTCAGATGACGTCTATGCTTATAACCGCTTGGAGCGGTTACTGAGTATACTTAAAAAGTCTAAAGCTGCGTGTATCTTTACTGATATTCAGCCAATCAATGAGAGAGGGGAGGAAATTCTGGATCCTGCTCTCTGGTGGCACCTCTGGCATAAGAGAAACCGTGATTTTTATAAACAGTGTGGAGATATTTATACGGCATTTTTAAAGGGTAATTTGATGGTAACCACATCCAATCTGTTTGTTCAACGGGATGTAGTAAAAAAAGTTGGTGATTTTTGCTCCCTTCGTTATCTTCATGATTACGATTATATTTTCAGAATAATGCTGAATTTTCCCGGTCAAGTTAAATATCTGGATGAGGAGAAGTTGTTATACTACCGGCTCCACGGCGGCAATACGCTAAGCGAAGCTGCTATAGTTGGCAGACAGCAGGACAAGAGCGTCATACGCAAATATATGCTGGAAAAAATTCCGGACGATCTTAAACCGATTGTTACGACCGGTGTGGATCGATTGGTGGAACTTGAAAATGAGCTCTTTGCTGTCCATGCGGAAATCGAAAAGGATTCTGAATAAAATGAGCTTGAAAAAATTTTACCACCTTAAAAACTTGATCCGTTATGCCGATCGCATAGTCAAGGATTATGACACCATCTCTGTTGACCAGTTTGATACACTTTTTATTCGGCGAATACATGAACCGGATATGGTAAAACCCGCGGTCGCTCGATTTATCGCGCAAAAGGCCTCCACCTTTGGGTATCATTGGACCTGGGAAGGAGTGCAGTCGCTTCGTGATAAATATGAAAGCGAACAGCGCGCAGAGACA
>Ga0307421_1002266_pt1 | contig 10903 bp, 8 predicted proteins | sample SalMarWE160270MG_FD_202163 | JGI IMG/M metagenome (GOLD analysis project Ga0307421, IMG submission 202163) | Salt marsh sediment microbial communities from the Plum Island Ecosystem LTER, Massachusetts, United States - WE1602-70 | ecosystem: Environmental > Aquatic > Marine > Intertidal zone >...
ATAATGTAAATTGTTATCAAAAGAGAGTTTATAAAGGAGACCAGAAAAGTATTTCGATTGCAGCCGCATCCATAGTGGCAAAGGTGTGGAGGGACCAGATGATAGTTGGGCTGAGCCGGATGTTCAGAGGGTATTTGCTGGAGAAAAATAAGGGGTATGGAACCAGGGAGCATTATAGAGCATTAGAGCAACTCGGACCGACTGTTTTGCATAGGTCTTCCTTTAGATTGAAGCATGAAAAAGAAAAATGACTGATAAAGAAGAAAGACAAAGAATAGAAGACAGGGCCAGAAAATTAGTCAAGAAGGGGAAGACTGAGGAAGCTGTCACAGAATATAAAAAATTATTGACGGGAAGCGAACAGGATATTCCTATTAGGAATATAATAGGGGACTTGTATGTAAAATCAGGTAAGAGAAAAAAGGCGGTCGATGAGTTTGAAAAAATAGCCAATTTATATGAAGAGAAAGGCATTTATTCCAAATCAATTGCCACCCTTAAAAGGATTGCCAGGATAGAACCGGAGAACCTTGATATCTCCAGAAGACTGGCAGACCTTTATAAAAGCCGGGGATTTAAGTCCGAAGCCCTGGCTGAATATTCGAAACTGGCAAGGGAGTTAAAGAAGAGCAAGAAGAATAAAGAAGCCATTGAGATGTATGAAGCCGTGCTCAAACTCAATGAAGATGACATGGAATCAAGAGAGACTTTGGCGGGATTGTATGAAAAGGAAGGGAAGATTGATAATGCTATCGAAAGATTAAATGAGGTCGCGGAATATAAGATCAGTAAAGACGAGCTGGAGGACGCACATAAAGTATTACAAAAAGCAAGAGACTTAAGAGAAGATTATCCCCGTACTTTGACCAATATCATTGAGATATACAAGAAAGAAGACAAGAGGAAGGAAGCTTTCAAGCTTATTAACGAGATACTTAAAAAAGACCAAAAAAATCTAAGAGCGCTTTATATTTTAGGCAAGCTTTATTTGGAAGATAAAAACAATGACAAAGCAAAAGAAGTATTTCTGCGAATCACAACCGAAAGTCCAAAGGATATTGATGCAAGAGTAAAACTGGGAAAGCTGTTCATAGAAGAGGGAGATCTTGATAAGGCATTTGAATATTATGAGCCGGTTGTCGATCTGTTAGCAAGGAAGAAAAAGGAAGACAAGGCCATCGGTCTTTTGGGCCTTATATTGTCAGGGAGAAAGCCTCATATAAGAACCCTTGAGAAACTAGCCGATCTTTACAGATCAAAAGGAAACAAAGACAATCTTGAAATTGCGAACAGACTCATTTTAAGAGAGTACAGAAAAAAGCAGGAAAAAGAAAAGATGATCTCGGTTTTGGGAGAGCTGCTGAATCTCTTTCCAGAGAAAGAAGAGTATTTCAATGAATACAAGAAAACAAAAAAGGAGCTCGGCTTGCTGGGAGAGGATGAAGAGGCCTCTTTGGATGTCAGTGAGGTTGAAGAAGTCATAGAGACCACTCTCGCTAAAGTGGATTTGTATATTGAACAGGGTCTTCTCAAGAACGCACGGAGAATTCTTCAAAATCTAAATATCAGGTATCCGGATCATGAAAAGATAGATAGAAAAATCAAAGAGTTGGAAGTTGCCGCTTCAGAAGTTCGCATTAAAGATATCCCGTCGCGTTTGGGCGAAGTGAAGAAGAAAGAAACGGAATTATTCGGAGAATTCAAGCAACCTCCCCCTCCTTCTGAACCTTCTTCCTTAAGACCTGATTCCGAGGAAAAATTAACAGCCGCTGATATTTTTGCTGAAACAGATATTATTCCTATTGTCTCAAAACAAGACGGTGAAAAAAAATATTATGACCTTGCCAGCAGACCGGACGAAGAAATACAAGCTATTAAAGATATTTACAATTACCAGTTAAGAGGGGACACAACGATTGTGGAGAAAGCTCTCTCAGATATTGTATCTGATTTTCGAAAAGCTCTGGATGAGAAGGTCGGGAAAGAAGACTATGATAGTCATTATAATCTTTCCTTGGCCTTTATGGAACAGGGATTGTTTGATGAGGCTATCGAGGAAGCTAAGATTGCCTCTAAAGACGAAAACATAGCAGCAGACAGTTTTCATGTCATCAGCTCCTGTTTCCGTAAGAAAAAAAATTTTAAAGAAGCTCTCAAATGGCTGCAAAAGGCCCTTGATTTGATTAAAGAAGGCACAGAACCAGCCTATTCCCTTAAATATGAAATCGCTTCTGTTTATGAGGATCTCAGCGAATTTAAGAAAGCCCTGAGCCTGTACAAAGAAGTTAAACAGTGGAATAAAGATTATAGAAAAACAAAGGAAAAAATAAACGAAATAAAAAAGAAGATATAATTCTTTGTTCATTTCCTATCCTTCCTTGTTTGTGCCCGCATAAAAGATCAGAAGTGAGAAAATGCAAATCCATAATCGTTATCTAAATTGGAGTGGAAGGATATGATCCGTACGGAAAGCATCCCAAGAGAGGGGATGGAAAAGGTTTCAGAGAATTTCCAAATTGTGGGCAAAAGCCTATCCATGCAAAAAGTCTATCGGTTCATTCATAAAGTTAAGGATATAGAGGCTCCAGTTTTTATAAGCGGAGAGAGCGGCACAGGAAAAGAATTGGTGGCAAGAAATATCCATTTAATAGGAATAAGAAGAAAAGAGAATTTCGTTGCTTTAAACTGCGGAGCTATCCCTGAAAATCTTTTAGAGAGTGAACTGTTTGGATACAGAAGGGGTTCTTTCACAGGGGCTTTGAGAGATAAACAGGGTCTTATTGAAGAAGCGGACAAAGGGATTTTGTTTCTTGATGAGATTTGTGATTTATCCCCTATGCTTCAATCTAAACTTTTGCGTGTTCTTCAGGAAAAAGAGCTCCGGAGAATCGGTGAGAACAGGCCGCGCTCTGTTGATATAAAAGTGATAAGTGCGACCAATAAGGATATAGAGAAAGAGGTTGAAAAGGAAAGATTCCGTGAGGACTTGTACTACAGGCTGAAAATAATTTCTATCAAACTGCCGCCGTTAAAAGACAGGGGATGTGATATTTCATATCTCCTGGAATATTTCACACATAAATTCAGCGGAGAGATGAATTTAAAAAAACTCCGGTTTTCTTCCGAAGCCTTGGATTTTCTGTTAAACTATTCATGGCCGGGGAATGTGAGGGAACTCAGAAACGAAGTGTTGAGATGTATGGTTTTAGGTCAGGACTCTGACGTCATTTCTGAGAAAGACCTTTCACGGAAGATATGTTCCGGGATAAAAAAGGCAAGTCCGATTTCCTATGGTTTTTTTGCCGCAAGGGCAGAGTTTGAAAGGAAGTATTTAAACCAGGCCTTGGCTCGTTTTAATTATAATCAAACGCAGACGGCTGAAAAAATCGGATTAAGCCGCCAGGGCCTTTTTAAACTCATAAAAAAACACCGGATAGAGATGCCTTAACTCGCTTGAATTTCATTTGAACCTCAGCAACTTCATCCCTTGAATAAAATCCAGGGACTTGACTTGAATGATTTTCAAATTTTTGATAGATTTTGTTAAAATGAATAAAAAAAACAATAAAAAGGATTCGATCGTATTCAAAGCGGAATGTCCTTGCTGCGGGTCCCTATTATGGATAGATTCCACTAATAAGGAAGTCATAAGATTTGAGAGGAAGAAGAAAAAGAAGGGAAGCCTTGAAGACCTTCTTTTAAAAGAGAGAAAGAGAAAAGAGGGATTTGAAGCAAGATTTGATTCTACAGCGGAGTTAGCAAGGGAAAAACAAAGAGAAGCTCATAGGAAATACGAGGAAGCTTTAAAACGCATGGAAAAACCGGATGATAAAGATTAAAGGGATTTGTGCTCAGCTTCCTATTTGAGTCTCGTCTTCTCTCTTTTTTGAGGCCATTGTAAATCCTGTGAATCCAAACACCGCTAAGAGAGCAACAGAAATATAATTCATGAATGTCCAGGGAAGATAGGAGAATGTGGAAACGCCTATGGTCCCCGTTATATAAACACCTGCCATACTCCAGGGTATCAAGGGAACTATAATGGCGCCGCTTTCTTCGGCTATCCTTGAAAGGTTTTTTGCGGCAAGGTTTTTTCTTTTATAAATGGGGGCCAGCAGTTCTTCGGGGATAATCATGGAAAGATAAGAACTTCCAGTGACCAGAGCCGTAATAATACAGGCTGATATGGTTGTTATGACAAGGCTGGAGACTTTACGTGTGAATTTCATAACCTTATCCAGTATGACAGAGAGCATTCCTGTTGACTGCATTATCCCCCCGAAACTGAAAGCCGTAAAAGCAACCAATTGGGTTTCCATCATACTCATCAGGCCTCCTCTGGATATGAGCTGGTCGACCTGTGGAACACCTGTGTTGGATTCGTAACCTGTATTGATTGCGGAGGCAAATTCTTGAATGGATACTCCTTGAAAAGCAAGGGCGAGAATGCCGGCGATAAAGGAAGAAATCAGCATGCCCGGTATGGTCGGTTTTTTGGTGGCTGCAAAGTAAAAGACAACGACCATCGGGAGCAGAAGAAGGATATTAAAGTTAAAGTTCTCCTTTAAAGTATGTGTGATTATTTTCATGCTTTCGGACTCTACTTCCTTTGCACTGTATCTGAGACCTATGAGGAAATATATAAAAAGGCCAAGCAGCCAGGCGGGGGCCGCTGACCACATCATATGTTTGATGTGGTCGAAAAGGTTTGAGCCCGCTGCGACGGGTGCCAGGTTTGTCACATCTGAAAAGGGAGACATTTTATCTCCGAAATAAGCACCTGCCACGATGGCTCCTGCCGCCTGTCCGAGCGGGATTCCGAGACCCATGGCTATCCCTATGAACGCAACACCAAGTGTTCCTATGGTTCCCCATGATGTTCCTGTAGCGAGAGATGTCAGGGAGCAGATAAAACAGGCTGTAACAAGAAAGAATTGGGGCGATATAAGTTTGAGCCCGTAATATATGACCATAGGGATCGTTCCTGATGCTATCCATGACCCTATCAGAATCCCCACACAAAGCATAATGAGAATGGCAGGCATTGCCTTATGTATGCCGTTGACAATCCCTTTTTCCATGTCGCTCCATTTGAATTTAAGAATAAATCCGAGGCATCCGGTTAGAAATGCAGCTGCGACCAACAGCACTTGAGGTCTGATTTGATAAATTCCATAACCCACACCAAGAAGAAGTCCCATGGCTATCAATGGTATGAGAGCCGTATAGAATCCGGGTTTATTCGGAGTCCTGGCATTTTTTTCCGATTGATTGTTCATTGCTTTTTACTCTTTATAAAATTAAAGGGTCCAACTATATTTTATTGTGAAAAAGTTCCTTTAACGAGCAATTTTTTATTTTCCATTACTTTTTTCCCCATGGAAAATGAGTGAATCAGATTGAACCGGGAATCAAAAATGTTGATATCCGCATCATAACCGGGCGATATTCCCCCTTTTTTTCCGAGAGAGTAACAGAGTGCGGGATTGAGGGTGAATATCTTTAGTGCCTTATCTATTTCCAATATATTTCTGTCGATCAGGCAGCGGAAATGAGATAGAAGGCTTTTTTGATCGGCAACGGTAAGCCCTATAAGGCTTCCCTTTTCATCAAAAACAGGCATGCTTCCATTGCCGTCTGAGCTTACGGTGATGTGGTCAAGACGGGCCTTTTTTTCTATACACCTACTGACGGCCTCACTTATGCTGATAAGGCCTCCTTTTTCGTTATTTGGATCTGCACCCGCAGTAAAGTCAATGGATCCCCCCATTTTATTAAAGTCAATGGCTTCCTCTAAAAGATCCGGATTTCTGTTGCAGTGCGTGGGGATTATTTGACTGGGGGGAATCTCCGTTTCATTGACCAGGCGGAAGATCATCTCCAATTTTTGTTCACCGTCCCCTACATGACAGTGCAGGATTCCTGCTTTTCCTCCCAGCATGCCTCCAACACGGCACTCAGCAGCAAGCCGGCAGAATTCTCTAAAAGAAGGCTGTGATGAGCGGTGATCAGAGATGGCGACTTCTCCGGCACCGATGACTTTATCTATGAGGACAAGGTCCCGCCTTATGCTGCCGGTAAGGGTCATGGTTGGTATTTCATAGGAACCGGAAAATATATATGTGGAGATACCTTCAGCTTCAAGACCTTTTGCTTTGGCATAGAGTGACTCCATATGCCGGGTCACACTGTCAGTCCCGAGACATCCTATGACCGTTGTGACTCCACTGGAAATGATATTCTCAATTTTGATTTCGGGCGTTCTCGTCGCAGGTCCGCCCTCACCGCCGCCTCCGAGAATATGGACATGGCTGTCTATAAACCCAGGTGTGACGATCTTTCCGGACAAATCGATTTCTTCAAAAGGAATTCCCCTGAGATGGATGGTTCCTGGTTCTTCTACTGAGACAATCTGCTTTCCTGCGATGAGGAGGTCTTTTTTGCCGAGAGGAGACGGGGCATAAATTTGCCCTCCTTTTAATAAGGTGATCATTTTAATCTCCTTTTCATAAAAGCCGCAACCTTTCCGGGCCTGATGAAATTGGATTTTAAGTTATCATGGATGTCAGAAATTTTCAAGACAAGGAGAGGAAATATAAATATTTACTTGAAAATTGCAGCCGGGAAAGTGAAAATATGGAAAAGAAACGGGTCTTGCAATGGTTTGTTAAGTGGGATATTTTAAAGGATATTTTATAAAATGGATTTTGAACTAGAGTATAAAAGATTCTGGCCGGTTATAAGGACTCTGAGTGACATCTCTCTTCTCGGCAAAAAAATTATCCTAAAAGGAAAAGAAAATTTTGTTAAATCAGGGCCGAATATAATAGTAGGGAATCATGTGGGAAGCTTTAAGGATATAGCGGTCCTGTTTAAAATAGCACCGCGTCCTATCATTTTCACAGCAAACAGGATGATTTTCAATAAAAACGATCTCAATCGCTTGTTCAGGAATTATCTGAGGCATAATCTCAAGAAATTTGGAGCGCTGCTTGATTTCCTTTCAGGGCCCGTGAAGATCCCGCTTGTGTATTACATATCGAACAATATTTCTAAAGTCGGGACAATCCCTGTGGATCTATCCGGGAAAAAGAGGACAGCTATTGGAAAATGCGAGCAGAGTTTGAGAGAGAAGAGGGCTATTGTGCTTCTTCAAGGGAAAGGATTGGTCAAAGAAGACACCTATAATCCATTTATCAGTGCGTTTAAAAGAGGACCTTCAACAATCTGCCATAATCTTTATAAAAGGGAAGGACTCGTCATACCGGTTACACCTGTTGCCATGTTAGGCACTCAAAAGCCTTTTTTAACTCCAGGGAAAATTAGAGTAAGTATCGGAAAACCCATGAGAATTCTGGATTATATTGAAGATGAATTCACACAAACCATTGAAAGATTTAAGAAAGCGATGGAAGCCCAGGTAGAGTCCTTACTGCTGGAGCTTATACGTTTATGATGCTTTTTCTCGGTATCTCCTTAATGGGTCAGTCATTTTCACTCTGATACCTGGATAAAATCTCAGAATTGACACGAGTATAGAGGTCATAGTTTATTTTCACACCGATATTCTCTCTCATCTTTATATACATGGACTGAAAGAGCTTATTCTGTTTTGTGTTTAAAAGCTCGTTTCGCGCCTGTATGAAATTTTCTTCGAATTCCTCTTTTGTTACTTCTTTCCTTTCTATGACACGCAAAAGCACAGCGCCTCCCTTTACTTTGATTGGATCACTCAGTTCCTTTAAGGGTAGAGAAAAGGCAAACCCGTCTATTTCAGAGTTTTCTCCTATAAGGCTGAGGTACTGTTCTCTTTTGTGATTCTGGGCGCTTTTATATTCAATATCATCACTTTCAGCTATTTCTTTCAGGTCTGAGCCCTTGGAACTGCTTTTTATCCGGGAAGCCCTTTCAAACGCTTTCAGTTCTTGTTTTTCGCTGATAAAATCATTTTTCACTTTTTCTTCCACTTCCTCAAAAGCTGCCGGCCTGGGGGGCTCTATCTTTATGAGTTGTGAAATTCCCTTTCCCTTATAAGTGATTAGGGGAGAGGAGATCTCTTTTTCCTCCATATTAAAAAGCATTTGACTCAAGGAGCCTGATGGGTCGATCTCTTCTATGCCTTCTCCTAATTCAAGAGGCCCGGTGTTTTTTATTTTATAACCGATCTTTTGAGCGGCGGCATCAAGGCTCTTCTCTTTCAACGCGGTTTTTTCCAGTTGAGCGATTCTCGTTTCTATCATTTCCTCTGCTGTATTGTCTCTGAGAATGGTTTCTATCCGTTCTCTGACGTCTTCTAAGGGGAGTTGGACAGCCGGCAGGATTTCCGAAATATTTATGATAGATACCCCGCCTTCGAGTTCAATGGGGTCTGAAACTTCTTTTTCGCCCATTTCTTGGATAGCATCCTGTTCTTCAAGAGGAAGCTGTTTCCATTCAAAATAACCCCAATCTCCATTGTTTGCAGCCTGGTCATCTTTTGAAAACTCTGCGGCTAATTTTCCAAAATCTTCGCCTTTATCCAGTTGTTTTTTGATTTCGTTTGATTGTTCGAGAATATCTTTTTTTTCACTATCTTCAAAGGGGAGAAATATCCTCTGGACTCTTCTTTTTTCAGGCTCTTCAAAATGACTTATATTGCTTTCATAGTATTTCTCTACATCTGAATCCTTGATGTCTATTTGTTCCTTGAGGTCCTCTTTATTAAGGAACACATATTCTGCAGTTCTTTTTTCCGGTATTTCATACTCATTTTTGTTGTTACTGAAATAGTTTGATAGGGCTTCTTTCGATGGCTGTTCGCTGAGTTCCATTTTGTCAGACGGGATATAAATATATTCCAGTTCTGCGGACTCGTTGGTTTTTTTGAAATTTTCCCACACTTCATCTCTCGTTACAGAGACCCCTGAGGTTAAAATCTGGATGGCTTTTGTTGTTATTATTTCTTTGGAGATGCTTTCTTCGAATTCACTAACAGTCGTCCGGTTCCATTCAAGTATCTTTTGATATTCATCGAATCCGATGAATTTTCCGTCTTTCTGGAATACAGGATAACTCAGCACCCTGTCTCTTATTTCAGAATTGGCAACCTTGACACCGATATGGCGGGCTGTTTGAAGAAGGAGTTCTTGCCTTATGATCTCTTCTAAGGCCTGCTGCGGTATATTCAACTGCTGTATGAAGTTGGAATCAAGCTCTTTGAACTGCTCTTTGAGAGATTCGATTTTCATTCTGAGACTATTTATATATAAATCAACGGAAATTTTTTCTTTTCCTACATAGGCTACAACGTTTTTATCCCTTGATTCTCCTGATCCACCTCCTTTGCCCCATACAAAGAATATGGAAAGAATAAAGGCAAAGATAACCAGCCAAAGTGCGGGTGCCAAGGATTTCAAGTTTTTTCGCATTGATTTAAGCATTTTTCACCTCGAAATTATCTTTTTCAAAAAAAATATCATCTAAGAAGATATCTTGATATGACAAGTCTCTGGATTTCTGAAGTCCCTTCATATATGGTAAGGACCCTCGCGTCTCTGTATAATTGTTCTATGAGAAATTCTTTTGAATATCCGTATCCTCCATGAATCTGAAGAGCTTCATAAGCTATTTTGTTGGCTGCCTCCGAAGCAAAAAGTTTTGCCATCGCGGATTCCTTTGAAAAGGGCTCTCCTTGGTCAGCTAAATGAGCGGCTCTGTATGTAAGCAGCCGTGAGGCGTCGAGCTGAGTGGCCATGTCAGCGATTTTGAATTGAATGGCTTGGAAGGAGGAGATATTCCGCCCAAAAGCCTGTCTTTGGTTTGAGTATTTAATGGCTTCTTCAAGACACCGGCTTGCCAGGCCGATTGATTGGGCAGCGATCCCTATTCTCGAGTTGTCAAGACAATGGAATGCAATTTTTGTTCCCTGACCTTCGTCGCCCAGGATATTGCTTGACGGGATTTCACAGTCTTCTAAGGTTATTTCCGAAGTCATGGAAGAATGCAGCCCCATTTTATCTTCAACTTTCGTTATTTTAAGTCCTGGAGAATCCTGGTCCACAATAAAAGCGCTCAATTTTCTTTTTTCCGAAGCTGTTTTATGCTTGCCAAAAAGTATATAGGCGTTGGCATTTTTTCCGCTTGTCACCCAGGTCTTTATTCCGTTTAAAATATACTTGTCCCCTTTTTTTACAATAGAGGTCTTCAATGCCGTTGCATCTGATCCGGCTTCTGATTCACTCAAGCTGAATGCTCCCAGTATTTTTGCTTTAGCCGCTTTGGGAAGATACTTTCTTTTTTGTTCTTCAGTCCCGAATTTAGATATCGAGTAGCAGAACAATGATGAATGAACGGAAAAAATGACAGCTAAGGAAGGTGAGACACGGCTTATCTCTTCAATAACAAGAGAAACAGAAAGTCTGTCCGTTTTACTGCCTCCGTATTTTTCAGGAACGGACATTCCCATAAGGCCGAGTTCCGCCAATTTTTTGATCAGCATGCTTGGAAATTGGTGTTTTTTCTCGAGTTCTTTAGCCACAGGGCTTATTTCATTTTCTGCAAAATGGCGTACCATTTCCTTAAGCATTTTTTGTTCTTCGTTTAGTTTGAAGTTCATGAAAATTGTCTCCAGATTGATTCTTATTCTTTCCTTTTCAATCCCGTGAATTCTTAAAGTGCGTGCATAAATTGTTATAGGTTTTGTTTAGGTCTTCTGTTGTTAATTTCGTTTTTCCTATGATAGGCATAAAATTAGAGTCTCCGACCCATCTTGGTATGACATGCAGATGATAATGATAGGCGACGCCGGCTCCGGCGCTGTGACCTATATTCATTCCGGTGTTGAAGCCATGAGGATTATAGACTTCTCGAAGGATTTCCAGGGATTTTTTCAAAATATCTGTCATTTCGTAAGAGGTTTTTTTCC